>ERZ772831.2460-NODE-2460-length-15303-cov-19.834929_pt1 | contig 15303 bp, 16 predicted proteins | sample MGYA00580858_ERZ772831 | MGnify/ENA primary metagenome ERZ772831 (study PRJEB29015, sample SAMEA2737694) | human gut metagenome | biome: human gut; feature: human-associated habitat; material: faeces | place: China | collected 2012 ... | reverse complement strand
TTTCGCGGAATTTTGGCCGCTGGCCAATGGCTCGCGCCCTATATATGCTCCTGTTTTTTTGTCACGCAGATTTCGCTGATGACGCAGATTTTTCTTCGTGGGGAGGGTTTTGTCCCACAGATTTCACAGATATTACACAGATTTTTTATGGAATCTCTGGTGAATCTCTTTGTCCAGTCTCAGGGGGTATCTGCAACGACCGGACAGGTCGCATCTGCGAAAATCCGTGAGTAATCGTCTCAGCAGGAAATCTCCGAATAAATTCCGTGTCATCCGATGAAAAAAATCCCATGAGAAAATTCAGAATAAAAATCCGCATAACAAAAAAAATAATAAAAAACGATGCAAGATAATCATTCCATAAAGACTGTAGAAATACAGTTTGCCAACGCCCAACTACTCCCAGAGATCGTAAAACTGCTGGAAGAAGGTCATACCGTAACCCTGCTGCTGCGCGGTTACTCCATGCGCCCGTTTCTGGAAGACAATAGAGACAAGGCCTTGCTAACCAAGGCTAAAGACATCAAAGTAGGCGATGCAGTACTGGCAGAAATCGGCTACAGACATTACGTGCTTCATCGCATCATCAAGATTCAGGACCAGGAAGTAATACTGCGAGGAGATGGAAACTTAGGCATAGAAAAATGCAGAATAGAAGACGTGAAAGCATCCGTGATTGGATTTTACCGCAAGGGCAGAAAGAAGCTGGACAGAACAGACAGCAAAAAGTGGAAAATTTATTCGGCTCTCTGGATGCACCTCTTCCCTATCCGCAGATATATTCTTGCCGCTTACAGAAGAATCTGGATTCCGATTCTCGGACCGATGTAGGATATAGAGAATACGAGAAATATCAGGTATTAAAATATCAGGTATATATAGAATATGATATATATAACAATATGTTAGAATAAAAAGCGGGGGTATCTTCAGTTTCCAAAAGATAATCCCGCTTTTTTATTATTTATAATTCTAAGCCTTTATGCTTCAAAACTTGAACTTCTATCAAAGCAGAAGCGCTCGATTTATAATCCAAAACTAAACCGAAGCAGAAGCGCTTGATTTAAGCTTCAATAATTCCAGCCTGCAACCATAATTCGGTAAGAGCCTTCACGTCTTTCAACGCCGTAGCCTCATCCACCTCATACTCCTGAGTCAGCAGACCGACCAAGTCTTCATGAGTAAACTCCTTGCCCTGAATATTCTGCCATAAATAAGCAGAACTCTCATTCATACTAATGATATTGCTGAAATCAATATTCTCCTCTCCCTCTGCCACGATGATGTTCTCACCACAAACCACACGGAGATTGAAACCTGGTTTTGCTTTCATCTTTCCTTATTTTTTAATTCTTATTCTTTTATATTCTATTCTTCCCCCGAAAGGAGCCAATTTCTTTCCGAAGAATTTCCCCCTCGAAAGGAACCAATTTTTTTCCGAAGAATTTCCCCCGGAGAAAACGATTTTCCCGAGGGAAATTTCCTTTTTATTTCATGTGACTCTTAAACCAATCTGCAATCTGTCTCAACAGATGATTGCGCGTATTGCCACCATAAATACCATGGTTTCTGTTGGTATAAAACAGCTCCTTAAAATCCTTGTCTGCCTGAACCAGCGCCTCTGAATATTCGAAGGTATTCTGAGGATGCACATTATCATCAGCCACACCATGGCAAATCAGCAGGGCACCATGCAAGCGGTCTACACGCTCGATAGGATTTACCTTGTAACCATCCTCATTCTCCTGAGGAGTACGCATATAGCGCTCGGTATAAACCGTATCATAGAAACGATAGCAGGTAGGAGGAGCCACAGCCACACCAGCCTTGAACACAGGACGGCCTTCGCTCATACTCATCAACGTATTGAAACCACCATAACTCCAGCCCCAGATGCCGATATTATCCTTATCAACATATGGCAGACTACTCATGTAGAGAGCCGTCTCCACCTGGTCCTTAGACTCCAGATCGCCCAGTCTGAGATAAGTAGATTTCTCAAATTCTGCACCACGGCCACCCGTTCCGCGACCATCTACACAAACCACGATGAAACCCTCCTGAGCCAGATAATAGTCGAAAGCACCACCCTGGCCCATACTGCCCGTATTCCAGGCATTCAGAACCTGCTGGTTGCCCGGACCGGAATACTGGAACAGGATGACAGGATACTTCTTGTTGGCATCAAAGTCAACAGGCTTCACCATCCAACCGTCGAGTTTCACACCCTCGGAAGTAGTAAACGAGAATGTCTCACGCTTGCCCCAGTTGTATTTCTGAGTCTTCTCCAAAAGTTCCTTGTTGTCCTCCAGCATCTTGATAACCTTACCCTTGTTGCTGCGCACGGTAAACACCTGTGGATGGCTGTAAGAGCTCCAGGTATTGACGAAATATCTGAAATCGCCTGAGAAATTGGCAGCATTAGAACCCTCCGCATCTGTGAGTCGCTCCACCTTACCATTCTTGTGAGCCACATATACCTGTCGGTCGTGCGGATTGATCATCGCAGCCTGGAAGTACACGTCCCCGGCCTTCTCGTCCATTCCGTAAATCTCGGTCACATCATAATTTCCCTTCTCTACCTGGCGAATCAGCTTGCCGTTCATATCGTAGAGATAAAGATGCATATAGCCGTCGCGGTCGCTTGGCATGAGGATATATTTCTTGCCCACGATGCTGTTCTCCATCACCTCCTCTTTCACAAACTTAGGCACGCTCTCCTTGATGAGCATCTTGCTGGCACCCGTGAAAGGATTGACCGAATAGAGTCGCATATCGTCCTGATGGCGGTTCATCGTATAGACAATCAGACTGTTGCGGTCTGGCGAAGTCTTGATGCGAGGATAATAGCCGTCTGCATCTACCGGAACATCAAGGCGGATGGTCTTGCCTGCCTTCAGATCATAACTCCAGAGGCTCACCTTGGAATTGTCCTGACCCGCCTTCGGATACTTGTAGGAATACTCGCCCGGATAATCGTGGAACTCAGGATGTGCAGGCTTGGCACCCTCGAAAAGCTGGAGAGAGTAAGTCTTCACATGCGACTCATCGAAGCGGATCCAGCCGATGGAAGTACCGTCAGCATTCCATGCAAACGCCCTATTGAAAGCAAATTCCTCCTCGTAAACCCAGTCAGGAATTCCGTTGATGATTTCATTAAACTTGCCGTCAGAAGTAATCTGCGTTTCCTTTTCGCCATCAAAGACAAAGAGATTATTATCCTTTACGAAAGCAATGTGCTTGGAATCAGGCGACCAGGTAGCCACCTGCTGGTTTTCGCCTTCAGAAAGTTTGCGGAGCTTCTTGCTGGCGATATTGTAGATGAAATACTCGGCCTTGAAAGATCTGCGGTACACAGCCTTGCTCTTGGTGATTACCAGAAGTTGCTTGCCGTCAGGGCTCATCACATATCCATCAATAGACTCGAAAGGAGCCTGAGTCTTATGAATATCAAAGAGGACAGCCACCTGCTTGCCCGACTTGAAGGAATAGCTGACAATCTGCTTGCCGTCATTACTGATAGAAGCATACAAATCAGTACCTTCGATAGGATTGATTCCCGTCACATAACTGGCAGAGAATTCGCCCGAAGTAATGCTCTTCAGATCCAGCTTCTCTGCAGCTTCCATTGCCGTCACCATCATGATAGTTGCAATAAAAATAGAAAATTTCTTCATAGTTTTCTTTATATAAAAAGCTTCAATATTATCTGTTTATTTTTCCTGTTTGAAATCTGCCACCCTTTTTCTTTAGCAGACTTCTCCTTTGTCATTTCTAATTTCTCCCTTCTCATTTGTCATTTCTCATTTGTCATTACTCATTTGTCATTTCTCATTTAAAACAAATGAAGGACGAATTCATCCCCTATACATCAAGGATAAATTCATCCCAACTCAGAATGTTCCTGCTAATCTTTGTGCAAAGCCTTGATAGCAGAATAGTCTTCATCTTCCAATAATTGCTTGACCGTAATTCTCGGATTTCGCTTTACGAAATCGTTGATAGTCTTTACATATCGGGTATTGAAGACTTCCCTGTTCATCGCCCTATTGACCGTCCACATGATTTTTCCCATGTGCAGGTCGCGGTCCAACTGCGGTCTGTTGTCAAAATCATCCATCGGATAGATACTCAGCAGATAGAAAGTGAGACAGTCTGGCACGATGTTGTTTCGGTTCATGGTGCTACGCTGCTGGGCATTATAATATTTCTTGTAGAGCGGATATTTAGACCCCATGTACTTATCGAGTGAAATGCCGACCGAAGACTCGCCTATCACGATACTCTGGTCCAAAGCTCCTATCTGCGCATAGAAAACAGGCTGCTTGATTTCCGGCAGCCAATCCTGCAATCGACCAAACGATTTCTTCAAGTCCTTATTGATATCGTCCATATTGGCATATTCAGCCTCTGCATCTGCTATGAGAGCCTGGAGCGTAGAGTCCTGGAAGAACATCAGGAAGCGATTGCTGATGTTGGCATCGGTAATCGTACCCAACTGGAGCATTTTCTCTATCAGAGTACGGGTTTCAATAGGATAATCGGTATTCATCTGCTGCAGGGCAGAAAAATCTCCGGTAGTAAGATAGCGGCTTTCCAAACGATCATAACGCTGTACGCAAAGAGGTTCAGCAACAAACTCCTCATTCGGCTTGAATTTAAATTCACAAGCCGAAGAAAGCAAGACAAGTGCCGCAATTATGATAATATGATATAAATTCTTCACGTAATTATAATTTTGTATTAATACGAGTGCAAAAATACTAAAAAATATTTTAAATTCCAAGTTTTTAAGCTAAAAAAGCACAAATTATGTGCAAAAAAGATGAATTTATTCTATAAATATTCACATTTGCAGAGATTTGAGCAACAAAATGAGAAAGACGGGAGAAATTGACAAATGAGAAAGACGATAAAATGAGAAATGACAAATGAGAAAGGGAGAAGAGAGATGGGAGAAGAGAGATGGGAAAAAGAAAAGAAAAAGAAAAGACTTCCCGCCTGGAATGACCATAGCGGGAAGCCTCTCTCCTATTGTTGCTAAAATACTTTGACCAGTAATGGCTGAGTCTGAAGTTTCTTCCATTCCGCCAACCACTTATACCACTCCTTTTCTCCGGAAAAGCCATAGGTTTCATTGGCGCTCGTATAAGCTAATTTGTAGGTCAGCTTCTTTCCTACAGGGCGCACCAGCATCGTATATACATCCTTGTTGGCCTCCTCCTGGCTTACGAAATGAGATTGAGGCACATAAATACCTAAACCAACTGTCTCCAACTTATGTTTGCCATCATCCTTGCCCGTAGGCCAGTCGCTACCATAACAGCCTCTCAATCCCTTGCCGTCAGACATTTCTGTAGAACCCTTCACGTTGATAAGTCCTGTAGAGAACACGTAATCATCCGCATTCTTATTGAAGAATACCTCCACATCAAAATCCCTATGACCCGCATAAATCGTATAGCGGATGGTGGCATTTACTGGCTTTAATCCCGGAGCCGGAACCCAACCGTTGTCCACCACTTCTACCACGGCACGCAAAGGACCTTCGGAAATAACACGCTGCTCCTGATATTTCACATCTGTAAGCAACAGGGATTTCGTGCCGTCCCAACCGCGCAGGGCACCCAAACCATAGGTATTGCCTACCCAGAGACAGTCGTCGCCGGAACCTGCTGCCAACTGTTCTTCGGAAGGATAAAACTGAGTATCCTCTACCACCAGTCCCTTATTGATTTTGCCATAAAGGTCGATGGTCTGCCGATTGTCGAAATAAACACGCATCGCCACGAGGTCGCTCTCGAAACAGACGCCATGAGAATGCACAAAATGATAGACATCCTTGGTCTTCTTGTCGAAGGCAATACTGCGCAAGTAAATATCCTGCTTGTTCTTGGCCAACTTTTTGTTCTTGCTTGGCACAACCAGTTCTGCAAATGTACGGGCAGGATAGGCAGGCTGCTCACCCTCGGAGAACAACTGAATCTGATAAGTCTTCGATTCCCTCTTGCCAAGATCGGCCAGAAAACAAAGTTCATCATTCACGCAGTCACGATTCAGATCATCCAACTGGGATGGAATTTCCTTGCCATCTACCGTAACGACGGCCTTGGAAACCTCGCCATACTTGCTCAAATCCAAGACAACCGGTTCGTCGTTTCTCTCTACTTTGGAAGGATTCGTCACCTGCACCTTCACCATCGTTTGCGCTTCCATCCCTAATGCCAGGAAGAAAGCAAAAAATGATAAATAAATACGTCTCATTTTATAGTCAGTTTCTAAGTTATTTCTATTTTTTAAGCCTACTCGTTTTCAAAGGAAGTCATCTGGCTTTTATTGAAAGCTTCCATCAGACTTCATTCAAGAAGAATCATCAGACTTCATTCAAAAAGAATCATCACGCTTCATTCAAAAAGGATTATCACGCTTCATTCAAGAAGGATTATCAGACTTCATTCAAGTCGTTTTCAAATCCTTGAAATTCTTCACTCCCTTGGCGTAATATTGCCACAATATGGAAGTCTGGAAAATCTGCGGAATCTCCTCCTCCACTCTTTGTGCCTGAATACGCTTTCTCTCCTCATCAAAAGAGGAACGCCATTCCTTGAATGCCTTGCGAGCTTTGAACACAGCCTTGAAATCGCCCCAATTCCGCTGAAGCAGCAACATCTCAAAAGCAGCCAGATAATCGAGGAACCATCTCGCTCTCATCACATGCGATAACTCCTTGTCCGACAGATTCTTATAAAGCATCGTTAGATTATTTCTGAAATTCAGGAAAGTCTTCATCGGATTGCTCTTAGGCAAAGTTCCTCCACCCACATGATATACTTCACTCTCAGGGATGCAATAGATTTTCCGCCCCATCAGGCGCAAACGCCAGCAAAGGTCTATCTCTTCATTATGAGCGAAAAAGCGGCCGTCAAGTCCACCAGCCTTCCAATAATCCGCAGAACGGATCATCATGCACGCACCCGTAGCCCACAATATCTCCTGCTGGTAATCATACTGGCCATTATCACGTTCTACCGTACCGAAAATCCTGCCACGACAGAACGGATAACCATATTTATCCAGAAAACCTCCACAGGCGCCGGCATACTCAAAACTGTCCTTGTCATATTCTGCCAGCAATTTCGGCTGACAGGCTGCCACCTGAGGATGGGAATCCATAAACTCTATAAGCGGAGTAAGCCAATGATGACTCACCTCTACATCACTATTCAAAAGCACATAGTAGTCAGCCTCTATCTGGCGTAACGCCCTATTATACCCTTCGGCAAAACCAAAATTCTGCTCCAGTACGATAGTCTTAACCTGAGGAAATTGAGTCTCAAGAAGGTGCATGGAACCATCTGACGAACTGTTGTCCGCCACCCAGATTTCAGCATCCTGTCGGGAATACTCTATCACATTCGGAAGAAACTTGGCCAGCATCTTCTGACCATTCCAATTTAGTATTACAATTGCTACTTTTGCCATCTTGTATTGCTACTTTTGCATATTGACTGCAAAAATACAAAGAATAATTCAATTATGCCCCGATTTGAGGCATAATTAAGAATTTATAATGATAAAAAAATGCTTTAACGACTCTTAAGCCTATTGTTCAGCAAATTAGTAAACTCATAATTCTTCAATCCCCATTTCGGAGCCACGAGCAATTCCTTAGGCGATTGACTTACAAACCTTTCGAGCACCAGATCCGGGCGCAGCAAACGAATAAACCTGACGATGACGTCAATATACTCCTCTACCGAATAGACATGAAAAGGATGTTCAGCATATTCCTGCGCCAAACGGGTTCCCTTGATAATCTGCATCTGATGAATCTTCAGAATATCAAGAGGAAGCGAAGAAATGATAGGAGCCTGACGGAGACTCTCCTCCGCATCTTCTCCTGGCAGCCCGATGATAATATGACCGCCAGTCAGGATGCCGCGAGCATGCGTACGCTCTACCGCATCACGGCTGCAGGCAAAATCATGCCCGCGATTGATGCGACGCAAAGTATCATCATTCGCACTTTCTATTCCATACTCCACCAATAAGAACGTGCGCTTGTTGAGTTTCTCCAGATAATCCAGCAATTCATCGCTCATACAGTCCGGGCGAGTACCAATCACAATGCCCACCACATCTTCCACACGAAGGGCTTCCTCATACATCTCCCCGAGCTGTTCTACCTTAGCATAAGTATTGGTATAAGCCTGGAAATAAGCAAGATACTTCATGTCCGGATACTTACGGGCAAAGAATGCCTTCCCCTCTTCCAACTGTTCGGAGATAGACTTCTTGCGGTCGCAATAGCTGGGATTGAACGTGCGGTTGTCACAATAAGTACAGCCGCCGCTGGAAATTTTCCCATCCCGGTTGGGACAGGAAAACCCTGCATCTATAGAAATCTTCTGAACCCGGAAATCAGGAAATTGTTTCCGGATCCAAGTACCAAAATCATTATAATACATCATAATACATCACCATAAAATAAACACATCACCCGAACCTTACGAGACTTTATTCGAACGATATGATTCGAGCGATATCATCATCACAACGCTTAGAGCAGTTCTGCCTTCAAAGCCGTTTTGTCGTGATTGAAATCGCCCAGGCGAACACGGAGCAACTGATTGTCATATTCTTCCTTGGCAAGCGCAGGAGAAAGTTCTACTCTCACATAGTTCTTGGTAAAACCATGCATGGCCTTGCCGCGAGGCGCCTTCTCAAACAGCACCTCTGCTTCCGTACCAATATACTGGGCATAAAACTCTTGCGTTTTCTGGTCGCTCAACTCCAGGAGTCGCTTGGAGCGCAACTTCTTCTCCTTGTCACTCACCACATAAGGAATCTTAAGCGCAGCCGTACCCGGGCGTTCAGAATAAGGGAAAACATGAAGTTGGGTAACAGGCAAGGACTTCAGAAACTCATAACATTCCTCAAAGCACTCAGGCGTTTCACCACGACAGCCTACCATCACGTCAACTCCGATGAAAGCATCCGGCATCTTCTCCTTGATCAGTTGAACCTTATGAGCAAACAGAGCCTTATCATAACGACGATGCATCAACTTGAGCACCTCGTCGCTACCGCTTTGCAGAGGTATGTGGAAATGAGGCATGAAAGCCCGGCTCTGGGCACAATATTCGATGAGATCATCATCACAGAGGTCTGGCTCCAGACTGGAAATTCTATACCGCTTGATGCCCTCTACTCCGTCAAGAGCCTTCACCAGATCCAAAAAGCGCTCATGAGTTGTCTGACCGAAATCTCCGATATTCACGCCAGTAATAACGATTTCCTTACCTCCCTCACGGGCTGCCTGCTCAGACTGTTCTACAAGAGAGGCAATACTTGGATTGCGGGAATTGCCACGGGCAAAAGGTATTGTACAATAGGTACAATAATAATTGCAACCATCCTGTACCTTCAGGAAATAACGGGTGCGGTTGCCACGGGAACAAGACGGCTGGAAAGTCTTGATTTCCTTGGTCTTCACACTATGATGCAGATGAAGCGCTTCTGAATACTTCTGCGCCCAAGCATCACTCAGATATTGTATCAGATGAGCTTTCTCATTGGCACCAAGCACCAGGTCAACACCCTCTATCTTGCTCACATTCTCTGATTCCAACTGAGCATAGCAACCAGTAACAATCACAAAGGCTCCAGGATTCTGGCGTACCATACGATGAATGGCCTGACGACATTTGTGATCAGCCACTTCTGTTACAGAACATGTATTTATCAAACAAATATCTGCTTGTTCACCCTTTTGGGCTGTAACAACCCCCATGTCTTCCAGCATCTTTCCGAAAGTGGAAGTTTCTGAGAAATTGAGTTTACAACCCAGAGTATAATAAGCAGCTTTCTTGCCTTGAAAGGCACTTGTATCTATCATAATTATCCTATTTACATTATTAAATTAATCGGCCAAAACCGAAAAGGTTCTCCTTTCTGCGTTCAAGAGAAAGCCCCTAAATCTCCAGCTTCAGGAGAATGTCCTCCAACCCTCCAGCATCAGGAGAAAGGAACACAAATCTTGTTTTTTAGCCTTCTGAGCAAAAGCTCGGCAAAGATAAACAATTATTCTGAAATTAGCAAATTACCAAGGCGCTTTTTCTAATATGGGCAGTATGAAAAAACTGATTCTATAAAGCATAGGGACTGAAAGAATCAAACCAATCAGACAACCAGACAGGAAAAGCACCAGAGCCTATAAAACAAAAAAAGCCGCCAGACCGAAGTCCAGCGGTTGTTTCTCTCATTTTTCGTTCGTAAAGTAATCCTAGATTACTTAGCAGAATCAGCAGCAGCTGTATCAGCAGCAGCTGTATCAGCAGCAGCTGTATCAACCATTGCAGTATCAGAATCAGCAGGAGCTGTGTTCTGAGCTGTTTTGTTACCACAAGATGCGAAAGAGATAGCTGCGATAGCTACGAACATTAAAACTAATTTCTTCATTTTCTTTGCTTTTTAAATCTGTAAAACAATCATTCGTTTATTAAAACGATGCAAAGGTAAGTATTTTTTCGATAGGTTGTTCTTTTTTTTAGGACTTTTTTTGGGGTACTTTTGTAACATTTTTACAAGTGCCTAATAATCAGACACTTACAAACTGCTAACAAAAGTTAAAGTTTTTGCCGTGCGCGAAGACAGCCGAAAATTAACACTTTTACGTGTTTTTTACTATCAAAGCCATCTACTCCAAAACTATCCTTTTTCGAGACTTCCAATCCCCTTTTTCTCATCTCAAACTCCGTTTTTTCATCTCAACCCCCAGTTTTTCTCATCTCAAAGCTCAGTTTTTCTCATCATAATCATCATTTTTCTCCTTTCTCATTCCTCATTTCACATTCTTCATTTCTCATTTCTCATTTGTCATTTCTCATTTTATCGTCTTTCTCATTTCTCATTTCTAATTTCTCTTACCACAACCGTTTTAAACCAGTCTTTAAGAACGCCTGCATATTGGTCTTGGGAATCAGAAAGTAGAATCACCACCTGATCACCATTCTTTAACTTCGGTCCCAGGCACATTCCTTCATAATTTGCAAACGAGCGGTCAAAAACCGACAAACCGGTCTTCCATGCTAAAAGCAAATGCTTATTAATATAAGGTGTAGCTTCGCAGAAAGGTTGCTCAATAGGATACGGATTCTCCTGCAACGGATTAATCAAATACAACTTGCACTTACAAAATGCTCCCAATTTCATCTTTGGAATAAAAGCTTCACGCTCCAAGACCAACAACTGACCATCCGGCAAGACACACAATTCGCTAACACCCATCACATACGTTTCAGCCTTCTTGTTCGTAGTAGGCTTATCCATCCGGTAGGCATAAGCTTCCATAAAGTGTTTTCCCCCAACATTTACAGAATCTGAATCATCACTATTCTGCCTCAGAACACCTATCCCCTCCAAATGTTGAGCATCTATTCCTTTCTGATCTCCAATATCAATCCTCATCAGGCGTAGTTTATTTGCGCCTCCATTCTGTGGCGTTGCAGGTTCCCCATCCTTCTGGAGCGTACTTTCAGAAATCGTCCAAAGGTAATGACGGACAGAATCGAAAGCCAAAGATTCAAACGCATAGTTAGGAGCAAATGCAGTAGATGGGCATTCTATCTTTCTGAGTCGGGAATTCCATTCCGCATTCCGGGGTGAAGGATTGATAAAAAACTCCCTGATACTGAAAAATCCCTCACTTGCCACCATCAGGGTAGAATCGGAAACTTTTGCAATCGCCTCATAATCAAAGCCCCTATCCTTGCCTATCCAAGATTTCCCATCATAGCGGCTTCCATCCACCATCACATCATATCCCAGATTCTCCACATGCCGAAGTTCTCCCGTAAGTTCATCTACCTGGATGCGAAACTTGAAGAACAAGACACTATCTGACTTATCGCTTACCACCGCATAAACATCATCATGCAAATGAGTAATACCACTATAGTTTCCTGCTGGTACAAAACGGGGATAGGATTTCTGAGGAAACTCTCGAACGACTGTCCATTGACCTTCTTCAACATCACCCCGCACCACCTGTAAAGTATCAGACCAAAGCACCTGATACCCGAAACACAAGAAACAAGTTAGCAAAATATTCCGAAGCATAGTTTATAAAGCAGCATAAGTAAGAACAAACTCCATCGTCAACTCAAAGTCCACATTTACCGATTTATGCGACTTCAGGTTTTCCACTTCGCAATTCCAATCCATCATAGGGTCAAACGGTTTCAGCCGCATCTCTCCATATTGCAAATTCTCTGCCGAAAACAGTTTATAGACAGTTTCTTTAGCGCACCAATGAACCAGCAAAGCATCCAGACCTTCAGCCTTTTCATCCCTTCTCAAAAACTTGGAAGCAATACGCTCCACCCTATCATTATAATATTCTATATCCACAGCTACAGAACGGCTTTTAGAAATAATGACGGAAGCAAAGCCCCGGGTATGAGAAATACTGATATTAAACTTGTTGAGCAAAGGTTTGCCGCACTCATCATGTGTGATTTCTCCGATTTTGCCTATCTGCTCCTCAGAATATCCAGCTATCAGAAGCATCTCTCTGAGTAAAGCCCTGACTGCAAGAAACTCCAACTTTCGTCCTTCACTTTTATAGAGTTCCAAATCTTTAATATAAACTTTCATCCAAGGATAGCTCTCCAGAAAGTCGCTTACAGACTCTCCGATTTGCCACAATCCCAAATGTACTCCAGGATAAACTTCTCTTACGTTTATTAATGCCATAACCAATTGATTTTATAGGGGACAAAATTACGAAAAAAAATCGAGAAAAACAAAAGAGAGTCAAGATTATAGCAATCTCGACCCTCTTTCTTATTATAATCAATCTTAAAAAGCCTCAACAAATTATTTACCGGGAAGAACCACCACTTTGATCCTACTGATACGGCGTTCCTCAACCCCCAAAACCTCAAAAGAATAATTCTTATATTCGATTTTCTCATGGATGCTTGGAAAATCACCCTTGATTTCAAGCAGCAATCCGGCCAAAGTATCGGCATCGCCTTCCACTTCCTCAAATTCCTCATCATCAACATTCAGAATCTTGCAGAAATCTGTCAGCAAAGTCTTACCCTCAAAAATAAATGTATTATAATTCAACTTGGAGTAGAACTTTTCCTCCTCATCATACTCATCATTAATTTCGCCTACGATTTCCTCCAGAATATCCTCAAGAGTTACGATGCCGCTTGTGCCGCCAAATTCATCTACCACGATGGCGATATGCACCTTATTCTCTTGGAACTCTCTCAGCAAATCATCAATCTTCTTGGTTTCCGGTACAAAATAAGGCGGACGAATCAGACTCTGCCATCTGAAAGAAGCCGGCTTTCCTAAATGAGGAAGCAAATCCTTGATATACAGAATGCCGCGAATGTTGTCGGTATTGTCCTGATAAACTGGAATACGGCTGTAGTTATTTTCCACGATACATTTCAGAACCTCAGGATAAGTACTGTGAATATCCAGATCTACTACATTCTGACGGCTCGTCATTACCTCCTTGGCTGTCTCGTCACCAAAGCGGATAATACCTTTCAGCATGCTCTGTTCGTCCTTGATATCATCCTTGTCTGTTAGTTCCAAAGCCTGTTCCAAATCATCAACACTCAAGATGTGATTTTCCTTCTTCACTACCTTTTCGGCCAACATTCCACTTTTCAAGAGCACATTTTCCAAAGGCCAGAATATCTTACGGGCAATCAAAATGCCTCCTACAAAACGCCTGCAGAAAAGTAACGGATCCTTACGACTATACACTTTTGGCATGATTTCACCAAAAAGTAAAAGAAGAAACGTAAGCAGAACTGTAATAATCAGAAATTGCAGCCAATACGCTTTTGCTCCAAAATGAACTACACCAGCAAAAACATAGTTTAAAAGCATAATGATGGTGACGTTCACAAAATTATTGGCGATGAGAATGGTAGCAAGAGTACGCTCAGAATCCTCACGTAACATCAGAATCTTACGGTCTGTTTCTGTTTTCTCATCTTCCAGTTCATCAACATCTGTAGGTGAAAGACTGAAAAAAGCGATTTCAGAACCACTTGCAAACGCAGACACCAACAGTAATACTGCCGCTAAGACGGCAGCAAAAACAACCCCCAATGAAGGCGATGAAAAAGCAACATCATCAAAGGCCTCAGTTATAGTTGAAATATCCAATTTTATATATTAATTAAAATGGTAAACTATCTTGTTCCTTCTCTTCCTGAGAAGTCTGAGCCTCAGCTTTGGCAGCAGTTTGGGCATTATTTGCTTCATTCGTACGTGAAGCAGCAAACTTGGATACAAGCATTTCCATATTATCCACGTAAATCTCAGTTACATATCTACGTTTCCCCTGCTTGTCATCATAGGTACGGTAACGCACCTTACCCTCGACATAAAGTTTGTCACCCTTACGCACATACTTTTCTACATATTTAGCCAAGGCACGAAAAAAGACAAGGTTATGCCAATCTGTATGATCAGGCACCTGCATACCATTTTCCAATGTATATCCACGTTCTGTTGTCGCAAGAGAAACCTGCGCCACAGCCTGATCAGCATCGTAATAATGAACATCAGGATCCTTCCCGACATTACCAATTAACATAACCTTATTCATATCAAAACATTTTTAATGAAATTATTTCCACATTCCCAAATAACGGAACTGGAAATTCTTACCCTTTGCAGAAGGGAACTGACTTCTGGAATCTACCCTACCACGGAGATGCTCTACGATTCTCTCATAGCAATCTATTCCAGACATAGCTTTAACGTCTGCCACAAAATGAGTGTCACGATACTCAAACTTACCTGTAGCAGGCACCATTACAACTCGCTTGAAATCCAGCGAACCTTCATACCAGCCCGGGCGCTCTTCAGTCAAACGGTTTACTGGATTTGCAGGATTATCATGACGCTCAGAAGGCACAGTACGCAAAGCCTTCTTATCCTTAAAATCCTGCATACATGCAGCAGCTGTCTTAATGATAATAAAATAAACTCTTGGGCGTACTTTATATCTTTTAGGATAGCATACATCACTTGCAGCATAATCACGGATATCTGCTTCCAAATCAGGATTCATTCCTATTTCTGGAATTTGACTTAAAAAATCTATCGCTTGGTCGACAGAAGAAACAAAGGTTTCCTTATCGAAATATCTAATATATAAATTCATAGTGGGTATGTTTCTCTCTTTTTAAATATTAAAGAAAAAAGAGCGGAAAACGGGACTCGGACCCGCGACCCCAACCTTGGCAAGGTTGTGCTCTA
>ERZ772831.2450-NODE-2450-length-15343-cov-3.217098_pt1 | contig 15343 bp, 11 predicted proteins | sample MGYA00580858_ERZ772831 | MGnify/ENA primary metagenome ERZ772831 (study PRJEB29015, sample SAMEA2737694) | human gut metagenome | biome: human gut; feature: human-associated habitat; material: faeces | place: China | collected 2012 ... | reverse complement strand
TGACCATGCGCTGCCCGACCTTGTAGCTCTTGCGGACCTTCTGGGCATCCTCCAGGCTGACCTGGGTGTGGGGGTTCTCGACGTCCTCCACGATGTCGCGCAGCAGGCTGGCGCGGAAAGCGCCGATCTCGGGGTCGATGTCGACGACAACGTTGTCGTCCTCGACCTCGTAGTCTTTCTTCACAGCGATGACGATTGCGGCCTTGATCTTTTCGACCAGATAGTCCTCAGGCAGGCCGCGCTCCTTTTCCAGCGCAGCGAGAGCCTCAAAAAATTCGTTGTTTGCAGTAGCCATTTTTTGGTTTCCTCCCAATTATATGTTGCAGTCGATAGGTTTCAGTCGATCGTCAATCGAACAGATTTTCGTCGTCACACAGCTTGACATAGCCCGCCATCTTTACGGGGAAGGTGTAGGTCTCTTCCCCGTTCACCAAAGTGGCGTTGCCGTCGGCATCCAGCCCCTGCAGGATGCCCTCGATGTCGCGGCGGCCGGCCTCGTCCGGGCGGATGAGGTGGGCAGCGCACTTCTGACCCTTGAGTGCCTCGTAATGCTCCGGGCAGGTCAGACGGCGGCCCAATCCCGGGCTGCCGACTTCGAGGTAGTAGCTCTGCTCAATGGGGTCTGCCTCGTCCAGCAGCGGATCAATGGCGCGGGAGACAGCCTCGCAGGTGTCGGTGTCCAGCGGCTCGTCGCGGTCGATCAGCACGCGCAGGAACCAGTCCGGGCCTTCCTTCTCAAAGCGGACATCCCACAGGCGCAGGCCCATAGCCTCGACCACGGGGCGGACCAGCGCCTCCACGACCTTGACCGCACTGCCCTGCTGCGGTTTACCGGGTTTTGCCATATAAATGCTCCTATCATAAAAAGAAAGCGGACCTTGCGGCCCACTTTCAGTAAAATCATCATCGAACAATATGACTATACCACATCCCCGCGCAAAAAGCAAGCCCCCGCCGGGCAGAATTACCTTTCAGCGGGCTTTTTCAGCGCGCATTTTTTGCGCAGTTTGGTGCAGTGCGCTCGCAGCGGGCTTTTCGAGCAGGAAATACGCCGCTGCACCAACGGTCAGGGCGGCGGCCCAGTACAACATATCGGCACGGTGCATCCAGACCTTATCCCCCAGCTGGTTGGGCGGGGTCACACCCTGCCAGGCGGGCAGATGCAGGTCATACTTCAAAAATACCGTCAGCATCTGATGCCAGAGGTAAAAGCTGTAGGTCAGCGCCGCCAGCCCGCGCAGCAGCCGCCGTGCCGGGGCGGGCGGCGTCAGCCCCAAACCGAAACCGACCACGACCGCTGCAGCCGCAATGACCAGCGGCATACGGTTCACAAGCTGAAAGCGCTGGTAGTCTGCTGCCGCAGCCTGCGCGTGCATCAGGGCATTGAGCCGGACAAGCGCTGCCGCGCCCAGCACCGTGCAGCCCGCGCGCAGCAGAAAATGCTGTGTCCAGCCGCCGCGCACCAGCCTTGCAAAGACGAGCGCCGCCGCCATGCCGACCGCCAGCACCCCGCAGAACGCCGGGAACTGGTTGAAAAGCCTTGGGTACGCATAGCCACCGTACTGGGGCAGCGCCCAGAGCGAATAGACGAGCTGCACGCCGCAGAGCACCCCCAGCACCGGCAGCGGATGCCGTGCGCAGAGCGGTGCAAGCAGCGGGAACACCAGATAAAACAGTGCAAACACCGTCAGCGTCCAGCTGACCGCATTGAGCTGCGTACCAATGTAGCACGCCGGGAAAAGCTGCTGGGTCAGCGTCAGATGTGTGAAAAGGTCAACTGCCAGTGCCCTGCTCCACCCGCTGCGATACACTGCCAGCGCCAGACTGAACAGCAGGCTGGCATAGTAGGCCGGCAGCAGCCGCACGGCGCGGCGGCGGTAAAACTCCGCCGGGCGGGTCTGCGGCAGCGGTCTGCCCTGCGCTGCCGCATTGGCCCACGGCAGGAACAGGCAGAACGCCGACAGCATGACGAGGAAGTCCACCCCAACGCTGCCCGCCCGCAGCCAATGCTCCGCAGCGGGGCGGCTGTACCAGCTTTGCTGCCATATGTGGAACGCCCCCACGGCCCACGCCGCCAGCACCCGCAGAAAATCGGCAGATGCCGGGCGGTCACAGTCGATCGGCGCCGGGGTGCGGCTTAGAACGCCCATTCGCCGTTTTCAAAAATCGTGATCTCCTCGCCGCTCTTGGTCACGCCGACGACATGGGTGTCGGGCGCACCAACCATGACATCCTCATGGATGGCGGAGCTGTTCAGGCCCTTTGCCAGCAGCTCGTCCCGGCTCATGGCGGAGCCGCCCTTGATGTTGGTCGGGTAGCCATCGCCGAAGGCGATATGGCAGGCGGCGTTTTCATCGAACAGGGTGTTATAGAACAGAACCCCGCTGCGGTTGATGGGGCTGGACGCGGGCACCAGTGCAATCTCGCCGATGCGGTTGGCGTTTTCATCGGTGGTCAGCAGCTCGGCCAGCAGCTCGGCGTTCTTCTCAGCGCCATGCTCCACGACCTTGCCGTTTTGGAAGGTGACATGCCAGCCCTCGATCAGCTGGCCGTTGTAAGCGTAGGGCTTGGTGCCGTAGACGCGGCCGTCAACGCGGTCGCGGTGGGGTGCGCAGAACACCTCCTCGGTGGGGACATTGGCGATGAACTCGATGCCGCCCTCCGTCTTGCTGGACGCGCCCTCCCAGATGGCGTCCTCGGCCAGACCCACGGTCAGGTCGGTGCCGTTGGCGCTCGTCATGCGAATACGGTCGAGGTTCAGCTCATTCATCCGGTCGCGGCGAGCCTTGGTGCGGGCAACATGCTCCTTCCATGCGGTTACGGGGTCACCGGTCGATACGCGGCAGACATCAAAAATCAGTGCCCACAGCTTCTCAATGGCCTCCTCAAGCGGCAGGTCCGGGAACACCTTGGCAGCCCAGCCCGGGGCGGGCACGGCGGCCACACACCACTGCACGCGGTCGTTCATCGTGTAGGCCTGCCAGGGCTTCATAAAGGTGCGGCGGGCGAGGTTGACGCGGTTCAGCTTGCCGGCATCCAGCCCCGCCAGTGCCTCGGGGTCTGCGGCATGGATGGCCAGCGTGCAGCAGCCGTCCGGATCCTCAGCGTAATCAAGGTAGCTGCGCAGCTCGTAGGGCTTCATGGCGCACAGGTCGCTCTCGGCGGCCATTTCCATCTGCAGGCGGGTCAGCTTATCGTCCTCCCAGCGGACCACAACGGTCTTGGCACCGGCCTCGTAGCCTGCGCGGACACAGGCGTGGGCAAAGTCCGGCATCGTGACCGGGCAGCGAACAATGAAATTCTGGCGCGGGCGCACATTGACGCCCACCTTGACGATAAAATCAGCGTAGAGCTGGAGATAGTGTTGATTCATAAGAGGTGGTCTCCTTTATATAATGTTTGTTTGTATTGTACCATAAAGTGGGCGGTAATGGCAAGGCTGCGTGCCTTCCCCCGAGGGGGGAAGGTGGCCGAGGCCCCGCCCGAGGTCGGATGAGGGGCGGCCCTCCGGGGGTTGCCCGTTCACTGGCTGCCGCAGCGGACCTTGCCCTCATCAGTCAGCGAGCGGGGTCGCTGACAGCTTCCCCCGAGGGGGGGAAGCCACTCCACCAAAAAACAGGCTGCCCTGTCGGACAGCCTGTCATCAGATCTTATTTTTCTACCATCATGTCGGCGGCCTTGTACAGATCGCCGCAGCTCATGCAGACGACGAGGTCACCCTTCTTGGCGTTTTTCTTTACCCAGTCGGCGGCACCCTCCAGCCCGCCGACCACAACGCTGCCGGGCAGCTTGGCGGCAAGGTCCTCGCTCTTGACGCTGCCGTCATCCTTCTCGCGGCCGCCCATAATAGGCAGCAGCACGACCTGATCGGCGGCGCGCAGCACCTTGGCAAATTCGTCCATCAGCATCTTGGTGCGGCTGTAAGTAAACGGCTGATGCACCGCGATCACACGGTCATAGCCCATCTCCTTAGCCGTGGCCAGCGTGGCGGCCAGCTCGGTGGGATGGTGGGCGTAGTCATCCACAATGACCGCACCGTTGCACTCGCCCTTGATCTCAAACCGGCGGCCGGTGCCGTGGAATTCTTCCGCTGCGCGGACGGCATCCTCAGGCTTGAGGCCCAGCGGACGCACGCAGCAGCACATGGCCAGCGCATTGTAAATGTTGTGGTAGCCGGGCACACCAAGCCTGATGTGGGCAAAGAACTCGCCCAACTCAAGCACATCAAACTCAAAGAAGCCGGGCTTATACTCGCCGATGTTGACGGCGTGGAAGCGGGCCTCCTCCTCTTTGATGCCGAAACTCAGCACCGGGCGGTCGATGGAGTTGACGACATCCATCGTGTTTTTATCGTCCATGTTGAACACAACGGTGCGGGACAGCAACGCAAACTTCTGGAACGCAAGCTTGAGCTGACCCATCGTGCCGTAATATTCCAGATGGTCATTGTCGATGTTCAGGATGACGCCCACCGTGCTGGTCAGCTGCAGGAAGGTTTCATGGTACTCACAGGCCTCAATGACCACGCTCTGGCCGCTGCCGGCCTTGCCGTAGCCGCCGATGAGGGGCAGCTTGCCGCCGATGACGGCAGCGGGGTCCTTGCCGGCCAGTTCCAGCATCGTGGTGATCATGCCGGTCGTGGTCGTTTTGCCGTGGGTGCCGGCCACACCGACGCTCTGGCTATGGGTGCGGCTGATATAGCCCAGCATGACGCTGCGCTCCACCGCCTTGATGCCGCGGGCGTGGGCCGCCTGCAGCTCAGGATTGTCATTATGGATGGCGGCGCTGTAGACGACCAGATCCGGATTGCCCAGATTGGCTGCATCATGCCCGATAGCGACACGGACGCCGAGCGCACGCTCCGCCTCGGTGTTTTTGGTTTCCTCGACGTCAGAGCCGGTGATGGCATAGCCGCGGCTGTGCAGGATCTGGATCAGCGGATAGGTGCCGGAGCCGCCGCAGCCGATGAAATGCACGGTCTGCACGCCGTCCAGCAGTTTGGGATCAAACATTGTATAAACCATCAGTGGTCACCTCAAAAATCCTCCGTGCCCGGCAGCGGGCGCGGTTCTATTCCAATTAGTTACTTAGATTATAGCTTTTTTCTTTCACAAAAGAAACAGTTTTTTGAAATTTTTGGACAGGGTGAGCGATTTTTTAGTAAAATATACAAAAATGGACATCGTCAATATGACAATCCGTCGAGGTCGCCGCCCCGGCGGGGTGTTTTGCCAGCCAAAAAGGATTTTACAGTACGATAAACTGCCCGCAAAACCCGGTGCTTTTCCTTTGCGCTTTGCTGCCTTTTTTGGTATAATATCGATAAACCTGCACAAATTTTGGATGTTTACCACAAACAGGAGGGCTTACATATGGCAAAAGTGCTGTGGGGCGTGGACCCGCTGGCGGCATCGCGGCTGGGGCAGAAGCAAAACGAGTCGCCCTTTACCCAAAAGGAGCTGGCGCGTATCGGCATCCCTGCGCACAAGATCGACCGCGTGCAGGCCGAGCTGGCCCGCCTGGCCGCCGACAAGACCCTGACCCGCGCCGAACTGACCCAGCTGGCCAAGAAGATTGCGGCGGTGTTGTTATAATTGTACCTCATCGGCCCCCTGGGAGGGGGCTCCCGTGAAGCGGGTGGGGGGGGAGAGAGCTTAAGGCAAGGCTCTCTCCCTCCCAGAGGGAGGCATAATAGCGGCTTTTTTTCCTCAAACTGCCTTGTCCCCTGCCCTCTACTATGGTATAATGGCCATATCGTGTCGGAAAACGTCCGGCGCGGTGGGAAAAAATCGCTTTGTGTGGCAGCCAGCCATGCGGAAGGAGTTAGAAAATGAAGAACAGCGAAAAGACCCTGGACATGATCGTCAACCTGTGCAAAAACCGTGGTTTCATCTACCCTGGCAGCGAAATTTACGGCGGCCTTGCCAACAGCTGGGACTATGGCCCCCTGGGCGTTGAGTTCAAAAACAACGTCAAAAAAGCATGGATGAAAAAGTTTGTGCAGGAAAGCCCCTACAACGTCGGCCTGGATGCCGCTATCCTGATGAACCCGCAGACCTGGGTCACCACCGGCCATGTGGGCAACTTCAGCGACCCGCTGGTGGACTGCCGCGCCTGCAAGAGCCGCAACCGTGCGGATAAGCTGATTGCCGACTGCGAGCAGGGCCAGAACGTGGATGTGGACGGCATGACCTTTGACCAGATGGATGAATTTATTGCCACCCATCCTGAAGTTGTCTGCCCTGTGTGCGGCAAGCATGACTTTACCCCCATCCGCAAGTTTAACCTGATGTTCAAAACGGCCATCGGCGTAACCGAGGATTCTTCCTCTACCTGCTATCTGCGCCCCGAAACCGCACAGGGCATTTTCGTCAACTTTGCCAACATCCAGCGTACCACCCGCCGCAAGCTGCCGTTTGGCGTCTGCCAGGTGGGCAAGGCGTTCCGCAATGAGATCACGCCGGGCAACTTCACCTTCCGTACCCGCGAGTTCGAACAGATGGAATGCGAGTTCTTCTGCAAGCCGGGCACCGACCTGGATTGGTTCGCCTACTGGAAAGATTACTGCGAAAAGTGGCTGCTGTCCTTGGGCATCAACAAGGAAAACCTGCGCCTGCGCGACCATGAGCCTGCCGAGCTGGCTTTCTACAGCCGCGCCACCACCGATATCGAGTACGCTTTCCCGTTCACCGACTGGGGCGAGCTGTGGGGCATTGCAGACCGTACCAATTACGATCTGGGCCGCCATCAGGAAGCATCCGGCAAGAGCCTGGAATATTTTGACCCCGAAACCAACGAGCATTACATTCCTTATGTCATTGAGCCTTCCCTGGGCTGTGACCGTGTGGCACTGGCTTTCCTGTGCGAAGCTTATGATGAAGAGCATCTGACCGACTCCAAGGGCAAGGAGGATGTGCGCACCGTGCTGCACCTGCACCCCTATCTGGCACCGTTCAAGTGCGCCGTGCTGCCCCTGTCCAAGAAGCTGGGCGATAAGGCTATGGAGATCCGCAACGAGCTGGCCAAGGACTTTATGGTCGACTATGACGATGCCGGCTCCATCGGCAAGCGCTACCGCCGTCAGGACGAGATCGGCACCCCGCTGTGCATCACCGTGGACTTCCAGACTGTCGGCGACGACAAGGTCGAGGCCGACGGCTGCGTGACCGTCCGCGACCGCGACACGATGGAGCAGGTCCGCATGCCGATTTCCGAGCTGCGCGACTATGTTGCCAAAAAGGTTGCGTTTTAAGTAAATACCGTATAAAAAACTGCCTGCAAATGGAATCGCATTTGCAGGCAGTTTTTTATACGATTTTTTCTACCGTCACACTGTTGACGGTGACATTGGCATCATCCAGTGTGTGGACGGCAACGCGCCAGTAGTGGAGCATCTCGGTGGCCGTGAACTCAAAGGTCATTTCGTTGGGGTCGATGCCGGTGAAGTCGATGTCCAGCTTGTAGGTTTCTTCGTTGATGAGGCCGTACCGCGCGTAGATGTAGCTGTGGTCAAAGCCGCTGCCGGTCAGCGTCACACGGTAGCGCCCGGGGAACAGCGTCCACTCCTCGGTCATCATCTCACCGTTCATGCCCAGAACAATGCCGTCTGCCGCCAGAAAGAGCGGGTCAACATCCGACTTCGTCAAATCCATCGTGTGGGCGGGCACTTCGGGCGCAGGCTCCTCCTCGATGCTGTCGATGGGCTCAACGCTGCCGATCAGGATGCCATCCAGCCGGTAATAGTGCAGGTCGTAACTGTTCCGCGTCAGCTCGTCCTCGTCGATGAAGGCATAGAGCGTGTCAGCGGAAAGCTCGTTCAGCTCGCCCGGCAGCGTGACCGCCGCAAGGTTGCCGTCCATATGCGCCATGTAGAAGCTATTGGAGGTCCAGCCGTGGTCGGCGGCAAAGTCGACCAGATCCCAGAACTCGTCATGCTCAAAGTCAAATGTGGCAAAGGCCAGATGGCTGTACCTGCCGCTGGCGGCGACCTGCTCCCACACGGGGTCGGTCAGCAGGGTCTTATTCTCGTAGCGGAAGCCGTAGTAGTGGTAGTCCGTCCAGCGGTTGAACAGCTCCGACCGCTGGCCCCAGCCCTGCGCCACAGCGCAGACGGCCAGCATCAGGGCGGGCGCGACACCGCTATCCCAAAAGCGCAGCACCAACCCGCAGCCAACGGTAGCCAGCAGCATACCTGCCAGCCACGCCAGCCGCGCGCAGGAGGAGAACATCGCCCAGAAGTTCATCAGGAGTTGCGGGATGGGCACGGTGAACAGCGTTTTTCCGTTCACCGTGATGGCGTTGCCGCCCGCGGCAATCAGATCCAGCACCAGCACCACAGCGCCGGCAATGAGCCAGTCGCGGTGGGCGGCAAAGAATTTTTCCGCCTTGCGGGCGTTGCAGACCATGCCGAACACCGCCAGCACCAAGGCCAGCGATGTTCCGATGCCTGCATAGACATTCTGCTCCCAGCTTTGCGCCAGCCACGGCACAAACAGGCCGAAGTAGTCCGCGCCGCTGAGGTAGCCATTGGAGTAGCCCGCAAAGTTGACAGCGAACGCCCCCAACAGCACCAACTCCGCCAGCGCCGCAGCGCAGAACGCTGCTATCGGTGCCAGCACAGCCGCCGGGCCGCGTTTTTGCAGGGCGCGGCGCACCGCGTATCCCACCAGCACAAGACCGACCATCGGCAGGTAGTACAGATGGATGCCCGCACAGAGCAGACCCATGCCCGCCCAGACAAGGCAGGCGCAGCGGGTCGTGGGCATAAGCTCGTCACTGCGCAGCCAGAGGTAGAGGGCCAGCAGCACAAGCCAGTTGGCTGCGAGTGCCGTGTGGGCAAACATGCGCATTGTCAGCGCCGGGAACAGCACAAGTACCCCCGCGCCCGCCACGCTGCCCCACAGTTTAGCCGTCTGCTGTGGACTCATGATAACACCGATGGCTGCCTTGCTACCGCTACGGTCAACCGTGGGCTGCACACCGGCAATGCGGGCTATGACTGCCTGCGCCAAGCCGCCCTGCAGCATGTAGCAGGCCAGACCCCACCAGCCAAAATACTGGAACCGCGCGGGCAGAACCCCGCCCAGCAGCTTAAAGAGCAGCGCTGCCAGCGGCAGTGAATCCGTAAACAGCACACTGGTCCGGAACGGATAGACCGCGTTATAATTCGCGCCGATGTACGGCAGATGCACCGGGCTGCGGCGGAACAGCTCCCACCCCAGATAGTGCTGGGCCGGGTCGGGGCTGGGGTTATTCAGGATCCAGTCAACGCTGGTCGGGTCCAGCACACGAACGCCGTACACAGCCAGAAAGACCAGCGCCCCGAGCAGGGCGCCGGTCAGCGGCCAGCGGTATTTTTTCAGCGCCTTCATTTAGCGCACAAAGGTCGTGGACAGGGTGGTGGACCAACTCTCTCCGCGCTTGAGGGAGGCGGCGCAGGGGCGCTGCTCCCAGTCGATGGGGCCGTTTTCCTCACCGGGCAGGCTGTGCCACGGCTCAATGCAGATAAAGTGCAGCGGCTTTTTGGCGGCAGACCAGATCAGCGTGTAGGGGAAGTCCGACACATCACAGATAACGCTGCGGCCGGTGTCCTTCTCAATGACCGAGACATGGCCACTGCGCAGGTTGACCATGGCATGGCTGTCGCTGTCAAACAGGTCATCCGTCAGAGGGATGGCCTCGACATTGCGGGCGAGGTAGTAGCTCTGGCCGTTCAGCAGACCGGTGGGCTGGGCACTGACGCAGAGCGGGGACTCGATGCCGTCAAAGCGGATCTCGTAATCCTCGGTGACATGGCGGTCATCGAAGGGAAGCGCAAAGGCCGGGTGGTAGCCAATACCAAAGCGCAGCTCCTCCTCAACGGGGTTCTCGACGGTCAGCGTGTGGTGGACGGTCTCCCCTTCCAGCGTAAAGGTCGAGCGCAGCACAAACGCATAAGGCCACTTGGGCAGCGTTTCGGCGTTGGCGTGCAGCTCAAATTCCAGCAGGTTGTCGGCGTGGCGGGTCATGGCATGCTCCACATCGCGGGCAAAGCCGTGCTGGCCGCCGGCATACTCTACCCCCTTGGCGATCATCTTGCCGCCGGTCAGCTTGCCGGTGTAGGGAAAGAGGATCGGTGCATGGCGGCCCCAGACAGCGGGATCACCCTGCCAGAGCAGCTCGGCCCCGGTCGGCTTGTGAAGAACACTGACAGGCTCGGCACCGTGGGTATCCACCGTCAGGCGCAGGATCTCATTTTCAATACTGTATTGCATGGGGATTCCTCCTTCTAAGTAAAAGCCTTCCCCTGCGGGGGAAGGTGCTGAACGAAGTGAAGCGGATGAGGGCCGACCTTTCGCAATCGTCCGGAAACAGGTTATGACAGAAGCTCTGCCCTCATCAGCCGCCTGCGGGCGGCAGCTTCCCCCACGGGGGAAGCCAAGTTTTTTACAGCGGCAGTACCTGCAGCAGCATGCCTGCCGCCGCACCGACCGCCCAGAGCAGGCCCGTCATAAAAAGATTCTGCTTCCAGCTGGGGTTTACCCGCCACAGCACGGCCAAGCCCACGCCTGCACCGGCGGTCAGGCCCGCAAACAGGCTGCCGAAGGTGATGGCCCCCTGCACATAGAGCTGGGCCAGCAGTACGCTGACCGCGCAGTTGGGCACAAGGCCGACCAGCGCCGTCAACATCGGCTGGAACACGCCCATACCGGACAGCGCCGCCGCGATGGGCTCCTCGCCGAAGGCTTCAAACACAAGGCCAATGATAAAGCTGAACAACAGGATGAAGACGAAAATTTCCAGCGTGTGGCGCAGCGCGGCCAAAAAGATGCTGCTTGTCTCCTCGTGCTCCTCATGGCAGTCCACCTCATCGGCGTGGCCTTCATAGCCGCCGTAAAGGGAATGCGGCAGAACATGGCGCAGCGGAATGTCAAGCAGCCAGCCGCCCACAATGGCAAACGCCACCTTGCAGGCCAGCAGCAGGACCAGCGTGACCCACTGGGACGGCTCGGCCGCCAGCAGCGGGATCGCCTCATCGCTGGTAGCGATAAAGACCGCCAGCACCGTGCCGGGGGTAATGACCCGGCTTGCATACAGGTTGGAGGCTACGGCGCTGAAGCCGCACTGCGGCACACAGCCCAGCAGCGCACCGGGGATGAACCCCCAGCGCCCGCCGCCTGCGAGGGCCCCCTCGATGCTCTCACCGTGATGGCGTTCGAGCCACTCGATCAGCAGGTAGGCCAGATATAAAAACGGCAGCATCTTCACGCCGTCGATCAAGGCGTCCAGCAGGGCGTCTAAAAACAATTCCATAAATACCTCTCTATATTATAAGCTAAAATTCATCGGTAGCTGCGCAGCAGGCGGACCGCCGGGCGCACAGCCTTATCCGGAATGCGGGCGCGGAACCGCGCCACCGTGCGGGACGAGAACGGCACCGCGTCGGTGAAGCTCTCGAACCCCAAAAAATATTGCAGGTAGGGGCTTTCCTGCACCAGCGCCACGACCTCGCGGTCCGACGCCGCATAGTGCAGCTGGATGATCCGGCAGCCCAGCGCCACGCGGGCGGGCAGTGCCACCGCACCGCCGGGGGCAAACTGCTCACTGTAGGCCTTTTCAAAGGCGTCCCAGTCGATCTCGGCAGCCAACCGCACCCAGCGGTTGGCGCCGCACAGCTCGCCATGGTAGGGCGGCAGATAATCGTAGATCGACATCTGTTTTTCGCGTGTGCGGTACACGGGTTTTTCCCCCTTCCTGTGGCAGCACCGTCCCTTTTCAGCGGGCGGCCCTGCCCTGTTTTATCAGTAGTAGTGCTGCATAAGCGGGAACACCAGCGCCAGCACGCACCACGCTGCCTGATACAGCACGATACCGGCCAGCGGCAGGGTGACAAGGCCGCCCGTCAGGGTCAGCAGCACACCGACTGCACAGCTGAACAGCACCGAGACTGTCAGCACGATGGCAGCCTTATGCTCGCCCTCGGCAGCACCGGCTGCGGCCTGCAGGCCGCCCACAAAGCTGGCAAAGCTGCCCAGATGGAGCATGTTGCCCTCGCTTTCGGGCAGCCACGCCACCGCCGGGGCGATGGCCTGATGCTCACCGCTCGTCAGCACCTTGACCGAACCGGCGGGCAGGCTGTAGGCTGTCTCCAGCAAGCGGACATCACAGTTAAAATCATCGCAGTCCACAACGAGGGAAAGCCCCGCATGGTGCAGCGTTTCCAGCACGGCCGCTGTGTCGGGGTCGCGCTGGTAGGCCACCTGAAACATTGCAAACAGCTTGCCGGACACCGCCAGATAGATGACCCGGCGCTGGTTCACGGTATGGTGCTGCTCATATTCCAAGCTGGGGATCTTGATGCCGTACTCCTGCATCAAGGCGCGGTTGCCCACCAGAACACGGCGCTTGTTGATCCAGCCGACATAGCCCTTGCCGTAGATCGTCTGGCGGTCATCGACCTTGGCCAGCAGGCTGCGGTTCTCACCCAGCATGTTCATAAAGACATCGCGCAGCGTGGGGCCTGCCTCCGACAGAATGGAGGCCGCGTAGACGATGGCGGTGTCGATATGCTCCGGCTTGACGGGCTTGATACCGGCGAGCGAAACGCACCCGACCGGGAAGAGGTCACGCGCCGTGACCTGAATGACATTGATGCGCCCAAGCTGGCGAATGTCGCGCCAGCCGGGGATGACCGCGCCCACCTGCGCGGCGCTGCGCTGCATCATGCGGGCAGGCAGAGCCGACAGCAGCGTACCGGCCAGCGGTGCCCCCAGACAGCCGACCCCCGCCATGACCGTGGCGGCCAGAACCGGGTCCTTGCTGCGGATGACGGTAAAGAGGAAGGCTGCCAGACTGCAGCCGCCCAGCAGCCAGGCAAACTGCTGCTGGTTTTTGTCGCTGGTGCCGCGTGCGGCACTGTTGGCCAAAAAGCTGCGGAAGATCTGGGTCGGGCGGCTGACCAGCACGCTGGGGTGCGGCTCGGCCAGACCCTGAGACACAGCCCTGAGTGCCCCGGCGTCCTTGAGCCGGTAGGCAACGGCATGCTCGACCTTGGCGCTGACCAGTTGGAAGTTGTCACTGACGGTCGCGGCGTTCAAACGGCGGCCGGCGGCGTTCAGGCACAGTACCAGCGCCGCAGGGCCTGCCAGCATGGGGAGATTGGCCGTGTAGCCGCCGTTGGCCAGCATCAGGATGCACTGCAGCGCCGCGCCGATTGCGGGCAGAATGGACAGACTGTCCGGGGAGGGGGTCTTGACCAGCCCCCGGATGCCGCTGAGAAACGCCTCCCAGTTGGCGGCGCAGGCTGCCAGCAGCAGCACAAGCATGACTGCCGGGTAGACCATAGCATCGCCCAGCGCGGCCGGGCGCACCGGCAGCACCGCCAGCACGATCATGACCGCAGCGGCCACGCCCGACACAAGACAGGCCACCGTGGCCTGTGTCAGCTTTTTGGCCAGCTCAGCGCGCACCGCAGGGGCATCCTCGGCGCGTTCATACTCACGGCTGTGGGGCACGGGGATCTCCGCCGTTTCAAACGGAGAGACCGCATTGTCCTCGCTCTCATCCTCGGCACGGCCGGCAAAGCGGGCGGCAGCCTGCCTGACCTCGGCGGCGGTCGGGATATGGGTGTGGGTGCGGGCAGCCGCAGCGTCCTCGGCCAGCGAGGCCGTCAGCCGGGCGGCGGCATCTTCATAGCGCAGGGTGTCCCCCGCCGGCTCACCGCTGTTGATGGCATTGGCAATGTCACTGACAAAGGCAGAGGTGTTCGGCTCCGCCGGGGCGGCACCGAGGTTCTGCGTGTAGCCGCTGTGGGCAGGCTGTGCCGCGGCAGGCGCACCGCCCAGCTGCTGGGTAAAGCCCGTGCGGGCAGGTGCCGCAGCAACGCTGCCGAGATTCTGGGTAAAGCCGCTGTGCGCCGGGGTCGGGGCGCTCAGGCTCTGGGTAAAGCCGGTATGGGCCGGGGCAGCAGGCGGCTGCGGCGTCAGGCTGATGCGGCCGGTCAGGGTATCGACCAGCTGATCCACATCATCGCGCTGGCGGTGGGGCAGCAGCAGTTCTCCGGTCTGGCGATTCTCCTCCTGCGTGGCATCCCCGACAACAACGGTGTTTTCGTAAGGATCCTCCCCGGCAGCGTCCGGCTGTGGCGCAGGGTCCTGCGCGGCGGGCCGGGGCGTGGGGCTAGGTTGGGCTGCAGCCTGTCTGCGCCGGGGGCGCACGGCGTTGTAGGCGCTCATGAACTCCTGCGTGCTGTCCGTTGGGACAGTGTCCAGACCGCCGATCTGCATCGTAAAGCCGCTTGGGACCGGCTGGCTGCGGGGCACCTCGATCGGCTCACCCACAGGCTCTCCGCTGTGCTGCGGCACAGGCTGCGGCGGCGGAGCGGTCTGGGGCTTTTTGCCGGGGGTGAACTCGACCGTATTGCGCTTTTTGCGGTAGATCGTGCCGGTCATGCCGCCGGTCAGCGTATCGGACGGGTGCTTCTGGGCCTGATCGACCGTGTTGCGGATAAAGTCCATCGTCTGGCCGCCCTGCTCCTCCGCGCTGCGGCGGGCCGGGCGGGTGTATTTGCTGCGCCAGACCTCCTGCGTCGGGTCCTCGCGCTCGGCCTCCGACTCAGCCGGGCGTACCGTCTGGGGGACCGGGGCGGTGCGGGCAGGCTCCTCCGCCCGCTCCTCGGGGATCATCAGCTCCTCGGTCTCCTCCTCGCGGTCAAACAGGCTGCCGAAGAAGCCGTGCTTTTTCGCAGAGCGGGCGGGCTGGGCCGGGGTCGGCTCAAGCTCGGCATCGGGGTAGTACTCCTCCTCGGGCTTCTCCTGCCCGACGGCTCTGCCGCCGCCCATCGTGACGTTGATAGGCTCAAAGGCACCCGTATCCTCGGCGTGCTTTAAGCCGAACAGGCTGCGTTTCTTCTTGCCGGGCTCGTGCAGGCGTCCGTTTTCATCGGGCACGACGGCCACCGAGGTTCTGAAGAATCGCTTGAACTCGTTCTTGCCCTGGTCCAGCGACTCGGCATCGCCGCCGGGGGCCATCTTACCGAGAAAGCCCTTGATGATGCCGGTGCCGGTGGTGTCCCCGCTGAAGGTCTGCGTGCCGGTCTTGTCCACCGTCGGCAGCGGCTGCTCCGGCGGGCGGGTCGTCCGTGGCATGGTCCGGTTCGGGCCGGCCGGCGAGCTTTTCCATGCTGGTGTCGAGCGCGATGGCGACGCGGGCGAGGATCCCGGCCGCCATGTTCGCGGTGTCTCGTTCCCCGGAATCGTATTGGCGCAGGCTCCGGTATGGCACGTTCGCGTGTGCGGCGAGCTGCGGGCAGCTCCATCCCCGTTCCGTGCGCATCCTCCGGATCACGGTGGTCGCGCCCTCCCCC
>ERZ772831.2448-NODE-2448-length-15353-cov-13.756896_pt1 | contig 15353 bp, 19 predicted proteins | sample MGYA00580858_ERZ772831 | MGnify/ENA primary metagenome ERZ772831 (study PRJEB29015, sample SAMEA2737694) | human gut metagenome | biome: human gut; feature: human-associated habitat; material: faeces | place: China | collected 2012 ... | reverse complement strand
AAAGGCCAGCAAAGCCACTAATAAATGCAATCTTTTCTGCATACCTTTTATTATAAAAATTTAATTAATTGTTTGGGAAATATTCCCTCTTATATCGTTATCGAGTGCAAAATTAAACAAAAAATCCAATATAAGTGTTACAAAAGGGTGAATTTTATGCTTTTAAACATAAAAAAAAATCTGCGTTAAGCAAATAACGCAGATTTTCTTTAAATTATTATTTATTTATGGATTTTGCTTATAATATTTTTCACTCCTTTCTCTGCCAGATGCTCATCACCTTGCGGCGGATGGCTACGATGTTCAGGATGGAGACTATCAGGAACAGAACCAAGCCCAGACAGATGGCAGGGAGCATCGTTCCCTCGTCGAGGTCAGGGAAGATGGCTTCGATGAAGTCCATGTAGTAGCCACGAACGAAGAAAAGGATGACCCATGCAATGATGAGAACCACTACATTCAGCGAGATGGTGAGTACCTGGTATGGCTTCGCCACATCGTTAGGGCTGTAACCTATCAGCAGCAGATTCTCCAACTTGGATGAGTTCTTCTGTACCAGCAGATAGATGCTGAGCATCAGAATATAGAAGCTCAGGATAGAAATCACCAGTCCGATTACCATCACCAGCGACACCATCATGCGCAGGAAATAGGTGGTCTTCTCAGCATCCAGCTTATCGGTCTCCACCTCGTAGCCGTTATCATCCAAATATTTGGTGATGCTCTCGTCGCCCGGATTTCCTACTTCGACAATCAGGCGGTTAGGATCGCTCTTCTGGTTAGGTGCGAACTCCTGGTTGCTCCAATCCATGAACGCCTGTGGCACGAGGATGGTGTTGAGGCGTGAAGAGAAACCGATCACCTTTCCTCTGAACTGCTCCTTCTTGCCGCCCGCCTGAATCTGGATGTTGAAATCTATCATTCCCATCAGACCATCGCTTATCTTTGGCAGCGAGTGGCTCTGGGCGAATCCGAAGTTATACATATTAATATAGGTACGCGGAAGGATGATAGGCACTTCCTTGGAACCTGGAGTATATTTCCAGTCCTTGAGCGGCACATCCACGAAACCATCGGGAACACTCTCGAAGAAGAGTTCGCTGTTGAGTACATTCACGCCGTTTACGCCCATCTGGGCATCTACCTTGTATTCGGTGGAGGTAAACTTGCCCACCTTCTTCACGAACTTCTGATCACTTACATCATCTATCTCGGCACCCGAGAAGGTATTTGAGCGACCGCTGATGGTATTTCCCATACCTATCTTCTTGCTCATGATGAGATAGTCGGCTTTCATAAAACTGTCTTCCTGGGTGAAGACAGGCAGCACATCCTTATAAAACTGGAAGCCGAAAAGGACGATGAGCATACCGAAGAGATTGGCAAAGGCAAAGCCGGCAAACTGGGGTATGCTGATATGCTGACGAAGTAATTTCCAAACCAAATTCATAATCTAAATATATGTTCATAGTTTAAGTCCATGTGCTTGCCGATGCTGGTTACGATGACGCCAGCCCCCTGCTCCTTCGCCTCTGCCATCATGATTTCGCCCATGATGCGGGAGTTGTTGTCATCGAGGTGACTGATCGGTTCATCGGCGAGGATGAAATCGAAAGGCTGACAGAGGGCGCGCATCATAGCCACACGCTGCTGCTGTCCGAACGACATTCTGCCTATCTTAGCATCCACCTTGTCGGCAATGCCGAGCATATCAAACCACTTGAGAATCTGCTCACGGGTCTTGAAGCCCGTAAGCTTATTCTTGATTTCCACGTTCTCCATCGCCGTAAGCTCAGGGAAGAGACGGAGTTCCTGAAAGAGATGACTGATGTGACGCTTTCGCATCTCTACCCAATCAGAAACCTTATAGTTGGCGGTAACATCATGATCAAACATCACGCTTCCGCTGTAGTCGTGACGATAGCCGAGCACATAGCTGCAGAAAGTACTCTTTCCGCTGCCACTCTCCGCTTCTACAAGATAAAGATGTCCCTTCTCGAAGGTAACATCCTGCTTCCATATCTCCGAGTTCAGGTCGTCACGCTGGGCGAAGACCTGCGGGAGAACGGAATGAAGCTGAATCTTTTCCACCTTATATTATTTAATGAATAATGTATAATTAATAATGTATCATGTTTAATTGCAGAAGCAACCTTACATGAACCCATTTCTATTTTTTACCTTTTTACTTTTTTACCCTTTTACCTTTAAAGTATAGACCACGGAAGTGAGATTTCCGAAGATTGGGGTGAGCAGACCGGTTACGGTAGAGATAGCATCGTCCTTGCCAGAGCCATCACCATTGGAACTCTTGGCGAGGTTGATGACCATCGCCAGTTTCTGTCCCACGATGAGCTTCTGAATCTTCGCATCTATCGGATGATTGCTTGGCTTCACGGCATATTGGGCAGAGAGTTCATCGCTACCGCTGAAGAACTGCTTGTCGTCGGTTACTCCGAAATAGAAAGAAGTCTTGCCATCGGTATAGAAATAGGCATTCTTGCCCCAGTTGGCAATCTTGGCACCCGGAGGACAGGAAGTCTTCCAATAGTCCACATCACCTAGCCATTTGCTATGAGCCAACTTAGCAGCCATCATCATCTTCATGCTTGCATCGCCCAAGGTTGGCATCATGATAGCCATGTCGCCATCCACACTTCGCATGATGTTGTCCATATCCACCGCCTGGTTGATGCCCATCAGGAGAGTCTGCAGACTGCGATTGCTCTGCATCATCGGGAGGAACTGTTCACCCTTCACATTCATGAAGATACCCGCCAGAGCATCGGCAGGCATCGACTTCACGTAATTGCCCTTGATAGGACGATAGTTCTGAAGAGCCTTCTGAAGAGCCTCATCGATTGACTTATTGAAAGAGAAAGTCTCGCCCTGAATCTGCAGGATGCCCTCCTTCACGTTCATCTCGGCAGCAATAACCACCTGTGAAGGGTCGGTATCCTTAGGAGCACCCAGGGTGAAAGGAGCCACAAACTTTTCCGGCAGAGCCTGCGCCTGCGCCACCATCGCCATCGGAGACGAAATACCCGAAAGACGATCGAACATAGGAGAAGCCGTAATGCCATCCTCTTCATCAGCCTTGAGATATTTCACCATCTGCTGCTGCAGCTGAGCCTGGGCATCAGCCACCACAGGACCCATCACGAGGAGAGCCTCATCAGAATATCCTACGAGCCAGGAATTCTTCAACACCGAGAAATGGAAGCCTTTTCGTTCCGTTACTTCGGTGGCAATATGCTTTTTGGCGAGAGTTGCGAGCCAATCAGAAACGCCATCCTCGCTGCTCACCTTGGCACAGAGTCCCAGGTTGCCATCGGCCGTTTCGAAGAGATACAACTTCTCGCTTACATCGATGCCGCAATTATCTACGTCATCTACATGGAGCAAAGTTTTCAGCATGCCCGCCTTATCCTCGTCGCTTCTATCGGCAGTCATCTGCTTCATGTCAACGGAGATAAGTGCAGTACTTTTCTTAGGAATGGCATTGAGGTAATCGCTGCCAGAACAGGAGCTTAGCAATAAGAAAGTTATTACTAAGCCCATAAAAACTAAGTTCTTATACAATCTTTTCATCACAAAAACTAACACTTATGTATTTTTTCTTATATCATCTTTGTTATAGTCTTCTTGCGATATGCGCCATGTGAACCGCCACCAAGCCTGCCGTTTCCGTGCGAAGTCGACTGGTTCCCAAGGATACGCTCTCGTAACCATTCTCCAGGGCAAGACGGACCTCATCGATGGAGAAATCGCCTTCCGGCCCTACCAATACCGTAATATCAGCAGAGGATGATGCATCCTTGCCATCAGCAGCATTCGATAAGGAAGAGATTTCCTGGAAGAAGTCTTTCTTCTCTATCTCCTCGTAGCAATGGCAGATGAACTTTCTGCCAGGACGAGGCGTCTGGATGAACTCCTTGAAACTCTCCAGTTCGTTGACCACCGGTTTCCAAGCCTTATGACTCTGCTTCACGGCAGAAATCACAATCTTGTCGATTCTTGGCGTCTTCACCACCTTACGCTCAGAAAACTGGCAGTTGAGGAAAGAAAGCTCATCAAAACCGATTTCCGTAGCCTTCTCCGCCATCCACTCGATGCGCTCCATCATCTTGGTAGGAGCAATCGCCAGATGGATATGGCCCTTCCAGGCACGCTTCTGCGGCATTGTTTCCTTGATTTCATAGAGACAGCGCTTGCTGGAAGCCGCCGTCACCTCGGCACGATAGAACGAGCCTTCCCCATCCATGAGGAAAATCTCGTCACCGCCCTTCAATCTCAGCACACGGAGCGCATGGGTAGCCTCCTCGGCAGGCAATTCCACCTGGGTTGCTGCCTCAGGCACATAGAAATATCTAACCTCTTTCATAGAAATATCAAATCTCTTTCTTTGAAATATCTAATTTCTTTCTTGAAATATCTAATTTCTTTATGTTACTTCTTATTTTTTTCCTCACGGCGCTTCATCTCATCGCGGATGAAGGAAGCACCCTCGTAGTTTTCTTCCTCCACGGCCTTCTCCAACGCCTTCTGCAGCAGAGAATCAGGCAAACTCATGATAGGGAGAGCCACACTCATCACTTCCTTATTAAAAGGTGTAGAGAACTTCTGGAGCACCTCCAGAGGGGCGCACATCTCGAAACCACTTGTCAACGAAAGCAACACGGCTGTTTCCGGAAGAAGTTCATAGCCCTTGCCGGTTATCGTATTTACCAGTTTTGCCTTGAAGCCACGATCTTGAATACCCTCGAACTCAATGCGGTAATGGGTTATTTCCTCATCTTTCATCACCTGTGTAAACACATCAACCAGATGATTTCGGGTTTCTTCAGCCTTATGCTCATGCCGTTTGATTTCGCTCGCCATCTCCTTAGCCAACACAATAGAGAGCGCACGGGTCTCCGCCATGTCGGTAAGCGTGATTACGCAGGCATCATCTGCCTCTGGAATAGAAAAAGTCCCTTTATAAATTAATTTATACATCATTGTTTTGTCTCCTTCTTTGGTCTGAACAATACGGCGAAGGCAACTCCGACCACAAGAGCATAACCTGCGAAGATAAACCAGCAAGTCTGCCAATCGCCCATCAAATATCCATTTTCCCAGTGACAGTAATGGTTAATCACCTGTCCTGCGAGAATTGTACCTATAGATGCACCCAAGCCATTGGTCATCAGCATGAACAAACCCTGGGCAGATGCTCTGATCTTAGGTTCGCACTTCTGGTCTACGAAGAGGCCACCCGACACGTTGAAGAAGTCGAAAGCCACACCATAGACGATGCAGGAGAGCACGAAGAGGATGACACCAGGGAATGCAGGGTTGCCCAATCCGAAGAATCCGAAACGGAACACCCATGCAAACATGGCGATAAGCATCACCACCTTGATGCCATATCGCTTCAGGAAGTATGGAATCAGGAGGATGCAGAGAGCCTCTGCCACCTGGGAGATTGACACCAGGAGCGTGGCATTATTGGCTGCAAATGTATCAAGCATGCTTGGATCACCCTTGAAACTGGTGATAAATGGAGTAGCATAACCATTGGTTACCTGCAAACTCATACCGAGCATACATGAGAAGATGAAGAACAGCGCCATCTCACGGCTCTTGAAGAGCTTGAAGGAATCGAAGCCCCAGGTCTCCACCCAACTGCGAGCTTCCTTCTTGACCAGCGGACACTGAGGCAGGCTGAAGCAATAGAGGAAGAGCACGATGCTCAACGCACCAGAAACGAGGAACTGGAGGTGGGTATACTGGAACTTATAAGCATTTTCCGAAAAGAGGAACATGAACGAGCCATGATCCCAGGTAGCACAGTTGACAATCCACATGGTGGCAATGAAGCCCACGGTGCCGAAGACTCGGATAGGCGGGAAGTCCTTAATGGTATCCAGCCCATGATTTTTCAGGATAGTGAACGCAGAAGTATTCGACAGTGCCAGCGTAGGCATATAGAAAGCAACGCTGAAGGTATAAACCGTCATGAAGAGAGCCTCATCAGGCATGGCACTCGCCTCTCCCATCAGGAACAGCCCTATCATCGATAGACCCGCCAGCAGATGGCAATAGCCCAGGAGTCTCTGCGGCTGGATATACTTATCCGCCACAATACCCATCAAGGTAGGCATGAAGATAGATACTATACCCTGAATGGTATAGAACCAGGAGATTTCTGCACCCATTCCGGCCTTGCCGAGATAGTTGCCCATAGAAGTGAGATAGGCTCCCCAAACAGCGAACTCCAGGAAGTTCATCACTGCCAAACGTACTTTTAGATTCATATCCTTAAATTCTTTTTCTTTGGTTTAAATTTATTTTTCTGCAGATTGCATCCTTTCGCTTTTACGGGATTGCATCCTTTCGTTATCAACTGGATTGCTTTGCAGATTATATCTTGCAAAGATACACAAATTATCTTAAAGAACACAGATTTTTGAAGATTTTCCTTCGGAAAGCTAGCTTATTTAACAAATAATATGTAATTTTGCACCCGAAATCAAAATATAAAAGAGATAATGTTAGTAAAGTTTTTCCTTACGTGTAACAAGATTGGTGCCTTTACCCTGGGTGGAGGCTACGCCATGATACCTATCATGGAACAGGAATTCGTGGATAAGAACAAATGGATGGACAAACAGGAATTCATGGACATCATGGTGGTGGCTCAAACCACTCCAGGCATCTTTGCTATCGATATGGCTAGCCACATCGGTTACAAGCTGAAGGGTGTATGGGGCGGCATCGTGGGTGCCATCGGCATTGCCCTTCCTTCCATCATCGCCATCCTTATCATCGCCATGTTCTTCCAGCAATTCAAGGACAATTATTGGGTGGGCAAGTTCTTTGCGGGCGTTCGTCCTGCCGTGGTTGCGCTGATTGCAGCTCCTTGCTTCAAGATGGCAAAGACGGCAAAAATCAACCGCTACAACATCTGGATACCAGTAGTTTGCTGCCTGCTGATTGCCGCATTCGGCATTTCTCCTATCTATATTATCATTGCAGCCGGCGTGCTGGGATGGCTTTATGGAAAGTTTATAGTTAAAAGTTAATAGTTTATAGTTTTATAGTTAGAAAATGCTATTTTTAAAGTTATTCCTGATATTTACCAAGATTGGTACATTTAATTTTGGTGGTGGATATGCGATGCTTTCGCTCATCCACAACGAAACAGTAGTGAAGAACCACTGGCTCACCAATGCCGAGTTTACGGATATTGTGGCTATCAGCCAGTCAACTCCGGGGCCTATCGGCATCAACTGTGCCACCTACGTGGGCTATACTGCCTGTCTTCATGCCGGTTATCCTACCTGGGCAGCCTGGGCGGGTTCCTTCCTGGCCTCTCTCTCCATCATGTGGTTGCCCTTCATCATCATGATTCTCATCAGCCGTTATCTGATGACCCATAAGGATTCCAAGATTGTGAAGGATATCTTTGCCGGACTCCGCCCTGCCATCATCGGACTGATAGCAGCTGCTGCCATACTTCTGATGAATAAAGAGAATTTCGGTTCGCCAACCGACAATCCATTTGCTTTCGGAGCCAGCGTCGCCCTCTTTCTGGGTGCCTTCTATTTCACCAAAGCCAAGAAAGCAAATCCGATTTTGCTGCTTTTCATCTGCGGAATCATTGGGTTGTTTATCTTCTAAACAACCCAAACACCTTCAAATAGGCACAAAAAAAAATTGATTGTCTCACGACAACCAATCTTTTATTAACCTTAATAATCTAATACCATGAAAAACACGATGCAAAGTTACAAATAATCTCGTAACCTGCAATAATTTATTGTAAAAAACTTCAAGTATTTAACTCTCCTTAAAGCTTTTACCATTCCAATTAAACTTTCTTTGCAATCTTATGACATTTACCGCCTTTTTGTCATCTGCCGAAAGCAATGGCGAAGCCAATCGAACCACCAGTGCATTCTCGTTCTGCAAGAGCAAAGCACTCACCATCTTAGGCTCAATCATCGCCTTTAAATCCGCAAAGCGACTTTCGCTCATCGTATCGGGCTTCTGAACGAGCGTTTCCGCCAAATCTTCCATGCGCTTGCCACCCAAGAACGGGTTTGCATCAAGTGCCTTCCATTCCTGACTGAAGAAATAGAGTTCACTCTCCTTCTCTGGTCCGGCAAACGATTTGACCACACAGAGCACCGAGTCACCATTTTCCATTGGCAACTTCTTCATCTGCAAAGTAGAAACCTTGCTCATGCGTACCTGCACGAAGTCCTGAGTGAGCGTATCCATCACGCTCACCTCCCCTAGCAGGTTCTTCACCTCAGCCTTCACGCCCATCTCCTGCAACTCGGCAAATTCCAGTCGCAGGTTGCTGCTGAGCGTAGGCATCATCTCATCCGGCATCGATACCAGCAAGTCCTTCATCGACTTGGCTTCGATGCCCAGGCTTGCCATCATCATGCAAGCGCATAATATATATTTTATCTTCTTCATCACTATAATTCCTTAGACCATTTCTTTCCCCAAGGGGTAAAGAGCCAAATCAAAAATGCCGTAGCCGGAACTAAGCATATTGCGAAAGTTAAAGCCAATGTATTCATTTTTGAAGCCAACAAATCATTTAGAGATTCTCCAAGAATTTCTTGCCCCATTTTGTATGAAGCCAAAGTGCTATAGCACCTGCAACGACCGTAATCGTCGCATAAATCATAACCAATCCTTCCATATTTCTCTATTTTCCGACAAAAGTACAGAAAATAATTGTAATCTGCAAGTTTTTTCGTGTTTTTCTATCCAACAATCACTAAAAAAACGAAAAAGAGGAAAGCGTTCTCTCATTGAAACACTTTCCTCTCAAATTATCTAATTCATTAATCGTACTATCTTAACGATAGAGGGATTTACTCCTCAACAGCAGCCTGCGCCGCAGCAATAAATCACGTAGGAAAGCCTCATTTCAGCGATTGCCCTAAACATAGTTTTAACAACTTATGCTTTTTTGTCAACAATTTCTTTTCCATATACCTTATTATATACACGTACCTTATTATATATATTACTTTTTCTGAAAGTCATGTTTAATAATTAGGCATGTTTTTTCTGATAGGCCACACTTTTATCAACAGTTTGACCAACAGTTTGAGTCATATTCAGCAACTTCTCATTTATTTTTTCCAATACCTTAATTTGTCCTCTAAGATAACTTATTTCCTTGTCTTTATCATTATCAGACATTTCTTCAGTAGGTTGTTCATCCTGATGGTTCAAGCCTGGGGAATTGTCCGAGCTAGAACTATCATTCAAGTATTTGGTTCCTTCATAAAAGAAGTCCATCTTCACATCCAAAGCGTCACATATCCGTTCAAGAACACCAGATTTAACGTCTTGTACATTGAACTGATTGCTGAGGTTAGGCTGAGACATATGAAGTTTCTCAGCCAACTCACTTATACTAATTTTTCTTTTCGTCAAGATCTGACGAAGTTCAGAACCATTCATAAAACAATTATATTGCAGTTAAACATTCTTAAAATATCACTGATTATTTATATTTTTATCAGTTTTTACTTATCTTTGCAGATAAATATCACGAAAGCGTTACGCAATACTTGCGTATTTCGTATGCAAATATACAAAATAATTATAATATGACCAAGAATAACGAAGATATTTTGAATAAAATTTATTCAGGCACAAAGAAAGGTGAACTGATAAAGAAGAAGAAACAGCTGGTAGAGTCTTACTTGTACAAGTACGGAAATCTCATTCTTGAATGCAAGCTAAAGCCAACACCAGTGATAGAAAATCTCGCAAAAGAGTTTGGTTTAACCAGAGCAGGAGTAACCAATATTCTTCGACGAGAAGGTGTTTATGCAGGACGATTTAATCCTGTAATATTTCCAAAGAAATAAGTATTATGAGTGAGAGAGTTATTTTTGAAAACAAGAATGTTTCTTATGAGACTTTCTTGAACGACCTAGCATCCTTCCTGGCTCCTAAGATAGCCCTGATGATTAAGAACCCTCCTAAGGAGTTTTATAGTCAAAGGGAGTCCATGAAAGTCTTCGGGGTAGGAAACGTAAGAAGATGGTTAAAGGAAGGTAAACTTAAACCGTTTTCAAAGCGTAAAGGTAAAATTGAATATAAGGTTAGCGATCTCCAGGAGCTTCACCGGAGAGAGCAAGATTACTTTTAGAAACAGGTGATATGTACAAAATAAAAAGAAGATATCAAGTTGTAAAGAAACAACCTTGGGTTGTGGATTTGCTTCTAAAGATAAATCCTAAGCATTTCGCTCTCTATGAGGCTAAAGATGACTGTCGAAAAAGCCTCATGGAAATCAATAAGACCATACGGTCTTTACCAGTACGATGGAGACGTGGTTCTTTCTCGCTATCCCATATACGAACCATACTCTTATTAGATGATAAAATAGAGGTAAAGTACAAGTCCGGAAAGGAATGTATGGCTTTTTATATAGAAGAATTAAACTGATACGATATGAATACTGATAACAGCTGGATAAAACTTCCACGAATGTTCATGAATTGGCAGTGGTATCAAAATACCAACATGGTTCATCTGTATCTCTATCTGTTGCTCAATGCTAATATAGAAAATAAGCTCTACTTTGGAATATCCATTCAGAGAGGCGAATGTCTGGTATCTTTATCTACTCTTTCAAGAGATACTGGAATATCACGAGACTCCCTTAAGAGATACTTGAAAAAGCTCAAGGATACCAAAGAAATCAGTTACAAAAAATTGAGCAAAGGACGTATTATTGTCCTTCTCGACTTTGATAAGTTTCAGCCTGTAGGGATCGACGAGCCTGCTCCTAATTGGATTAAACTTTACAGGAAAATATGTGACTGGCAGTGGTATCAAGATGCCAAGATGGTTCATCTGTTCGTGCATTTGATGTTGAAGGCAAGTATTATGAAAGGAAGTGATTTGTCTGATTCCTGGCAGCTGTGTACTAGTTTGAGAATATTAAGTAAGGAAACTGGGCTTAGCTTGCAGAACATCAGAACCTGTATCGGTAAGTTACAAAGAACTGGAGAAATAACGTTTAGAACTTTACCAACACACCTACAAAGCATCATAACCATCTGCAACTCTGGTAGTTACCAAACATCAAAGCGACAAATCGCCCCGATGTCGCCCCAATGCCGCCCCGATGTCGCCCCGATTGAAGAATGTACTGTGTTAAAAATAGAAAACGATGAAATTTCAACACAGCAAAACTGCAACGTAAGTAACAGAATAACAGAGGTTTACAACGACGCAAAACGACAAGCCGCCCCGATGTCGCCCCAATTGCGCCCCAATTGCGCCCCGATGTCGCCCCGATGTCGCCCCAATGCCGCCCCAATGCCGCCCCTACCTAAAGAATATAAGAATATAAGAAATAAAGAAAGTAAGAAAATCAACACCAACAACGCGCGCACGCACGAAGAAGATTTCGTTGATTTTTCAGAAAAAGAAACATCAAAAGAAAACCAACAAAAGAAAGGTGAGAAAGAAAGTTTTCTTTCGCTTTCTCTTCACGATGATGTTTGGTTGGGTGCAATAAAGAAGAAGTTTGCTTTCAAAAGCATTGAAGAAGTGAAAGACAAAGTGGAGAACTTTGATTTGGATCATATCTGTAGAGGCAATAAGGAGCACAAAGATATAGTTGATTACAAAAGCCATTTTTGCGATTGGCTTAAGTTTAACCTGATGGAGCAATCTCCACGCAAACGCAAATGCACTCCTAATGCAGAACGTTGGGAAGGAGAGAAATTTGTTCCTAAAAGCTCGGAAGGAGGTATATACAATGGTCCTTTCTGATTTCAATTACGATACTGATTACTGCTACAGATGGCTGACGTTTCTGTTTAGCGAAGAAGTAAAACTGAGATATAGAGAATACAAAGTTCACAAGCAACAACAAGAAGCAATACACAAGGTAGCAGACTGGATGGCAACATCAAAGTCTAGATTTGGGCTTGTCCTTAATGGTATTACCGGTAACGGAAAGACCACTCTGGTAAAAGCCATGCAGAACTTTTATAATATTTGCAAGTTCAAGAATCCTCTGAATGAAGAAGAGGCAGTCTTCTATACACATGCAAGTATTACGTTTCTGACATCGAAAGAACTGTATCATCTGTATGCCTCAGATAAAAAGAGATTTGATAGATGTATGAATACGTTCATCCTCGCTGTCGATGACTTGGGCACAGAAGAGAGTGATTTCTGTCAGTATGGGAACAGATATAAACCGCTAGAGGAGTTGTTGTCTTATCGGTATGAAAGAATGCTACCAACGATAGTGACAACCAATCTCAGCGGTAAGGCTATCCGTGAGAAATATGGCGATCGCCTTGCAGACCGTTTCAACGAAATGATGCAAGTTGTGACCATGCCTGACATAAACTTCAGGAACCCATAGATCGAATAAGCGAGCACAGAAGCGTCAAAAAGAAGAAAGACTGTAAGATGCACAATTGGTGCGAGAAAACGTCTAGAAGCGCGAAGAAAACGGCAAAAACGATAATTAATATGAAAATTTACGAAGAAGTTCTTAGAAAAACCAATAGTGGGCTTGAAATATTCATCTACTATTTGGGAAAGGAATGTCTTAATAAGAAATTTAAGAGTCCGTTTCGAAGTGATGACAAGCGACCGTCTTGCCATCTGTATGAGAATAAGAATAAAAATGGTGAGACAACCTACTATTTGCAAGATTTTGGGGACAGTAGATGTTGCGGAAACTGTTTTGAAATCGCAGCAAAGGTTCTGAACATAAATATCAATACGGATTTCTATGAACTACTGAAGAGGATTGACCAGGATTTGTGCCTCAATATCATTGAACCTAGTAATCCAAACGTAGAGAAACGTCCGCTGGTTGATATTGTTCAGATAAAGAAGGAAATTACTAAAGGGCGTACATCTAGTATAAAGTCTTTCACACCAGTGATACAGGATTTCCAACCTTCAGAAAAGGAATATTGGGGGAAATATGGTATAGATGAAGATACGCTGCAGAGATACAATGTTCATAGTTTGAAAAGTGTTTCCTTCACAAAAAGTGAAGGTAAAGACTTTAATGTATATGGAAGTAAAACTGTTCCTGCATTCGGATATTTCTTCAATGAAATGACAGGGCTTAAGGTGTACCGCCCCAAAGCTGAAAACAGATTTCTTTATGCCGGGAACTTACCTTCTCCTTATGTCTTCGGTTGGAAACAGCTTCCTGCCAAGGGGGAGTTTGTCTTCATCACCGGTGGAGAAAAGGATGTTCTTTCTCTTGCGGCGCACGGATATAGTGCCATCGCTTTTAATAGTGAAACAGCAAAGATACCAGAAGATAAGCTTCTAGACCTTTCTGAAAGATTTCATAAAATAATATTTCTTTACGATACAGATACTACAGGAGTTAAGGAATCGAGTTTAAGAGTAGAGGAATACAAGAATAAATATAATGTAAGAAGAGTGCAGCTACCTCTTGCCGGAACAAAGGCAGAGAAGGATATAAGCGATTATTTTGCTCTAGGAAATAGTTCTGAGGATTTCTCTAGTCTGATAACGAATATAGTATAAAAGGTAAATAATAAGAATATGAAACAAGCAATTGGTTTTCTACAATACTCATCTGAGTATATATGCTTTTCCGCTATATCAGAAAGCGATAAAGAAAAGCTTTTGGAAGAAGGGTATTTAGCATCCTTTTTCCCTAGTTGCGTCTATGCTATAGACTGCAAGATTTTTAACCATCCTCATCATGGTATTGGCATCAGAAATATTAATGGTGGCGTTGAATTTCTGAATTTTAATAACATGAAGGATCCTATTTCTCTTCACAAAAGAGGCATTTCCATTATTCCATCGAATAATGAAAGCAAGAATAGATGCATTCTGTTTCTTACCATTACGGATTATCTGGCATACAAAGCTCTTGTGAATTTGCCAGTCATATTCTATGATGATAACTGTGACTGTATTATTCTTAATAATCATAAGAATCTTGGCTACTTCCTCGTAGAAAGCGAGGATTACAATATTATAGATATGTTTTTGCCCAATACAGAAACAGGTAAAACCCTCACAAAGACTATATTAGACAGAAACGCTGCTGCTAGAGACTGGGCATATACATACAAAGATTATACTAGCTTGCAGACATTTTTACAATCATATATTAAAGAAAATAAAATATGAACACAATTGTAATAGTATTTATTGTAGTTGTACTAGCATTAGTTCTAGCTTACATCTACGAAATTAAGTATACCTACAGAGACGGAGGGTTATGGAAGAAATAACGAAACAGCAAACAGTTAATTCAGAGAACTCTATATAGAAGAATAATATGGAAAATGATATTCTAAAAATTGAGGTTGCCAAACAGGATCTAAAAGAAACTCCTGAATATTGGGCTTCGGAAAGTTACGAAACCATGATAGGTAAACTGCAAAAGCTTGTTGAAGCGAAAACCGGATATCCGCCATTTCGCAACACCAAAGTCATTAGAGAAGTCAGTTTTAAAATAACATCACGTACAACCTTAGGACAAATTAAGGAGTTGCTGAGCGACATTGAAAATGATTATAACATATCCTGTTTTCAAATTGCTATCGATAGGAGAAGCAATACAGCCCATCTGCTATTCACCTGGATTCATCCGAGAACAGCATTATCTGTGAGGTTTAACAACAAGACCAAGGTCAAACTGCTATCCGCTTACTTTGTAAGACGTTTGCACCTGGAATATCCGAAAGATATGACAGAATGGGTCAGATATTTCATCATGGATGCATATATTGAAGATAAGTCTGTCTTTAGGAAGGCACTTGCAAGTTTGTCGAAAACAGAAGACTCAATAGATAAAAGGATTTTGGTTGATTCACTTTTGTATGCTCAGTACATGAGTGAAGGAAAAGTTAAATAGATAAAGAAAATGGATTTGTTAAGTTACCAAAAAGGAGATATCTTGTTTAGTAACTATCAAACCTTAGTAAACCCAGTATCTTGTGATGGAACCATTGACAGTTATCTGTCAAAGAGGTTCTTCATGAGATACCCAGACATGTATGCCAAGTATTTGTATTTCTGTAAAGAATATGCTGCTTACCATCCCCACTCTCACAAATTTACAAGAGAGCTGCTTCGTTCATATTAAAGAAGTTCTCTATGATAAGCACCACCGTATCACGCATTTCCAAGTCTCGTGGAGAAGGTATTTTATTTACATTGATGATAGAGAAGACATATGATTCTGCATTTTCAATTATGTCATCATCATCAAAGCCAATAGCAAGTACCACACCAAAATCACTTTTAAAGCGATAAGTTCGAGACTTTTCATGCCAATAAACCTCATAAGG
>ERZ772831.2438-NODE-2438-length-15415-cov-11.644922_pt1 | contig 15415 bp, 10 predicted proteins | sample MGYA00580858_ERZ772831 | MGnify/ENA primary metagenome ERZ772831 (study PRJEB29015, sample SAMEA2737694) | human gut metagenome | biome: human gut; feature: human-associated habitat; material: faeces | place: China | collected 2012 ... | reverse complement strand
TCACGATCAAGATGTACTGCATCATCAAGGATCTGATCCAGGGCAACAAGAACCTCCCCGACGCATTTGAAGAGGAAAAGGTCGGTCATAACGCCATCGCCGCCGGCTTCCAGGGTCAGAGACAGTGGACCGACCACTGGCCCAACTGCGACTATCCCGAGGCTGTCCTCAACTCCTCCTTCGACTTTGAAGGCCCGAAGGAGCCGATGGTCTTTGCGACTGAGAACGACGTGCTCAACGGCCTCGGTATGCTCTTTATGGAGCTGCTGACCAACCGCGCCCAGATCTTCGCCGACGTGCGCACCTACTGGTCTCCTGAGGCCACCAAGCGCGTCACCGGCTATGACCTTGAAGGCAAGGCCAAGGAAAACGGCGGCATCATCCACCTGCTGAACTCCGGCGCGGCCTGCCTCGACGCCTGCGGCGAGTGCACCGATGAAGCCGGCAACGCCGTCATGAAGCGCTGGTGGGAGGTCACCGATGAGGACATCCAGAAGATGACCGACGCGACCGTCTGGTGCGAGGCCGGCTTCGACAACTTCCGCGGCGGCGGCTTCTCCAGCCACTTTGTCACCCGTGCGGAAATGCCCGCGACCATGATCCGTTTGAACCTTGTCAAGGGTCTCGGCCCCGTGCTGCAGATCGCCGAGGGCTGGACTGTGAAGCTGCCCGAGGAAGTCACCGACACCCTCATGGAGCGCACGAACCCCACGTGGCCGTGCACCTGGTTCACGCCGCGCTGCGACGGCAAGGCCGGCAGCCCGTTCGAGAGCGCTTACTCCGTCATGCAGAACTGGGGTGCCAACCACGGCGCGATCTCCTATGGTCACGTCGGTGCAGACCTCATCACGCTCTGCTCGATGCTGAGAATCCCTGTCTGCATGCACAACGTGCCCGATCAGGACGTTTTCCGTCCGGCGGCATGGAACGCTTTCGGCATGGACAAGGAAGGCCAGGACTACCGCGCCTGTGCCGCTTACGGCCCTCTTTATAAGAACATCCGCTGATTTTTGTACGACATACCAAAAGCGCCCGCAGTCCCTGACTGCGGGCGCTTTTCCTGTCTCTTTATCCGCGGTAGCCGATGGCTGCCGATATTTTTGCCGCAGCGTCCGTCACCATGCGGATGGCCTGCTGGAAATCGTCTGTGTGGATCTGGCGGAACATGCCGACCGTGCCGAAGGCATAGCAGACCTCGCCCGCCGCATTACAGATGGGTGCGGAGACCGAGCGCAGGCCGGTCTTATACTCGCCGTTCTCCACGGCGTAGCCCTGCTCACGGATGCGCTGAAGCTCCGATGTGAACTGCTCCGGCTGTGTGAGCGTATTCGGCGTATAGGCCCGCAGCTCCGTCTGGCGCAGGATGCGGCGGCACTCCGCCTGCGACACGGATGCAAGAAAAAGCTTTCCCTGCGAGGTGCAGTGTACCGGAAGGCGCGCACCGACCTCAGAGACCACACGCAGGCTTGCCCGGCTCTCCTCCTCTGCCAGCGTCACGACTGCCGCGCGGTCAAAGACCGAAAGAAACACCGATTCACCAAGGGTCTGACATACGTTTTCCATATACGGACGCGCGATCGCGCTGATATCCCATGAGCCGCTCACCGCACAGCCGTATTCAAACAGCCGGATGCCCAGCCAGTAACGGCCGTCGGCCCCCTGCTCGATCAGTCCGTAGGCGCGCATGGTGGACAGCAGGCCATGGATCGTACTCTTCGGCCAGCCTGTCTCGCGGTAAAGGTCTGTAAGCGCGACCGGCTTCCCCTTTTCCGTCAAAATGTCCAGCAGTGTGATCGCTTTTGCCACAGAATGAATGGTTTTTCCATCGCTTTCCGGCATTTTCTCGCCTCCTGAAAATCTTTTATTCAGTATAACAATTTTTTAGTTCGTCCACAAGGTACATTCATTCGCCATTGTCGAAACTTTTCCAGAGGCAAGCTTCCACGCGCAGTCCTTCCAGATCACCGCCGCATTTCTCGCCCGTCCGGCTTCGAAAAGACTGCATCAGCATAGAAAAAACCGCCTGTCGTTACGACAAGCGGTTTTATGGAGCGGGTGACGAGGCTCGAACTCGCTACCTCCACCTTGGCAAGGTGGCGCTCTACCGGATGAGCTACACCCGCATCTCAAATGCAGGTATGATTATAGCAGAAATCCGTCATTTGTCAAGTCTCTTTTTTCAATTCGGCGCAGAATTTACGCCGTGCCCACCTTTCCTGCGTCCGGCTCCGTTTCCTCGCCGGGAAGCGGCTCCTGCGGCGGTTTCTCCGGGTCTGTCTCCTCGGGATTGCCCTCCTCTGGATCGCGGGCCTCGGGGTCGCCTGCTTCCGGGTTCCCCTCGCCGGGCTCAGACACTTCTTCTCCCGTCTCCTCCGGCTCCTCTGTCTCCTCCAGATCCTCCGGCTCCGGATGGACGCAGGCGGGATACTGCGTGGTGTCCCAGTAATAGTCCGTCATCTCGCCGTCGTCATACAGATGCAGCGTTCCGTCTCCGAGCAGGTCTCGGAAGGTGTCCACGTGGCTGTATTCTCCGTCGAGGCACACGATGTTCCACCAGTGCTCCGCGCCCTGATACAGGCCGCTGACAGTCACGCATTCCAGTCCCACTTCCTCACACAGCAGCTGCCAGCTCTGCGCGGCGCTCTTGCTGGTCGTCAGGCCGTCGCAGAGGTGCGAATAAACCGGCGTCTGCGTTGATTTTTCCTTATAGGAGAAGCGCTCCATCAAATAGGTAAACAGCAGCTCCGCCTTTTCCAGCTCCGTATCGCGGTAACGGACGTAGACCGATGCGGCGTGCAGGCTGTCCTGAACGGCCGTCTCCATTTCCAGAAGCGTTTTTTTGTCGTAGGGATAGTCAAACGTCATTTCCACGATGCGCGGCGTGCGGTTTTCCGGGTATGCCGTGCAGCGGATCTCCGGCATGGCCATCAGCCGGCCGGGATTCTGCTCAAAATAGTCCCTTGCTGTCTGCTCCAAGTCGAGCTGGAGATTGTAGCTGATATACATGACCAGCCGGTCGTCATAGCGGTCCATCGCCTGCTGGATGCGGCGCTTTGCGTCCGTCGAGGCCGTCACGCTCTTCATTTTCTCCGGCGCGACGGCTCCGGGACGGAAGGTGATGTCGATTCCGATCTCGTAATAGGAAACGATCAGCGAACAGCTGTGGGTCATGTAGTCCACCATATACGCGCCGTAGGGGTCCTCGCGCGAGACCTGATAAGCCGCTGCCGTCAGATCCTCCTCCACATCGCCGCCCTCGTAGCTCTGTACGCGGATGACGCCGTGCTCGATGCCGCTCTTCACAAAGCTGAGGATCGCGGCCTTGAGGCTCTGAAAATCGTTTGCGGAAAGGACATCCGCGTTTTCCTGCACCGTTCCGCCCGCGTCGTGCTTGCTGACACGGACATATTCCGACGGCACCAGCCTGCTGCACCCGCTCAGGACGGTGCAGAGCGCCAATACCAGAAAAAGCATTCTTTTCACAGGCTGTGTGCCTCCCTTCCAGTCCTTTATCCCAGCGTCCGCGGGGTCACAGGGAATCTCCGTGGTGCCGGAAGCCCTCGCCCAGCACCTGATGTGCGTCCTGCAAAATGAGGAACGCGTGGGGGTCGATCTCACTGACCAGATCCTTCAGCTCCGTGATCTGGCGGCGGCGGATGGCGCACATCACGACCTGACGGCTGTCGCCGTGGTAGCCGCCGTGCGCCTCCAGAAGCGTCGCGCCGCGGTCAAGCCTGTCTGCGATGGTCTGCACGATCTCCGCGTAATGGTCAGAGATGATCAGCGCCAGCGAGGAATAATCCAGCCCATAGATCACGCCGTCCATGACCAGTGCCGAGACATACAGCGGCAGGACGGAGTAGAGTGTTCTGGTGATGTCGTGGAACACAACGCCCGTCAGCGTAACAGTGATGATGTCAAGGATGAGCATGAGACGGCTGAGCTTCAGTCTGCGGAATTTCTTCCGCAGGAGCTTTGCAATGATGTCGGAGCCGCCCGTGGAGGCGCCTGCCAGAAACACGAGGCCAAGGCCGAGTCCTGTCAGACCGCCGCCGTAGAGCGCCGCCAGCATCAGGTCGATTTGCGGAACGGGAATGATCGTCAGGAGGTCGAGCAAAACAGTGCTGAACAGCATCCCAAGCATGGAGCCGATGAAGAAGCGCCGTCCAAGCTCCTTATAGCCGATCAGGAACAGAGGAATGTTGATGGCGGCGAAATACGCGCCGATGCTGCCGAAGCCGAACAGCTCACGCAGGATCATGGCGATGCCGGTGATGCCGCCGACGTTGATGTTGTTCGGGTCCAGAAAGAGGTCAAAGCCGAGTGAAAAGACTGTGCATCCGAGCAGGATCGTGCCGACAAATTTGAGTTCTCTCCAAATGATCTCCCGTTTCAAACCAATACCCCCACCTATTTCATTTTATTCTCGATACCATTCCTCACGAAAGCTCCATGGTAAGCTGCTTTTCCTCGCTGTCCTCTTCCCGCAGCAGCGCGCCCGCCGCCGGAAGCGTCCGCGTCCGGTAGCGCGCCTCGTTCACGATGCCCGCCTGTGCCAGCGGAACGGCCCGCAGCAGGACGGCCTTCTTTTTGAGCGACAGCACCGCCACGCCCTGCGTGGCGCGCGTGGTCTTGACAGCGATCTGCGCCGTCGAGAAGATCAGGCAGCGCCCGTCCGAGGCATAAAGCGCGATCTGCGCGTCCTCGTAAAGCGGCAGGATTGCCTTGACCGGGCTTTTGTCGGAATACGCGCCGGTCAGGCGCTTGCGGTTCGTTTTCGTCTCGTAGCCCGCCAGCGCGACCTTGGCCGCCTTGCCGTTTTCAAAGACGAACAGGACGCTTCCCTGATAATCGCCCGGCAGGATGGCCGTCAGGAAGCTTTCTCCCTCGTCAAAGCCGAGGCGGCTCGGCAGGAACTCGCCCAGCACAGAGGCCTTGGAATCCTCAAAGTCGGACAGGCGGCATTTGTAGACCTGACACCGGTCGGTGAACACCAGCAGCTCCTGATTGTTGCTCGTCTCCTGCGAGAAAAGCAGGCCGTCGCCCTCCTTGAACTTCTGCTCGCTCGCCATGCGCAGCGACTGCGGCGTGATCTTCTTGAAATAGCCCTCGCGCGAGACGAAGACGGTGACGGGATAGTCCGGCACGTCCGGCTCCTCGTCCGCCTCGATCTCGTGATCGTAGACCAGCGCCGTTTTGCGCTCCTTACCGTACTTGTCGGCGACCGCTTTCAGCTCCTTTACGATCACGTCGCGGAGCCTGCGTTCGCTCTTGAGCAGCTCCTCCAGCTCGGCGATCTCCTTTTCGAGGTCGCTCGTTTCCTCGAGCTTTTTCAGGATGTATTCCTTGTTGATGTTGCGGAGCTTGATCTCCGCGACGAAGTTCGCCTGCACCTCGTCGATGCCGAAGCCGATCATCAGGTTCGGCACAACCTCGGCGTCCAGCTCCGTCTCGCGGATAATGGCGATGGCCTTGTCGATGTCGAGCAGGATCCGGCCGAGGCCTTTGAGCAGGTGCAGCCGGTCGCGCTTTTTCTGGAGATTGAAGTAGACGCGCCGCCGGACGCACTCCGTGCGCCACGCCGTCCACTCCTCGAAGATCTCCCGCACGCCCAGTACGCGCGGCTGGCCCGCGATCAGGATGTTGAAATTGCAGCCGAAGCTGTCCTGAAGCGTCGTCGTCTTGAAAAGCTTCTGCATGAGCTTTTCCGGCTCGACGCCGCGCTTGAGGTCGATGGTCAGCTTGAGGCCGTTCAAGTCGGTCTCGTCGCGCATATCGGCGATCTCACGAATTTTGCCAGCCTTGATGAGCTCCGCGACCTTGTCCATGATGATCTCCGTCGCGGTCGTATACGGGATCTCATAGATCTCGATCATATTGCCTTCCTTGATGTAGCGCCATCTTGCGCGGATGCGGAAGGTACCCCGGCCCGTGTTGTAGATCTGCAGCATCTCCGCCGGGTCGTAAAGTATCTCACCGCCGGTCGGGAAATCCGGCGCCGGGAGCGTGTCCAGCAGCTCCGCATCCGGATTCTTGATGAGCGCCGCCGCCGTATTGCAGACCTCGCGCAGATTGAACGAGCAGATATTCGACGCCATGCCGACGGCGATGCCCATATTGGCCGAGACGAGCACATTCGGGAAGGTCGCCGGAAGCAGCGTCGGTTCCAGCATGGTGGCGTCGTAGTTGTCCACAAAATCGACCGTGTCCGAATCGATGTCGCGGAAAAGCTCCGCGCAGATCGGGTCGAGCTTCGCCTCGGTGTAACGCGAGGCCGCGTAGGCCATATCGCGCGAATATACCTTGCCGAAGTTGCCCTTCGAGTCGATGAACGGATGCAGCAGCGATTCGTTGCCGCGCGCAAGGCGCACCATCGTCTCGTAGATCGCCTGGTCGCCGTGCGGATTGAGGCGCATCGTCTGGCCGACGATGTTCGCGGATTTGGTGCGTCCGCCGGTCAGAAGCCCCATTTTATACATGGTATACAGAAGCTTCCGGTGCGAGGGCTTGAAGCCGTCGATCTCCGGGATGGCGCGGGAAATAATGACCGACATGGCGTAGGGCATGTAGTTCGTTTCCAGCGTCTCACAGATTGCCTGCTCCACGGTCGCGCCGTGCAGCCCCTGCACCTTCGGGTCTGTCCATTTTTTCGCTTCAGGTTCTTTTTTCTTTGCCATTTATTTTCGTCCTTTGCCCATCAGCCCAGCGTTACGACACGTCCAGCTGATCGAGGTATTTATAGCCGTTTTCGGCGATGTGATCCTTTCGTCCCGCCAGATTGTCACCCAGCAGCAGGTCAAAGACCTCCGCCGTGCGGGCGGCATCCTCCGGCATGACCTTGATAAGGCGGCGCGTCTCGGGATTCATGGTCGTCATCCACATCATCTCCGGGTCGTTCTCACCAAGGCCCTTCGAGCGCTGAACGGTCGCTTTTTTTCCGTCCAGCTCCTTGAGAATGGCGCTCTTCTCCTGCTCCGTGTAGGCAAACCACGTCTTGTCCTTGCAGCCGATCTCATACAGCGGCGATTCGGCGATGTAGACGTAGCCCTCGCGGATCAGCGTCGGGCAGAGCCGGTAGATCATGGTCAGGATCAGCGCGCGGATCTGGTAGCCGTCCACGTCGGCATCGGTGCAGATCACGACCTTGCTCCAGCGCAGGCTTGCAAGGTCGAACGTCGCAAGATCCTTCGCAGCCTTTTTCGCCGGAACCTCCACGCCGCAGCCCAGCACGCGGATCAGATCGGTAATGATCTCAGACTTGAAGATGCGGTCATAATCTGCCTTGAGGCAGTTCAGGATCTTGCCGCGGACGGGCATGATGCCCTGGAACTCCGCATCGCGCGAGAGCTTGACCGAGCCAAGTGCCGAATCGCCCTCGACGATGTAAATTTCGCGCCGGGAAACATCCTTCGTCCGGCAGTCCACGAACTTCTGCACGCGGTTGGAGATATCCAGATTGCCGGTCAGCTTTTTCTTGATCGAGATACGCGCCTTTTCCGCAGACTCGCGGCTGCGCTTGTTGACGAGCACCTGATCGGCGATGCGGTCGGCGTCCTGCTTGTTTTCGATAAAGTAGACATGCAGGCGGCTGCGGAAGAACTCGGTCATGGCCTCCTGCACAAATTTGTTGTTGATGGCCTTTTTTGTCTGGTTTTCATAGGAGGTCTGCGTCGAGAAGCAGTTCGTCACCAGCACGAGGCAGTCTGCCACGTCCTGAAACGTGATCTTCGACTCGTTCTTTGTATATTTTCCCGCCTGCTTGATGTAGGCGTCGATGGCGTAGACAAAGGCGTTCTTCACGGCTTTCTCTGGTGCGCCGCCGTATTCCAGCCAGGAGGAATTGTGGTAATACTCGATGCGATTGATCTTGTTGGAGAAGCAGACCGCCGCAGAGATCTTCACCTTGTACTCTGGCTTATCCTCGCGGTCGCGGCCCTTGCGCTCTGCCTCCCAATACTGCGGCATGGTGAGCGCCTGTTCCTCCGTCAGTTCCCGGACATAGTCAAGAATGCCCTGCTGATAGCAGTAGTCCGTCGTCTCGAATTTTCCGGGCGCAGTCTCATAGCGGAAGCGGAAGGTCACGCCAGCGTTCACGACGGCCTGCCGCTTGAGCGTATCCTCGAAGTACGCCCTCGGCACCTGAATGTCGGTGAAAACATCCAGATCGGGCAGCCAGTGGAACACGGAGCCTGTCTTTTTCCGGTCGGCCGGCTCCTTCTTCATCTCCCCCACAAGCTCACCGCGCTCAAAATGGAGCGAATATTTGAAGCCGTCGCGGCGGACGGTCACGTCAAAATAGCGCGAGGCGTACTGCGTGGCGCATGCGCCAAGGCCGTTGAGGCCCAGCGAAAATTCATAGTCGCCGCCTGTGTTGTTGTCATATTTGCCGCCCGCGTACAGCTCGCAGAAAACCAGCTCCCAATTGTAGCGGCCCTCCTTCTCGTTCCAATCCACCGGGCAGCCGCGTCCAAAGTCCTCGACCTCGATCGAGCTGTCGGCGTAGCGCGTCACGATCACCAGATCGCCGTGGCCCTCGCGCGCTTCGTCGATGGCGTTGGATAGGATCTCAAATACGGCGTGCTCGCAGCCCTCCAGCCCGTCGGAGCCAAAAATGACCGCCGGACGCTTCCGCACGCGATCCGCGCCCTTCAGCGCGGAAATGCTGTCATTGCCGTATGTCTGTTGCTTTTTCGTACCCATTGATTCTCCGTCCTGTTGTGCAATTGAGCCCAAAAACCCAATATAATTATTATTAGTATACCCATTTCCCGGCGGGAAGTCAAGTTTTCCCATTCTCCTTCCACCGAAGCGCCGCTGACCTTCTTCCGTCGCTTTGCCCGCTTTTCGGCAAAACGCCCTGTTGCAATCTGCGCCGTTTCGCGGTATCATTTATTTTGAGAGAGATTTGAGAGCTTCCGGCCCCGGCCGCACCGTGCAGGCTTCTGTCCGGCGCAGCCCCCGGCTTTGCGTTTTGATTGAGGTGTAAAATGACTACCATCGGATTTGACAATGAAAAATATCTGAAATTGCAGTCGCAGAAAATTCTGGAGCGTGTCGATCATTTCGGCGGCAAGCTCTATCTGGAATTCGGCGGCAAGCTCTTCGACGATTACCATGCCTCCCGTGTGCTTCCCGGCTTTGAGCCGGACAGCAAAATGAAAATGCTGCTCCAGCTCCGCGATCAGGCGGAGATCGTCATTGCCATCAACGCCGCGCACATTGAAATGAACAAGCGCCGCGGCGACCTCGGCATCACCTATGACATGGACGTCATGCGTCTGATCGACGCCTTCCGCTCCATCGGGCTGTATGTCGGAAGCGTCGTCATCACGCAGTACAGCGGCCAGCACGCCGCCGACCTCTTCGAACGCAAGCTGGAGGCGCTCGGCGTCCGTGTCTACCGCCACTACCCCATCGAAAACTACCCCGCCGACATCCCCCTCATCGTCTCGGACGAGGGCTACGGCAAAAACGACTATGTGGAGACCTCCCGCCCGGTCGTGGTCGTGACTGCACCCGGCCCCGGCTCCGGAAAAATGGCAACCTGCCTGAGCCAGCTCTACCACGAGCACAAGCGCGGCATCCGCGCCGGTTATGCAAAGTATGAGACCTTCCCGATCTGGAATCTGCCGCTCAAGCATCCGGTGAATCTCGCCTACGAGGCGGCGACGGCCGATCTGGCCGATGTCAACATGATCGACCCATTCCATCTCGAGGCCTACGGCGTCACGACCGTCAACTATAACCGCGATATCGAGATTTTCCCCGTCGTGGAAGCGATGTTCCGCCGCATCTACGGCGAGTGCCCCTACAAGAGTCCGACGGATATGGGCGTCAACATGGCGGGCTATGCCATCGTGAACGACGAGGCATGCTGCGAAGCGTCCAAGCAGGAGATCATCCGCCGCTACTTCGCCACGGCGTGCAGCGTCAAAAAGGGTCTTGCGGAGCCGGGCGAGCTGAAAAAGCAGGAAATGCTGCTCCGCTCGCTGAACATCGACGTGACCATGCGCCGCGCCGTTCCCGCCGCCCGGGAAAAAGCCGCGCAGACCGGCGCGCCCGCAGCCGCCATCGAGCTGCCGGACGGCCGTATTGTCACGGGCCGCACCTCCGGCCTGATGGGCGCTTCGTGCGCGGCGCTGCTCAACGCGCTCAAGCTTCTGGCTGGGATCGATGACAAGGTCAACCTGATCTCTCCGATGGTCCTCGCGCCGATTCAACATCTGAAGGTCGAGCACCTTGGCAACTCCAATCCGCGCCTGCACACCGACGAGGTGCTGATCGCGCTGTCCATGAGCGCCGTCACCAACCCAACCGCCGAGCTGGCGATGGAGGCGCTGGCCGGACTGCGCGGCAGCGAGGTGCATTCCTCGGTGATCCTCTCGCCGGTCGATGAAAATGTGTTCAAAAAGCTCGGCGCGAACGTCACCTTCGAGCCGGTCTACCAGACGCATTCCCTTTACCATAAGTGACCCGCCGTCTTTTGCCCTTTGAACAGGAGGCGTACCCATGAGAAAAAGAAAAAAATGTTCCCCGCTGACGCCGCTCGTCCTTCTTTTATGCCTGGTGCTGCTGGGCGGCACAGCCTTTCTTCTGATTCAGGCGCTGCCGCAGAAAAAAGCGCCGGATACCGTTTCCACGCTGGAAACAAATGCCGTATTCGATAATAACAGGGAAAACACCGTAGAGCCGGACCGGGAGGAGGCCTATGAGGGCGATCTGCCCGCGCAGGACACCGTCCCGGAGCCGGAGCCTGCACCGGATCCGGAGCCGGAGCCTGCACCGGATCCGGAGCCGGAGCCTGCACCGGATCCGGACCCAGAGCCTGTCCCGGAACAGCCCGATCCGTCGGAGGACGCCGCAGAGAAGCTGGCCTCGGACACGCTGGCGTCGATGACGCTGGAGGAAAAGCTCTGGCAGCTCTTCTTCGTCACGCCGGAGTCCCTGACGGGCTACCCGAAGGTCACGGAGGCCGGCCCCGCCACGGAGGAGGCCATCGGCCTCAAGCCCGTCGGCGGCCTGATCTACTTTGCGCAGAATCTGGAGGACCGCGATCAGGTCGTGCAGATGCTGACCGGCGTACAGGGTTTTTCCCGCATCCCGCTCTTCCTCGGCGTGGACGAGGAGGGCGGCACCGTCAGCCGCGTCGGCTCCAATGAAGCGCTGGGCGGCACCAATGTCGGCCGAATGCAGTCCTACGGTGAGGCCGGAGACCCGGCTTCGCTCTACAACGCCATGAATACAGTCGCCAAAATGCTGACCGGTCTTGGCTTCAACCTCGATTTCGCGCCGGTGGCCGACGTCTCCGGCGGCAGGACGGACAACGTGATCGGCAGCCGCTCCTTCGGCACGGACCCGGAGCTTTGCGCGTCCATGGTCTCCGTGGCGCTGAGCGGCCTTCAGGACAATGGGATTGTCTCCTGCCTCAAGCACTTCCCCGGCTACGGCAGCGCCGTGACCGACGATCACTACGGCACATCCACGCTGAGTAAAACGCTCGAGGAGCTGGAGTCCTGCGACTTCCTGCCGTTTGCCTCCGGCATCGAGAGCGGAGCCGCCTTTGTCATGGTCTCGCATCTCAGCGTCCCGGAAGTCACCGGCGACGAAACGCCCGGCGATCTCTCGTCCAAAATTGTTTCCGAGCTTTTGCGGAACAAATTGGGCTTTCAGAACGTCATAATAACAGATGCGCAGAACATGGGCGCCATCACCGATCATTACACCTCCGCAGAGGCCGCCGTACAGGCGCTGAGCGCGGGCGTGGACATGGTGCTCATGCCCGATAACCTTCAGGCCGCCTATGACGGCGTGCTTGCCGCCGTGCAGAACGGCACGCTGACCGAGGCGCGCATTAACGAGAGCGTCCTGCGGATCCTGACCGTCAAGGCGCACTTTGGAATTCTGACAGAGGTTCCGCCCGCCGCAGAAGGCGGCGGCTGAGCCCGCCATACACAAAAAGGAGAGAATTTATATGGAACCCAAAAGACTTTGCAGAGCATCGATCGATAAAAAGATCTGCGGCGTCTGCGGCGGTCTCGCCCACTATCTCGGCGTAGACTCCACTGTCGTCCGTCTGATCGTCGTCGTCCTCGCCCTCGCCGGAACGATCGGCATCTGGGCCTATCTGCTCGCAGCGATCATCATGCCGGAATCCTACGAATACTGATGTGATTCAGAGGCCGCTCTCCGTACAGCACACGGAGGGCGGCCTGCGTATGTAAGCGATGCCTGCAAACACCTCCAGCTGCATTCGCAGCCGGAGGCGCTTTTTATTCCGCTGCCATTTTCGCCTTCCGCTCCCGCCTATTCTCTTTTCTGCCGGAAAACTATTTTACAAAAACCTGTTGACTTTTTGTGTCTACTTGTGTAGAATACAAGCATATTCTACAGAAGTAGACAAAGGAGGTGTCGAATACGGAGGTTCCCAAAATTCATGAAGGCGAATATCGCTTCTGCCTGATCCTGTGGAAGCATGAGCCGGTCACTGCGGCGCAGCTTGCAAAGCTGTGCCTGGAGCAGCTGGGCTGGAAGCGCACGACGACCTACACGATCATCAAGCGGCTCGGTGAGCGCGGAATTCTGAAAAATGAAAACGGGCTGGTCACCTCGCTCGTTTCCAAGGACGAGGCGCAGGCCTGCGAGATCGACGAGCTGGTCGAAAAGAAATTCGAAGGGTCTCTGCCTACCTTTATCGCCGCGTTTACCAAGCGGCAGGATCTGTCCGAGCGCGAGCTCGATGAAGTGCAGCAGATGATCGACCGCATCCGAAGAGGAGAAACACAATGAGCGCGATCTTTTTGAAAATCCTGAATATGAGCGCCGCGGCAAGCTGGATCGCGGCGGCGGTCCTGCTGCTGCGGTGCTGCCTGAAAAGAGCGCCGAAATGGGCGAACGTGCTGCTTTGGGGCTTTGTGGCCGTGCGGCTGCTGCTCCCATTCTCCATTGAAAGCACGCTGAGCCTGCTCCCGCGCACGGAGGTCATCCGCCCGGCAGTCACGAACGTGCCTGTCCAGACCGCAGCCGCTCCGGCAATCGGTACCACGGCGGCAGCCGCCTCCGGCGCTGCTGCAAGCCCGCTTTCGATCTGGACGATCCTCGCGTGGGTCTGGCTGGCCGGAGCCGCCGTACTGCTTCTGTACGGCGCGGTCAGCAGCCTCTGCCTGCACCGCAGAGTCCGCGAGGCCGTCCGCCTGCGGGGCAATATTTATCAGTCCGAGCGCATCGACTCGCCGTTCGTGCTTGGGACGATCAGCCCGAAAATTTATCTGCCATACCGCATGGACAGCTGCGGCTGGCAGTATGTCATTGCCCATGAGCAGGCCCATCTGCGGCGCGGAGATCATCTGTGGAAGCCGCTCGGCTTTCTGCTGCTGACAATCCACTGGTTCAATCCCCTGATGTGGCTCAGCTATGTGCTGCTGTGCCGGGATATCGAGCTGGCATGTGATGAAAAGGTAATTCAAGATTTGGAGTGCGGACAGCGCGCGGATTATATGCAGGCGCTTGTCTCGTGCAGTGTCAACCGCCGCAGAATTGCGGCCTGTCCGCTTGCCTTCGGCGAGATCGGCGTAAAGGAGCGTGTCAAATCTGTTATGAACTATAAAAAGCCTACCCTTTGGGTCACCCTTCTGGCGGCTGCCCTCTGTGCCGTCCTCGCGGGCTGCTTTCTGACCGACCCGGCGGACTCCAAGACCGAGAAACCGGCCGATGCCGCCGTTTCCAGCACGGAGCCTGCCTCTGACCCGACAGATACCACGCCGGAGCAAATTCTTCCCAATGCGGCGGACACAGCGCCGGAGGCGCCCGCCCAGCCCGCAGCTCCAAGCGAGTCGGAGCAAGCGCCGGAGCAGCCCGCTGAGAGCGAAGCGACAAAGGATATGCTGGCTGCTGCCGAAGCGGACAAGCAGAAATTGGATGCGGCGATCAACAAAGCTATCTTAGACTACCATGCGGACATTGCCCAGGATGGCCAAATTCACGTGGAGAGCCATGTCATTCTGCAAAAAGACGGATTCGGCGCTGAGAAAATCACGGTATATTTGCTTGTGCTTCAGGAAGCGTACAGCGTGGACGGAGAGACGCTTACGGAGGAGAGCGGGAGCTATGTTCCGACCGCGATCACGTTCGCGGTCAGCGCCTCGGGCGAATACACGCTGGAGGAATACTGGGAGCCAAGCGACGGCAGCTATTCCGACGACATCCGGGCAAAATTCCCGGCGGACGCGGCAGACGAAGCACTGAACGATCAGGCGTATATCGACGATCTGAAAGCCGCGTGCGATCAGAAGGCGCTCGAAGCAAGAAGCGCTGCGGCGAATTGATGCGGCGGCAGCCTCCGGCATGAAAGGAGAAACGGTATGCCCGAAAAAACAGAGGCCTGGTATGAACCAGGATCTTTCCGTCACACAGCATGTTGGAAAGCTGGGCCACATGCTTGCCGTATTCGATGGGCGTCTTAAAGGGCTTGGTGAAGTTTTTGGACACCAGAAGGGCAAAGTTGGTGTTGTGGGTCTTATATTCCTGGGACTTGTAGGCATGGCCGTTGACCACCGCCAGGCCATTTTCGTAATACTCTGTGGCCACCTCTCCCGACGGATTGGTACAGAAGGTACGCACCTTATCGTCGAAGGTGGGGGTATAATACACCAGCTTGGCCTCGTAGAGGTTCTTATTTAAAAACTCCATGACCTCGTCCCGGACCTCCACGCGGACGCCGATGTCCACGGTGCCGACCTTTGTCTCGATCCCGTGGTCCCTGCACACATGGGAGAACCAGTCGGAGCCCTCGCGGCCAATGGCGGACACGATCTCCCTGGCGTAATACGTTTCTCCCTTATCGGTGAGGATCCCTCTGGCACAGCCGTCCTCGATGAGGATATCCTGGACCATGGTATTAAATTCGATCCGTACCCCGCTGCTTAACAGGTGTTCCTGGAGGCGGGTGTAGATCTTATAGCCCTCTTCAGTGCCCAGATGACGGATGGGACATTCGATGAGCTTTAAGTTTGCCATGATGGCCCTCCGGCGGATCTCCTGGATCTCCTTCTGCTTATCGACGCCGTAGACCTTTGTGTCTGCCCCGAATTTCAGATAGATATCGTCGGATTCATGGATCAGCTCCAGGGCCTTGTCATATCCCAGGATATCCGGCAGGTTCCCTCCCACATCCGGAGACAGGGAGAGCTTTCCGTCAGAAAACGCGCCGGCTCCCGCAAAGCCGGTGGTGATGCTGCATGGCCTGCACCCCACGCAGACCTTGGTGGTACGCTTGGGGCATACCCGCTTTTCAATGGGACGGCCCTTTTCCACCATGAGTATGTTTAAGGAAGGCCGCTCCTTTATGAGCTCGTAGGCGCAGAAGATGCCCGACGGCCCCGCGCCGATGATGATCACATCAAAATCTGTTCTGTTGTTC
>ERZ772831.2436-NODE-2436-length-15423-cov-22.859904_pt1 | contig 15423 bp, 12 predicted proteins | sample MGYA00580858_ERZ772831 | MGnify/ENA primary metagenome ERZ772831 (study PRJEB29015, sample SAMEA2737694) | human gut metagenome | biome: human gut; feature: human-associated habitat; material: faeces | place: China | collected 2012 ... | reverse complement strand
TGTTTTTTGCGACGTACACGCCCAACGGAAGTCCCCTTGGGGGGCGCCGCCGCAAGAAACGGACCAAACTTGCTTTGCCGCCTGCGGGCGGCAAACTCTGCGAGGCTTTCTTTGACAAGCTGAGGGCTGTCTCGTGACGAGACAGCCCTCTTTTGGGGTGAAAAATGCGGCTCAGCCCAGAGTCACCTGGGTGTCGGTGAAGGTCAGAGCGGCCTCGTAGCAGGCGGTGACCGCCCGGACGAAGTGGGCCACGTCCCGGCTGCCCATGGTCTCGAAGCAGGAGTGCATGGCCAGCTGGGCCATGCCGATGTCCACGGTGTTCACCGGCAGCTTGGTGTTGGCGATGTTCCCCAGGGTGGCGCCGCCGGCCTGGTCGGGACGGTTGGCGTAGTGCTGGGTGGGCACCTGGGCCCGGCGGCAGATCTCCTGGAAGGCGGCGGCGGAGACGGCGTCGGTGGCATAGCGGGGGGAGTGCTTCACCACCACGCCGCCGTTGAGCACCGGGGCCTCGTTGGCGTCCGCCAGCTCCGGGTGGTTGGGGTGGCGGGCATGGCCGTTGTCGCAGGACAGCAGGAAGCTGTTGGCCACCAGGCGGCGATAGTCCCCGGAGGTGAGGCCCAGGGCGGAGGTGATGGCCGTCAGCGTCTCCGGCAGGAAGGCGGAGGCCGCGCCCTGCTTGGTCTCGGAGCCAATCTCCTCGTTGTCGAACACACACAGCACCGGGATGGCGGTGGTCTCATGGGCGGTCAGGAAGCCCTGGGTGCAGGCAAACACGCAGGCCAGGTCGTCCAGCCGGGGGGCGGACAGGAACTCCCCTGCCGGGCCCCAGACGGTGCCGGGCTGGTTGTTGTACAGGAACAGGTCCCGGGCCACGATGTCCTCCGGCTGGCACCCGGCGGCGGCGGCGATCTCCCGGTCGAAGCTGCCCTTCTGCTCCCCGCCGGCGTACAGGGCCACCAGGTCCTGGGCAGGGTTATACTTGGTGCCGTTGTTGCCGTCCCGGTTCAGGTGGATGGCCACCCGGGGGATCAGGGCCATGTCCTTCTTCATATCCACCAGGCGCATATCCAGGCCGTTCTCCCGGCGGACCAGCACCCGGCCGGCCACGCTCAGGGGGCGGTCCAGCCAGCAGTCGTTGATCATGCCGCCGTAGCGCTCGGCGGACAGGCGGACAAACTCGCCGGCAAGCTCCGCATGGTCCCGCAGACGGAAGCAGGGAGAGTCGGAGTGGCTGGCGGTCAGCACAAAGCCCGTGGGGCGGCCCTGGGGTACACGAAAGGCCATCAGCGAGGATCCGTTCTTGGTGACAAAATACTTCCCGCCGGGGGTCAGGGTCCACTCCCCTGCCGTCAGCTGGGTGTAACCCTCGGACAGCAGACGCTGGCGGAGATTCTCCACCGCGTGGAAGCAGTCGGGGCTTTTCTGGATGTATTGCAGCATGGATGAAATCATGATAATCCTCCCATTTTTTCGATAATGCGTATAAAAAGGGGCGTCCTCCGGCTGGAGGACGCCCCTTTTGGGGTCTGATCTTTCCGCAGTCAGCGGAACAGAAGCGTCAGAATCAGGATAAACACTCCGAATCCCACCAGGTAAGCCGCACAGATCAGCAGCGACGCCTTCATGGTTCCGAAGAAGAAGGCGTGCCGGTCCTGCTTGCTCAGGGAATTGTCAACCCAGGGGGGAGATTTCTTGGCTTCCTCCCGCTCCTCCGGCTGCTCCTCCCGCTGGTAAGCGCTGCCGGGCAGATTGCCGAACAGCGACGGGCGCTTCACCTGGGACATGTCCGCTATGGTGCGGCCGTCGTCGTCCTCCCAGTGTTTTTCCTTCCTGGCCATTACTTCTGGTCGTACAGGTGGCAGACCACGAAGTGGCCGGGCTCGATCTCACGCTGCTCGGGCACCTCGGTCTTGCACTGCTCCATGCACTGGGCACAGCGGGTATGGAACTTGCAGCCTGCGGGGGGATTGGCGGGGGAAGGAATGGAACCCTCCAGCACAATGCGGTTCATCTTGGCCGTGGGGTCCGGCACGGGGATGGCGGAGAACAGAGCCTTGGTGTAGGGGTGCAGAGGATTCTTGAAGATATCCTCGGTGGCGCCGTATTCCACCAGGTTGCCTAGGTACATGACGCCCACGGTGTCGGAGATGTGCTCCACCACGGACAGGTCGTGGGAGATGAACAGGTAGGTGAACTTGTACTGCTCCTGGAGCTCCTTCAGCAGGTTGATGATCTGGGCCTGGATGGACACGTCCAGAGCAGAAACAGGCTCGTCGCAGACGATGAACTCGGGCTTCAGAGCCAGAGCGCGGGCGATGCAGATACGCTGGCGCTGGCCGCCGGAGAACTCGTGGGGATAGCGGTCCTTGTGGAAGGACTGCAGGCCGCAGTCGTCCATGACCTTGTCGATGTAGTCGTCGAACTCCTCCTTGGAGACCAGTCCGTGCTCACGGACGGCCTCGCCGATGATCTCGCCCACGGGCATACGGGGCTGCAGAGAGGAGAAGGGGTCCTGGAAGATGATCTGCATCTTGGTGCGCATGTCGCGCATCTCCTTGGCGTTGAGGTCATAGACCTCTTGTCCATTGAACAGCACCTGGCCGCCGGTCTTTTCGCCGGACAGACGGAGGATGGTGCGGCCGGTGGTGGTCTTGCCGCAGCCGGACTCGCCCACCAGACCCATGGTGGTGCCGCGCTTGAGGTTGAAGGTGACGCCGTCCACGGCCTTCACGTAACCCACGGTCTTGTTGAGCATACCGCCCTTGATGGGGAAGTATTTCTTCAGGTCCTTGACCTGGAGGATATACTGAGGATCGTACTGGACCTGCTCCTCAGCGGTCTTCTTGACATCAGCCATTCTGAGCGTCCTCCTTTCCGTAGTAACGGTAGCAGCTGACCATATGGGTGGGGGACAGCTGGATCATGTGAGGATACTCACCCTGGCAGCCTTCCACGCACATTTCGCAGCGATCCTTGAAATAGCAGTAGTTGGGCATGTTGATGGGGTTGGGGACCTTGCCGGGGATGGAATACAGCTTATCCACCTTCTTACCGACCATGGGCTTGGAGGCCATCAGGCCGATGGTGTAGGGGTGAGCGGGATTGGCGAAGATCTCCTGGGCGGTGCCCTTTTCCACCACGCGGCCGGCGTACATGACCACCACATAGTCGGCCATCTCGGCGATGACACCCAGGTCGTGGGTAATCAGCATGATGGAGGAGTTGATCTTATCCTTCAGGTTGCGCAGCAGGTCCAGAATCTGGGCCTGGATGGTCACGTCCAGAGCCGTGGTGGGCTCGTCGGCGATGATCAGGCGGGGATTGCAGGACAGGGCCATGGCGATCATGACACGCTGACGCATACCGCCGGACAGCTCGTGGGGGTACATCTTATAGACGCCCTCGCTGTTGGCGATGCCGGCCATCTCCAGCAGATGGATGGAGCGGGCCTTGATGTCCTCGGGGGTCTTGCCCTCACCGTCGTGCAGGGCAATGACCTCGTCCAGCTGGGCGCCGATGCGGAACACCGGGTTCAGGCTGGTCATGGGCTCCTGGAAAATCATGGACATGTAGTTGCCGCGGAGCTTCTGCATCTGCTCAATGGGGGTCTTGGTGATGTCGTAGGCCTTGCCGTTGCCGAGATTCAGGCGAATCTCGCCCTCCACCACCTGGCCCTGGGGCCGCTGGAGCAGCTGCATGATGGACAGGCTGGTAACGGACTTGCCGCAGCCGGACTCGCCCACCACGCCCACGGTCTTGCCGATGGGCACGTCGAAGGAGACGCCGTCCACGGCGCGGACGGTACCCACGTCAGAGAAGAAGTAGGTATGCAGGTTCTCGATCTCCAGGGAGTTATTCTGGTCGTGCATCTGGGTGAGGAACTCCTCCTCAGGCACGTTTTTACGCTTGTGCAGCTTTTCAAACTGGTCCGTGATCTTGCGGTTCTCCCGGGAAATCCGGCGAGACTCCTTGGCGGACAGATAGCCGCTTTCGTTTTTCTTAGCCATATGATCTCCTCCTTCCTCAGCGCTTCATCTTCGGGTCAAAGGCATCCCGCAGACCATCGCCAACCAGGTTGAATGCCAGAACCGTCAGCAGCAGCAGCACGCCGGCGGGGATCCAGATGAACCAATAGGTGGTCAGAACGTGGGTGTTATTGACGTCGCTGATGATATTGCCCCAGGAAGCGAAGGGGAACTTGACGCCCAGGCCCAGGAAGGACAGGGTAGCCTCCATGATGATGACGCTGCCCAAGCCCATGGTGCAGGTGACGATCAGCTGGGGAATGACATTGGGGATCAGGTGCTTGAAGATCCGGCGGGACACACTGAGGCCGCAGGCCTCGGCGGCGGTCATGTACTCCTGCTCACGCAGGGACAGGATCTGGCCGCGGACCAGACGGGCGATACCGGCCCAGCCCAGGAAGCCCAGGATCAGCATTAAGTAGACCATTCGGATGGTGGGGTCCACGCGGGATGCATCCATGGCCGCGCCCAGAATAATGATGATGGGCATGGAGGGGATGCAGTAGAAGATATCGACGATACGCATGATCAGGTTATCCACCCAGCCGCCGAAGTAGCCGGAGATACCGCCGAAGATCACGCCGATGACGGTCTCAATGATGATGACGATGAAGCCGATCAGCAGGGAGACACGGCCGCCGTACATCAGGCGGGTCAGCATATCCATACCGTACATATCGGTGCCCAGCCAGTGGTCCTTGCTGGGGAAGGAGTACTGATCGTACTGACGGCTGGGCTTCTCCTGGAAGATCTTCCAGCTCATGGTGGCGGGATCATACTCCAGATCGTACTCAGCGGTGGCGCTGGTGGGAGTATCCTCCTGGGTGGGAGCGTTGGGGTCCTCGGTGTTGATGCCGGAGGAGGGCTCCTCGGTGTCGGGATCCTCCTCAGGCTCCTCGGCGACGATCAGGGACTCGTCGGTATAGCTGAAGGCAGCCTTGCCGTTTTCAGCGGTGGCAATGGCGGCATACAGCTTCTCCTTGAAGTCGCGGCTCAGGAACACGTCGGGGGAAATGGCGTTGACGATGATGTTGCTGACATAGGCCACATCGGCGCCGTCCTGGGAGGTGATGCTGCCATCCTCAGCCAGGGTGTAGGCTACGCCGTCGGCGGTGAATTCCTTAGCGCCGGAGGCGGAGGCCAGCAGGGCCTGATAGTTGAACTCGAAGGACAGGGTGCTGTCCTTGGCGGAGGCGTTCACCAGCTCCTTGCCGGCGTAGCCCACCACCTGACCGTTGTATTCCACGGAATAGAAGTCGTCGGAAACCTTGGTCAGGGTGAAGTTGTCGCTCTTGTTGGAGAAGGTGGTCTTCCCCTGCTGGATGGCCAGCATAGCTCTGGCCTGGGCGGTGAGGCCGAACACCTCGTCGTTGTTGCTGGCGTACTGGAACTCGGTGTTTTCCTTGGCCGCGCCGAAGTCACGGCGGATGGTCTTATCGGTGTAGAAGAACTGGTCCTGACCATAGGGGGAGATCAGGCCGCCGATGAAGGAAAACACGAACATGAAAACCAGGATGACCAGACCGGTGACGGCCATGCGGTTGCGGATGAAGCGCTTGGCCACCAGCATACCGGGAGAAAGGACCTTAACACGACGGTCATCGTTCAGAGAATACTGCTCCTGAGCAGGCTCCTGGTCGGCGTGCTTCATTTCCTCGCGGATCTCCTCACGGATCTCCTGCTCGGCCTGCTGCTCATTGATCTTATCTTTGCGATCTGCCATTTTATTTCCTCCTCCCTTCTTAAGCGATGCGTACGCGAGGATCGACCACGGCGTACAGAATATCAGAAATCAGGTTACCCAACAGGGTCAGCACGGCCATAAAGACCAGGTAGAACATGGAGAACGGAATGTCGCCGCCCACCATGGACTGGTAGGAAATGTAGCCGATGCCGGGGATGGAGTACAGCGTCTCGGTGATCAGCGCGCCGGAGAACAGGCCGGGCAGAGAACCACCGATGATGGTGACCAGGGGGATCAGGGTGTTGCGGAACGCATGGTGATAGATGACCTTGCGCTCGGACAGACCCTTGGCCCGGGCCGTGCGGATGAAGTCAGCGTTGAGCACCTCCAGCATGTTGGTGCGGGTGTAACGCATGAGGGAACCGACACTGATAACCACCAGGGTGACGATGGGCAGAACCAGATGATGTCCCATGTCCAGGAGCTTCGCGAAGGCCGAGAGCTGCTCGTGATTGCGGCCGGTGAGACCATACAGGTCGAACCAGCCCAGCCTCACGGAGAAAACCAGCTTCAGCAGAGAAGCAAAGAAGAAGGTGGGCAGCGAAATACCGGCCAGAGCCAGCACCGAAATGACATAGTCTGTCTTGCTGTACTGCTTGGTGGCGGCAATGACGCCCAGGGGGATCGCGATGATGATCTGCAGCACGAAGGCGATAAGGCCCATGAAGAAGGAGATCCACACACAGTTGTTGAATACTTCCGTGACGGGTTTGGTCCACAGCCAGCTGTCGCCGAAGTTGAAGGTCAGCATCTGGCCCAGCCACTTGAAGAAGCCGGGGATAATGCCCACATCCAGGTTGTACATGTGGGTGAGCTGCTCCATCCACTCCTCAAAGGACTTGGAACCGGGCTGCATGGACTTCTGACGCGCCATAGCCTCCACGTAGGACGTGGGGAGACAGCGCATCAATGCGTAGATGACGAATGCGACAAGGAACAGGATGACGATTGAGATTAGAATTCTTTTGATGATGTATTTGCGCACTGATAACCCTCCGATCTGATGATACAGTGATGCAGATTGGCGGAACACGTCTGTTCCGCCCCTCCCTACAGACTACCCACTGCACATCAAGCAACACCCCCGGCCCCGCCCGGGTCGCTCCTTGATATGCAGTCGGGGCACCCCCCGGCGGCCGGAGCCGCCGGGGGCGTACCTTGTGACTTAACCTATGTTGTCGTACAGGTCTTGGGTGCGGAACTTTGTCAGTTCAGCTCAACCTTCTGAACCTCGTTCAGCCAGCCATAGAAGGTGGTGATGTCGGGGGTGACAGTGTTCATGTTGACACGCTGGGTGGAGAAGATGATGGCGTTCTGACGCTGATAGACAGGAACCTCAACGGCCCAGTCAACGATGATGTCCAGGCAGGACTTGTACAGAGTCTTACGATAGCTCTGCTCCAGAGAATTGCGGGCATCCAGAATCAGCTGGTTCAGCTCGGCATCGTTGATGTCGTACATGTAGTTGGAGCCGCCGGCAGCCTTGCCGTCCATGCCGGAGAAGTAGATCTGATACATATCAGGATCCGGGGTGGCGCCCCAAGCGGCAGCCCACATGTCAGCCTGGTCGGCCTCGATGGTATCCCACAGCTGCGTGCTGTCGGACAGGTCGGTGACGATCAGGTGCACGCCGATCTTCTCCAGAGCCTTGGAGGCCTCGGTGAGGATCATGAAGGAGGGGTGATCGCCCTTGCCGTCGGCGGGGATCAGGGCCTCGCGCTCGATGGCGTAGTTAGCGGTATCCATACCACCCTCGGGGTTGGAGACGACCTTGCCGTTCTCGACCTTGCAGCCGGCGGCCTCGAAGAAGGTCAGGGCAGCCTGCAGGGCGGCCTCGTACTTCTGCTCGTCGGTCATGTCGGAGGTATAGATGTCCTTACCCTGAGCATCCACAGAGAAAGCGACCTTGTAGCCAGGATCGGCAGCCTGAGGAGCAGCCCAAGAGGTGTTGGAGATGGGGTAGTTGATGACGGAAGCGCGCTCGCCATAGTAGGACTCGATGGCGACGGTGCGGTAAGCAGCCAGAACGGTGGCGAAAGCCTTACGATAAGCCTTGGAGGCATCGGAGCCAGGCTCCTTGTTGACGTTCATGGTGTTGGCGCTCATGCCGAGGTAACCATAGCCCAGGTTATTCACGGTATCGGTGGTGATGGCGGGGCCGTTGACATCGTCGTTCTTGTTGGCAGCCTTGATGGCGTCCACGGTGGTGGCGCTGAAGGAAGGATCGGTGATGTCCACGGTGCCGGTGACGACGCCGTTGAGCTTATCGTCTTCCTGAGTCTGCAGGAAGTTGACATACTTGGTCTTGGGGGCGCCCAGATAGTAGGAATCGTTAGCCTCGAAGTTAACGGTACCATTCTCGAACTTGATGAACTTGTAGGGGCCAGCACCCAGGGGGGTGGTGGTCTTGGCACGGACGGTGCTCAGATCGCCCTTGTCGAAGCCGAACTGGTTGTTCTCGTAGTTGTACTTGGTCTTGTCGCCATAGTAGTGCATGGGGGCGATGGTCACACCCAGCTGATAGATGGCGGTGGCGTCGACCTGGGTCAGGGAGACGGTCATGCTGTAGTCGCCGGTCTTCTTGATGCCGGAGATGTTGGCAGCGGAGTCACCAGTCTTGATACCCTTGGTGTACTTGGTCTCGTAGTCGTTCAGCAGGCTGGTGAAGGTGGTGCCTTCGGGCTTCTCAGCGTCGACAGCCTCGGCCAGGGAGGGATACTTGGCGACGATGGCGTTGAAGGCATCAGCCTCGGTAGCATCGGCGGGCAGCTCGAAGCCCCAGTTCTTCATGCAGGCGGAAACGGAATCGCCCTCGGCGTTAGCGCCCTGGGCAATGCAGTACTGCATGATGGCCTGGACGAACTTCACACCGGCCTGATCCACGTCAGCCCAGAAAGCGGTCTGCTCTTCCTCGGTCCACTTGTTGTTGGTGAAGTCGGTGTTGTCGCGGCCGGCAGCCAGCATCAGGTTGTACAGGGTGTCCATACCGGAACGGTAAGCATCCATGCCCTCGATGGGCAGAGCAAACAGGGTGCTGTTGCCGTCGTAGGTAGGATCGCACAGGACGTACATGGAGAAGATGACGTCGTCGATGGTGATAGGCTCGCCGTCGGAGAACTTCAGGTCCTCGCGCAGCTTGAAGTTGTAGTCCACAGTGCCATCGGTGTTCTCCACGATCTCGCAGTCAGCGGGACCATAGTAGGTGTAGTCGGTGCCATTGTAGGCCTTGGTTTCGCCTTCGATACCCTTCATGATGATGGCGCCCTGGCGATCGCCGTTCAGCAGGTTGATAGCGGTCATGACCCAGACGTCCTGGTCATAAGCGGTCTCGGAGAAGAAGGGGGAGAACTTGCTGTTGAACGGGGAATAACCCACGACCAACGGGGTGTCGTTGTTCTGCTTGCCTTTGTTGCCGCAGCCAACGAACAGGCCCAGGCACATGACAGCGCAAAGTACCAGAGCCAAGATACGGGTAGCTTTCTTCATTGGAATCCTCCTTAAATTTTTTTGAACGCGGGCAGAAGCCCGGAGTTCACGAAAAGAAATTGGTGGATCACGCCTGAGGCGTATCCAAGTCCCGGGCGGGGAGCTTTTCCCATTTCAGGGTCAGCATATACCGCCACAGGAGCCACGCTCCCCCGGCCACCAGCGCCTTCAGCGCCAGGTAGGCGATCACGGAGGCCACGCGGCCGCCGGAGCCGTTCATGGCCAGGTAGAGCACCATGGTCACAAAGCCCAGGCCCGCGAAGATCATGCAGAGCATGGCCCGGTGGGGCAGCGCCTGCACGCTCTTTTTATAAATGTACTCCCGGATGGGTTCCTCCGCCTTCCGCAGCCGGAGCACCGCCCAGATCACGCTGACCGCCGCCGCGGCCTCGCAGATATAGGGGAGGATGACGTACCAGCAGTTCAGCATGGCGGGGGCGTCGCTGCAGCCGCCGGCCACCACGGCCAGCATGACGGCAACGCTCAGTCCCAGCAGCTCCCGCTGGACCCGGTCGCGGCTGCGGCCCTGGTCCACATAGGAGTAGTGGGCGCCGGTATATACATAATCACCGGCAAGATTCACATGGAAATCGTTGAGATGGGCACGGCGTCCGCCGCGCTTTTTATTCTTTTCTGCCATGATCTTTCCTTTGGGGACGGCTGGGTGCGTCCACGGCTCGCTGTCCACTACGCACCAGTCTGTTCGCCGATGGCGGACGGTTTTTGTGCATTTTACTTATCGCCGCCCAGGATTAAAATGTTTTCCTAATTGTATCATGAAACAGTAGATTTTTCAACACTAAGATTAAACTTTCTGTGAATATTCCAAAAAAAATGACAAATATCCATTTTCTTTGTATTTTTATTCTCTTGCGCCGGATTTTCTGCTGTTTTTATCCGCTAACTTTCGCCGCAGATTAACGGTTAACGATTATATCTCGCAGATGTTTTCGGTGAACAGTTAGGTCAATTCGATCATGTTGTGGCAGAGCTGATAGTACTTCCCCTTCTGGTCCAGCAGCTCCCGGTGGTCGCCGCGCTCGATGATCCGCCCCTGCTCCAGCACCATGATGGCGTTGGCGTTGCGGACGGTGGAAAGCCGGTGAGCGATGACGAACACGGTGCGCCCGGCCATCAGGCCGTCCAGCCCCTGGCCGATGAGCTTCTCGGTGCGGGTGTCCACGGAGGAGGTGGCCTCGTCCAGAATCAGCACCGGAGCCCGGGACACCGCCGCCCGGGCGATGGCCACCAGCTGGCGCTGGCCCTGGCTGAGGTTGGCGCCGTCGGAATAGAGGACGGTGTCGTACCCCCGGGGCAGGTGGGAGATGAAATAGTGGGCGTTGGCGATCTTGGCGGCCTCCATGCACTCCTCATCGGTGGCGTCCAGGCGGCCGTAGCGGATGTTCTCCATCACCGTGCCGGTGAACAGGTGGGTGTCCTGCAGCACGATGCCCAGGGAGCGGCGCAGGTCGTCCTTGCGGATGTTGCGCACGTCGATGCCGTCGTAGGTGATGGAGCCGGCCTGGATATCGTAAAACCGGTTGATGAGATTGGTAATGGTGGTTTTTCCCGCGCCGGTGGAGCCGACGAAGGCGATCTTCTGGCCGGGCTTGGCGTACAGGGACAGGTCCCGCAGCACCGGCTTTTCCGGCACATAGGCAAAGTCCACATGGTCAAAGCGTACATCGCCCCGCAGGGGCACCAGGGTGCCGTCCGGCATACGCCAGTGGTAGTCGTCGCCCTTCTGCTCCAGGGTCACCTGGCCCTGGTCCTCCTCGGGAGGCAGGTCCAGGATGCCAAAAATCCGCTCGGCACCGGCCAGGGCCATCATCAGAGCGTTGAACTGCTCGGAGATCTGGCTGACGCGGTCGGCAAAGGTGCGGACATACTGCAAAAAGCCGATGAGGATGCCGCCGGCCCCCTCCCCTGTCAGCCACAGGACGCCCACCGCGCAGGTGATGGCGTAGAAGATGTGGGACAGGTTGTTGAGGATGGGGCCCACCATAGAGGTGACGGTGGTGGCAGTGGTGGAGGCCTTGCACAGGTCCTGGTTGATGACGTCGAACTGCTCCATGACCTCCTTTTCGTGGGTGAACACCTTCACATCCCGCTGGCCGGTGATCATCTCCTCCATATAGCCGCTGACGGCGGCGGTGAGGCGCTGCTGGCTGGCGTAGGTGCGCTTGCTGATTTTGGTGGTGACCCGCACCACCAGCACCACGATAGCCCCCAGCACCACCATGATGGCAAACAGCCGCATGGACAGGGCCAGCATCATGGCAACGGTGCCCACCAGGGAGGTGATGGAGATGGCCAACTGGGTGATGCTGTGCTGCAGCAGCTCGTTGGTGGCCTCGATGTCGCTGGTATAGTAGCTCATCAGCGCGCCGGTCTTGTTTTCGTCGAAGAACCGCACCGGCTGGCGCTGCATGGTGTCGAACAGCTCCGTGCGCAGCTGCTTCATGATGATGGCGCTGCACTCCAGCATCAGGCGGTTGAGCAGATAGTTGGTCAGGGCCGACAGCAGGTACAGCCCCGCCAGCCCCAGGATCAGGCTGATGTACTTGGCGTAGGTCTCGTTGGGGGCTGCGCCGCTGCTCTCCAGCAGGTTGGTCAGGGGCTTCATGCAGTAGGCGGCCCCGATGGTGGCGGCCACATAGGCCAGGATGGACAGCATGGCCGCCGTCAGCAGCAGGCGGCAGTGCTTGAAGTAGCACACCAGACGCCACAGGATGGCGAAGGGGTTCTCTACCTTTTTATTATATTTCTGCAGGTCAACTCGCGGCATGATCCACCGCCCCCTCTCTCATCTGGCTCTCGTACACGTCACGGTAAATATGGCTGCGGGACAGCAGCTCCTGATGGGTGCCCATGTCCGCCAGACGCCCCCGGTCCAGCACCACAATGCGGTCGCAGGACATGATGGAGTTGATGCGCTGGGCAATGATGACCTTGGTGGCGCCGGGCAGGGCCGTCCGCAGACAGCGGCGGATGTGCTCGTCGGTGGCCATGTCCACGGCGGAGGTGGAGTCGTCCAGGATCAGGATTTTTGGCCGCTTCAGGATGGCCCGGGCGATCAGCAGGCGCTGGCGCTGGCCGCCGGACAGGTTGGCGGCGTTCTGCTCCAGCACCGTGTCATAGCCGTCGGGGAAGCGGTTGATGTACTCGTCGGCCCGGGCGATGGCGCAGGCGGCCTGCATCTGGGCCAGGGTGGCGTTGGGGTCCGCCCAGCGGAGGTTGTCGGCGATGGTGCCGGAAAACAGGGAGCCGTTCTGCAATACCATGGACACGCCGCTGCGGAGATTTTCCAGGGTGTATTCCCGGACGTCCCGGCCGTCCACCTTCACGGTGCCGGACAGGGCGTCGTAAAACCGGGGGATCAGGCTCACCAGGGTGGACTTGCCCTCGCCGGTGCCGCCGATGACGCCGATGGTCTCGCCGGAGGCGATGTGCAGGGTCACATGGCGCAGGGCCAGCTTGTCGGGGTCCCGGGTATAGCTGAAGCAGACGTCCTCGAAGTCGATGCTGCCGCTTTCCACTGCGGCGTCGGAGGGGCCGTCGGTGATGTCGATCTCCTCGTCCAGCACCTCGTTGATGCGGACCAGGGAGGCCTGGGCCCGGGACAGGGACATGACCAGCCAGCTGATCATGGACAGGGAGTTCACCGCCATGCCGGCGTAGTTCACCAGGCTCACCAGCTGGCCGGTCAGCAGGCCGGTGGTCCGGAAGATGATCTGGCGACCGCCCAGCAGCAGGATCAGCACGCTGCACGTCCACATAATGCCCATGGTGATGGGGCCGGAAAGGTTGAACAGGCGGCCCGCGCCCAGCTGGGCCCGGCGCAGGTCGTCGGTGGTTTTGTCAAAGCGCTTGGACTCGTAGCCGCCCCGGACGAAGGCCTTCACCACGCGGCTGGCCACCAGATTCTCCCGGACGGCCTGGTTCATGCCGTCCATCATCTTCAGCATCCGCTTGAAGCGGGGCTGGCCCACCTTCAGCAGGATCACCATCAGCACCACCAGCAGGGGGATGCAGATCAGCAGCAGGGGTGCAAGACCCGGGGAGACAATGAAGCTCATGACCGTGGCCAGGATCACCATCACCGGTGCCCGGTACAGGGTCACCAGGGACTGGCGCATGGTGTCACGCAGGGTGTTGATGTCCGTGGTGGCCCGGGTGATCAGCTGGGGGGTGGAGATGTGGTCGATGTTGGAGAAGGAGAAGCTCTCGATCTTCCCCAGCAGAGTGCTGCGCATATTCCGGGCGAAGCCCTGGGTGGCGATGGCGGAGCAGCGGGCGGCCAGAACGCCCATGGCCATGGACAGGCAGGCCACGCCCACCATAATGGCCCCCACCGTCAGCACGAAGCGGTTGCGGTTGGCGATGAGCTCCGGGGAAAACAGTCCCTGGAGCATGAAGGTGCTCTCCCGGTACAGGCCGCCGTCCACGATGGTGGACATGAGCATGGGGATCAGCAGCTCCAGCACCACCTCGGTGATGCCGAATATCAGGGCGGCTGCCGTCCAGCCCTTATAACGGCCCAGGACAGGGCCCAGGTGCCGGAAAAGCCCCGGTTTTTTCTGTGTCTTGATAAGACGTCACCTCTGTTTCTTTTATGCAGGATTTCTGAAGTTATACACGGCTATTATATCAGACCCCGCCGGGTTTCACAAGCGGAAAAATTCCGCGGCATTTTATCCGCCAGAATCCACAAAAAGCGCAAAAAAATGCTGCAAGCGCAGCGCTTGCAGCATTTTTTTATTTGGGTGAAACTTACTTCAGCTCGACCTTGCCGCCGACTTCCTCGACCTGCTTCTTCAGAGCCTCGGCGTCCTCCTTGGACAGGCCTTCCTTCATGGTGGTGGGGGCGCCCTCGACGGCAGCCTTGGCCTCGGCCAGACCCAGACCCATGACCTCGCGGACGACCTTGATGACCTTGATCTTCTGAGCGGCGTCGAAACCGGTCAGGACCACGTCGAACTCGGTCTTCTCCTCGGCAGCGGGAGCAGCAGCGCCGGCAGCGGGAGCGGCCATGGCGGCGGCGGACACGCCGAACTCTTCCTCCAGAGCGTGGACCAGCTCGGACAGCTCCAGAACGGTCAGGCCCTTGATTTCCTCGATCATAGCAGTAATCTTCTCGGACATTTTGATAAGCCTCCTAATTGTAAGATATTTGTTTGATTTGGGTGGGGCGGAGAGGCCCCGGGGTGGTGCCGGAATTTACTCGGCGGCGGCTTCCTCGGCGGGAGCGCCGTCCTTCTCGGCGATCTGCTTCAGCACGCAGGCCAGAGCAGAGATGGGGGCCAGCATGGTGCCCAGAACCTGGGCCTGCAGCACGGGCAGAGCGGGGATGGAAGCCAGAGCATTCACGGTCTCCAGGGAGACGACCTTGCCTTCCATGAAGCCGCCCTTGATCTCGAACTTGCCATTGAGCTTCTTTGCATAGTCAGCGATGACGCGGGCAGGGGCGACGGGATCGTCCATGCACACGGCCAGAGACGTGGTGCCGTTGAGCTGATCGTCCAGCTCGTTGAGACCCACGTTGTTGAATGCAAAGCGCAGCAGGGTGTTCTTGATGACAGCGTATTCCACGTTGTTCTCGCGGCAGTCCGCGCGCAGAGCGGTGTCCTCTGCCACGGTGATGCCCTTGTAATCAACGATGACACCGGCGGCTGCATTCTGCAGCTTCTCGGTCAGCGCCGCCACGATGGCCTGCTTTTCAGACAGAACTTTTGCGTTGGGCATTCTTTGATTTCACCTCCGGAAAAATTGTCGGTGCGTTCAAAAAGAAAACCGTCCCTGTATCCAAGGACACAAGGACGGTGTAAAGCAATCGGAAACGATTTGCCATCCTCGGCAGGACTTACGGCTTGCGCCACCTGCTGTCTTTGGAACGCATCTGGTATTATATCAGGGGCGTGACAGTTTGTCAAGCCGAAGATATCAAATGTTTCAGCCGGTTTTTTTACAGCTGCTTGTTGGCGTTCATCTTGACGCCGGGGCCCATGGTGGAAGCGGCCACGCAGGACTTGATATACTGGCCCTTGGCGGCGGCGGGCTTGGCCTTGATGATGGCGCCCAGCAGAGCGGTATAGTTCTCATACAGCTTGTCCGCGCCGAAGGAAACCTTGCCGATGGGGCAGTGGATGATGTTGGTCTTGTCCAGAC
>ERZ772831.2430-NODE-2430-length-15456-cov-37.483345_pt1 | contig 15456 bp, 15 predicted proteins | sample MGYA00580858_ERZ772831 | MGnify/ENA primary metagenome ERZ772831 (study PRJEB29015, sample SAMEA2737694) | human gut metagenome | biome: human gut; feature: human-associated habitat; material: faeces | place: China | collected 2012 ... | reverse complement strand
CCCTAATCCCTATGGTAGGGATTTAGGGCTTGGGTATAGGGTAAGGACCCTCCCGCTGGGGAGGGACAGGTGGGGCAGAAATAGCACTAAGGGCGGTTACATCCTCTCGTCCCTGAGGGAAGAGAGGCTTGGTGAGAAAGGTGGAGCCTTCTTTAATGGTAAAGAAGGACGGGATGATTTTAGAAAAAAAAGAATATAAAAACACAATATCATTATGAATGATTTTAAAGATATAAAAATAGCAGTAGCCGGAACAGGCTACGTAGGCCTGAGTATAGCAACCCTGTTATCTCAGCACCATCATGTAACAGCAGTAGATGTAATCCCCGAGAAGGTGGAGAAACTCAACAACAAGATTTCTCCAATCCAGGACGATTATATTGAGAAGTATTTGGCAGAGAAGCCATTGAACTTGACTGCAACTCTCGATGGCAAGTCAGCTTATGCTGATGCTGACTTCGTTGTGATTGCAGCACCAACCAACTACGACCCAGTGAAGAACTACTTCGATACAACTCATGTAGAAGAAGTCATCGACCTGGTTCTGGAGGTAAACCCAGATGCAGTGATGGTCATTAAGAGCACCATCCCAGTAGGTTACACCCGCAACCTCTACTTGAAGTATGCCAAGAAGGGCGTGAAGAAGTTCAACCTTCTCTTCTCTCCAGAGTTCCTTCGTGAAAGCAAGGCGCTTTATGATAACCTTTACCCAAGCCGTATCATCGTAGGCTATCCAAAGATTATCGACCGTCCAGAGTTTGCAGAGGAGAATGAGGCTATCAAGTCTGTAACCAATGTCGAGATGTTGAAGGAAGCAGCCAAGACATTCGCCGATTTGCTTCAGGAAGGCGCAATCAAGGAAAATATCGATATCCTCTTCATGGGTATGAAGGAAGCAGAGGCTGTCAAGCTCTTTGCCAATACCTATCTGGCACTCCGAGTAAGCTACTTCAATGAGTTGGATACATACGCAGAAGTAAAGGGACTCGATACCAAGGCTATCATCGATGGCGTAGGTCTTGACCCACGAATCGGCACCCATTACAACAACCCAAGTTTCGGCTATGGTGGTTATTGCCTGCCAAAGGATACCAAGCAGCTCCTGGCAAACTATGCCGATGTGCCAGAGAATTTGATAGAGGCAATCGTGGAGAGCAACCGTACCCGTAAGGACTATATTGCTGATGCTGTTTTGAAGAAAGCTGGATATTATGCAGAAAATAGTACTTTCGATTCAGATAAAGAACATTCTTGTGTAATCGGAGTCTATCGCCTGACCATGAAATCAAACAGCGATAATTTCCGCCAGTCAGCCATCCAAGGCATCATGAAGCGTATCAAGGCAAAGGGTGCAGAGGTAGTTATCTATGAGCCAACATTGGAAGATGGAACTACATTCTTTGGTAGCAAGGTAGTAAATGATATGGATACCTTCAAGAAACAGAGTCAGGCAATCATCGCCAACCGCTATGATGCCTGCCTGGATGATGTAAAGGAGAAGGTATATACTAGAGATATTTTTAGAAGAGATTAAGATTATGGTAAGTTATAATATAGATTTAACGGGTAAGACAATTCTTGTTACAGGTGCTGCTGGATTTATTGGCAGCAATCTTGTAAAGCGTTTGTTTAATGATGTGGAGAACATCAAGGTGATTGGTATTGATAGTATTACAGATTACTATGATGTAAACATCAAGTTTGAGCGTCTGAAGGAAATTGAGGCTATGGGTAAAGATTGGACGTTTGTTCATGACTCTATTGCCAATAAGGAGGCTATCGAAAAAATCTTCTCTGACAACCAGATTTCTGTGGTTGTAAATCTAGCAGCTCAGGCAGGTGTTCGCTATAGCATCACGAATCCTGATGCTTATATCCAGAGCAACCTTATTGGCTTCTATAACATCCTTGAGGCTTGCCGTCATCACGAAGTAGAACATTTGGTATATGCAAGTTCTAGTAGTGTGTATGGTAGCAATAAGAAGGTTCCATATTCAACAGATGATAAGGTGGATAATCCTGTAAGTCTATATGCTGCAACCAAGAAGAGCAACGAGCTGATGGCTCATGCATATTCTAAACTCTATAACATTCCAAGTACAGGATTGCGTTTCTTCACAGTGTATGGTCCAGCTGGAAGACCAGACATGGCATACTTTGGATTTACCAACAAACTCGTGAAGGGCGAAACCATCAAGATCTTCAACTATGGTAATTGTAAGCGTGACTTCACTTACGTAGATGACATTGTGGAGGGTATTGTTAGAGTGATGCAGCATGCACCTGAGAAGCAAAATGGTGAGGACGGATTGCCTATCCCTCCATACAAGGTATATAACATCGGTAACTCGCATCCTGAGAATCTGCTGGAGTTTGTGAGCATCCTGCAGGAGGAACTGATTCGTGCTGGTGTGCTGCCTGAGGATTATGACTTTGAGGCACACAAAGAGCTAGTACCTATGCAACCGGGCGACGTACCAGTGACTTATGCTGATACCACTCCTTTGGAGAATGATTTCGGGTATAGGCCTAATACCTCTTTGAGAGTCGGTTTAAGGGCTTTTGCAGAATGGTATAACGAATTTTTTAAATAAAATTATCATTAAATGACCATCAAGTGTTTCTGAACAGAAAAATGTTTTCATAAGAAAACGCAATTTGCATGGTATTTACTTTTGGTAGTTGAATTTGCAGGTGACATTTCGAATGGCCAGATGTTAATTCTCGTTGTATCGAGATGTGCCAGAAACGAATATTAATAAAAATGAGAACTATCTCAGAAATAAAGAAACATATAATATCCAGTAAAGAGGGTAAAACTGTATTTGCAAATTTTGGGTACTTGTCTTTGTTGCAAATAGCAGGATATGTATTTCCTTTAATCACAATGCCTTATTTGGCTCGTGTTATTGGTGCCGATGGCTTTGGAAAGATTGCCTTTGCTTCTGCAATTGTAGTTTGGATTCAAACCATATCTGATTGGGGATTTACAATGACTGCTACACGTGATGTTGCTCAAAACAGAAATAATAAAGAGAAAGTATCTAAAATTTTTAGTAATGTGTTGTGGGCTAGATGCCTTTTGACCATATTTTCAGGTTTATTATTATTAATTGCCGTATGTATAATACCATATTTTCGTAGTAATGCTGCAATTATATGGATAACATTTTTGTTAGTCCCAGGTTATATACTTTTTCCCGATTGGTTTTTTCAAGCTATAGAGAAGATGAAATATACTACAATATTTAATCTGATATTTAAACTTATATTTACTGTAGCTGTTTTTATTTTCATTCGTGATAGGGGTGATTATTTGATTCAACCCCTTTTAACCACTTTGGGATATTTGGTTTGCGGTATAGGGGCTTTATATCTTATATTATGGAAATGGGGATATACTCTTTATTGTCCACGATGGAAAGATATATTGATTACCATCAAAGAAAGTACGGATGTGTTTTTAAACAATTTGATGCCGAATCTTTATAATAGTTTTTCAGTGATGTTGCTGGGCTTTTTTGGAGGTGCCACTGCTAATGGATTATATGAAGGCGGAAGTAAATTCCCTGTTATTTTCTATAATTTTCAATCAGTATTGTCACGTGCCTTTTATCCTTTTCTGTCAAGAAGACCAGATAAACATAGTCTTTATGCAAAACTAAATGTTTGTTCAGCTGTGATTGGTGCAATGATACTCATTATTGCAGCTCCACTGGTTGTTAGAATCATATTAGGTGAGGAATTTGAAAAGGCTGTTATTGTGATGCAAATACTATCATTTTCTGTGGTTTTCTTGGCAATGAGTTATACATATGGTACTAATTATTTGATAATTCTTCACAAAGAAAAACCTCTTAGAAATCTTACGTTTGTTTCTTCTATAATAGGTATGTGTATTTCTATACCGTTGGTATATTATTTTACTTATGTGGGTGCTGCAATAACAGTATGTTTGTGTAGAGGATTGTTAGGAATAGGTTCTTTTATATTGGCAAAAAAGTATTAATGTTAATTAAATACGTATAGAAGTTCTGCTTTTTCTGCGATCTTATAACTGTAAGCAATATTTTAGTAAACCGTTTGTAAGATATAGCTGTATATTTATTTAAAGTTTTTAAATGACATTGTTTTATGGTATCAATAAAAAAAGGCATCTACTATTTAATTCATAATAGAGCACAGTTTTGTGACTCTATAGTCAAGAACTATTTAGGTTTTCTTCCTGATAGACTTTATCTTTCATTAAGATATCGTTTTTTAATGGGGCATTGGATTAACTGGAGGAATCCTAAAACTTTCACGGAAAAACTCCAATGGTTGAAAGTTTATGATTTTAAGCCAGAGTATACACAAATGGTAGATAAGTTAGCCGTGAAGGAATATGTTGCTTCTCGTATAGGAAATGAATACATTATTCCGACTATAGGCGTATGGAATAAAGTTGAGGATATTGACTGGGATTCCTTGCCTGATCAGTTTGTGTTAAAGACGACTCATGGTGGTGGTGGTTGTGGAGTTGTTATTTGTACTGATAAAGTTCGTTTTGATAAGGAGAAAGCAATTGTTAAATTGCAGAACTCTATGCGTTCAAATGCAGGAACAACCTTTAGGGAAAAGCCTTATTTAAACGTTCCGCGTAAAATAATTGCAGAGAAGTTTATTGTAGGACATAAAGAGAATAACAACTCCATGTTTACGGATTTGCCTGATTATAAGTTCTTTTGTTTCAATGGAGAACCTCAATATTGTCAAGTTATCCGCGATAGAAATAGAAAGGAAACTATCGATTTCTATGATATGGATTGGAATCATATGCCGTTTATAGGATTGAACCCTGTAGCAAAGAATGGTGATAACCCTGTAGCAAAGCCTATTCATCTTGAGATCATGAAGAATATATGTCGCAAATTAAGTAGTAATATTAAATTTGCAAGAATTGATTTGTATGTCATTGATGATAAGGAATATTTTGGCGAAATAACATTTTATCCTGCTGCTGGTTTTGGTAGATTTAATCCCGACGATTGGAATGACCGCCTTGGCGATTTAATCAAACTTGGTGGTCATAAATGTGGGGGGGGGCAGAATCTTAGTAACACCTGCAGGGGGTGTTAAGTTTGAAAAAGAGAATTCAATTGAGGCTTTAAAAGATTATAAGTTTTTCTGCTTTAATGGGAAGGTCAAATGTTTTAAAATTGATTTTAACCGTTTTGTAGAGCATCATGCTAACTATTATTCCCCAGAAGGCAACTTATTACCATTCGGAGAAAAAGGTCTTGAACCTGATCCAAATCATATAGAAATAATGCCGGAAAATCTGGAAGATATGATTTCTCTTGCTGAATTTTTATCTCAAGACTTTAAGTTTTTAAGGGTAGATCTGTATAATGTTCATGGCCTAATTTATTTTGGAGAACTTACATTCTATCCTGCTGCAGGAATGGGAGCTTTCGTACCTTGTGAATGGGATGATAAAATAGGAAATTGGTTAATGCTGAAGTGAAAATAACGACAATGGTTATAATGAGTATGAATATTTTATATGGAACTATAGACAAGTCTAAATAGAATCTGTATATATATCATATAATTGAACCGTTGAAAAATATTAAAAGAAATTCGTGGTTTGATATGAAAAAAATAATTTGTTTAATAGATTGCTTGGACTCAGGTGGAGCTCAACGTCAGTTGATAGGTTTGGCGATCCTTTTAAAAAGTAAGGGGTATAATGTAACTATAGTAGACTATTCTAATATTACATTTTGGGATTCGTATTTATTGGAAAACAAAATACCTTTTCATCATCTAGATGCAAAAAATATGATTGGAAAAATAGTTAAGGTGTTTCTGTTTATTGTGAAGTTTAATCCCGACGTTGTTATTGCATATTTGGATAATCCATGTTCTATTGCTAGTGTTGTAAAACTAGTGTTGCATGGAAAGTTTAAATTAATAGTTTCTGATAGAAATACTGATTTGAATATAACGAGACATGTTAAAAATAAATTTTTCTTTTATAGATTTGCTGATTGGATAGTTCCTAATTCTTTCTCACAAGGTAATATCATAAAAGATTATAATAAAAAGTTAATTAGCAAGATGCAAGTTATCACGAATTTTGTTGATACCAAAGTTTTTGTGCCTAACTATGAAACATCTTTGAAAACTTTTAAAGCCAAAAAACGCTTTCTTGTTGTTGGACGTATTGCCCCGCAGAAAAATGCCTTAGGTTTATTGAAAGGATTAAGTGTCTTAGCATTAAAAAGAACAGATTTTGTAGTGGACTGGTTTGGAAGGCCTAACCCTGAAGCGTATTATAAGTTATGTTTAAATTATATATCAGAAAATCCTGTGTTGAAAAATATAATCGCTTTTCATGATCATATTAAAAATGTTAAAGATGAATATACTAGGGGTACAGCTTTATTGCTTCCTTCTTATTACGAGGGTTTTCCAAATGTTATTTGTGAAGCTATGAGTTGTGGTTTGCCAGTTCTATGTAGTAATGTATGTGATAATGGCTATCTTATAAAGCATGGGGTCAACGGATTGTTATTTGATCCTTATGATGAATTTGATATATGTGACAAGCTTAATATTTTTCTAGATTATGATGATGATAAAATTGTCGAAATGGCTAAAAAGAATCGTAGATTTGCAGAAGAATATTTGTCGGAGAGCGTATTTATTGATAAATACATTGATTTGATAGGAGAAAAATAATATGAAAGCAACCTCTTTCTTAGTTTTATGTCTTTACATACTTTCCTCTTTAATTTATACAGAAGAGCTTTCTATTATAGGCTTTATTTTACTGTATTACATATTTGGTTATGGAATACTGTCATTGGTACAAAGTCGTAATGACGATAAGTTGAGAAGTTTATATTCTGTTTTTTTTGGATTGTATGGAATTTACATGGTAACTGTTCACTTCTTGCAGATTAGTAATTGGAAAACTGATTTCTATTTTCATAATGATGAGTTGTATTTCTTCAATCAAACTATTGATATGACTTTGGGCTTACCATGGGATAAAGTTATACAAGGAACTTTTTTGAATTCTTATTTTAGTGAATATCCGGGTGCTCAATTATTATATACGGTTATAGCTAAAATCGGAAAAGAAGTTGGAGTCATAAATTTAAGATTTCTGTTGGCTTCATTTATCACATTCGTGTCATCCTTGATTGTAGCTTTTGTATATATTATTGCTTCTTTATTTAATGAAAATATTAAACTTAAATATTTCTTGGCTTTTGGTTGCTTGTCTTATTTATTGACAAGTTGTTGTATATTTACAAGAGATGTTTTGGCGATTTTTATTTTCACATTGATTGGTTATGTAACATTAAAGCCTGATTTGTATCTTCGTGGACTCTTCTTCTTAGTTTTGGTTTTTGTTGCAAGTATTATAAGATGGGAAAATGGAATGTTTTCATTGCTATTTCCTGCAATCTTCTATGCTAATAAATATTTAAATTTGAATGATAAATCAGTATTGGTTGTTTCTTCATTTTTGGTAGTAATATTACTTTTTGTATTTTTATCTACACAAATTGGGGAAATATCTTCTGAAGTTGTTACTTGGAGGCAAGGTACGATGAATAATACATCAAAAGGTGGTTTATTTCAGACGATTTATTCATTGCCTTTTCCTTTAAGTACTTTTTGTATTATTGTTTTTCAAATTTTGATGCCAATTCCTTTTGTGTCTTATATAGTTGATGACTATAATACGAATGTTTCCTGGTTGTTGCTTCCATCATTAGCTACACCATTTTTAAATGCTTTAATGTTTTATTGTGGAATGAAAAGTTTTTTGAAACATCGAGCTTTTTTAAGTCTTTTTGATTTTGTTTTTCTTCTTTGCTTAATGTATGTATTTGTTACAGAATGGGTTGAACCAAACGTTAGAAGAACTTTTGCGGCGTTTCCATTGATTTATTGTTATTTTATAGTCAATCGTGTTTCTCTGCAGGAGTCAGATTACGTTAAGTTTTGGAATGTATATTTTCCTGTTTTATTTATAATTAATGTTGTTTTATCAATTGTTCGTTTTTGTTAATGAAGCGTTATTTAATTACATTTGGTGATGAGTCTTTTAGAGATTCTATGAAAAGAATTAAGCAAGAGGCTCTAAAGTGTGAAGTGTTTGATGAAATTTTATGTTTCTCGCCAAAAGATGTTTCTGAAGATTTAAGAAATTCTTCCGTATATAAAATACGGAGAGGTTTTGGCTTGTGGTCTTGGAAACCAGATATTATTCTTCAAACTTTATTAAGAATGGATGATGGGGATATATTGGTTTATGCTGATTCTGGTTGCAGTCTTTATCCTTCAAAAGAATGGGTAAAGTTTTTTTTGTTACTCGAACATAGCGATATTTTGGCGTTTAGAACTCATCATAAGAATATAGAATGGACACGTAAGAGTATAATTGATTTCTTTGGCTTTGATAGATCATGGTATGAACAATTTCAATATGCTGCAACCGTTATTTTTTTAAAGAAAAATATATCATCTTTGCAGTTTGTTGAACGTTGGAAAACAATTATGATGAATTTTCCTTCTTTAGTCCAGGATGTACCTCCTGAAAAAATAAAAGATGAAAATCCAGCTTTTATAGAGAATCGCCATGATCAAGCGGTTTTTTCTGCTTTGATATATGAAAATAAGCTTTGCTCGATAAATTGTATATGGGAGCATTTTGAAGGATATGATTTACTGCGCAAACAATGTGTTAGAGCAACACGTCTCAAGAATAATGAGCATGATAGTTCTAAAACTATTATTAAGGGGATTAAGCGCTTTATAAAAGATTATATATTTATCCCATATTATAATTTTCGATATTTAAGAACAAAATGAGTTTTGTTGATGTTCTGTAGAATCTGTTGCTAGTACTAAAGCAACTTATCTGGGCTGTAAATAAGTGTATATTTAATATTTTAAGTTATGGACAAGATTAAAAGAAATTTTAGTTTTAAATTGCGTTATTTTTTATCAAAAAAAACTACGAGATTAAGATATCTCTTTAAAGAGTTTAGACTTTATCGTAGAAAATATTCACTATCTTTAGATAAAAGCGTAAAAGGAAATACTTTGTTCTTTATTGTTGATTCATCAGTGACACAAACAGGAACTGCTGATCGTTTTAAGGCAATTGTTGGTCTTTATTATATAGCTAAAGTTAATGGCTTTGATTTTAAAATCATATATGAATATCCTTTTAAATTGCAGGATTATTTTTTGCCTAACAAGGTAGATTGGTTGTCTTCTGAAGACGAAATAAGTTATAGTTTAAAAAATTCCAGAATCATAAGTTTAACTGGTTTCAAGTTGTTGAAGCTTAATAAAAAAATTCGACAATACCATGTTTATCTTTATAAAGGGGTAGATTTGCTGGAGCAACTTAAAATTCCAAATTGGGAATCTGTTTGGCATGAATTATTCAATGAGTTGTTTACGATGTCAAGTCATTCTTTAGATTTATTAAAGTTGCAACCTATTTATGGGGAAGAGTATATTTCTGTACATTTAAGATTTATGAATGCTTTAGATAATGTTGAAAAAGGAGTACATAATCAACTTAATGAACGAGATAAACAGACCTTAATAGATAATTGCTTGTCTTATATAAAAAAAATAGAGCAAGAAAATTGTGGAAAAAAAATAGTCGTGTTTTCTGATAGTAATACTTTTATTAAAGTCTCTTTGGATAATAATCTGATTGTTTTGCCTGGTGTTGTTGGACATATTGTCTTTAATACATCTAATGAAGTTATTGAAAAGTCTTTTGTTGATTTTCTCTCAATAATGCACTCTCTGAAAGTTTATAATGTGATGTTCTCAGGTATGCAAGCCTCTGGATTCTCTAAATATGCTGCTTTAGCAGGCGGTTGCCCTTTTGTTTTTAAACAGATTAATTGATTTTTTATGAAAAGAATTGCTGTTATTAGTTATGCTATTTCTCCATTTAATGGTTCTGAAAGTTCTGTTGGATGGAATTATGTAACGCATATGAATAAGTGTGCAGAACTATATGTCTTTTATGGAACTTCTTCTTTATACGTTGGAGATATAAAACAAACGAAAGATTATGTAGAAAAGCATAAGTTGTCGAATGTACATTTTATTCCAATTCTCATTAAAGAGAATTTTTGGAATAGCTGTTTGAGAAAACTCTATAGATATAATTTCAAGTTGCCTTTTTATTTTCAGTATAAGGAATGGCATCGTAGGGTTTATGATAAAGTTTACGAGTTGGTAGAAAAAGGTGAAATAGATATTATTCATTACTTAAACCCAATTGGCTTTAAAGAACCGGGCTATTGTTGGAAAATAAAATTGCCTTATATATGGGGACCATTGCAAGGGGTTCATAATTGTCCTTATGCTTTGTTGCCCGCTCTTAGCTTTATTGGTAAAATGGAAGCTTTAATCCGTCTGGTATTCCATAATTATTTTTTATATTGTTCTCGCAATGTTAGAAATGCAATGCTAAGAGCTGATGTTCTCTTGAGTGCAACAGCCAAAACTCAGGAGCAGTTAGAAAAAGAATATGGTAGGCTTTCTCTGTTGCTCCCTGAAAATGGCATTTTAAAAATGAAAAGATCTCTGCCGATTTCCTATAAGCCAAAGAGTCAGAAGCTAAGGCTGATTTTTATAGGTGAACTTTGTCAAAGAAAAGCGGTTATAATAACATTAAATGCGTTATCTGTAATGCCAAAACGATATCTAGATAAAGTAGAGTTCGTAATTGTAGGTGGGGGAAAGGAAGAAAAAAAATTACGTAATTATGTTGTTAAAAATCATTTGTCGGATATTGTTAGGTTTACCGGCAAAATCCCTAGAGCTGATGTTGATAGATATTTAGCCCAATCTCATTTGCATTTAATTACTTCTGTAGGAGAGGCGAATACTACGGTTGTATGGGAAGCTATGTCATGGGCTGTTCCTACTTTGTCATTAGATCATTGTGGTATGGCTACAGTTGTAGATTCGGATTGTGGTTTTAAAATATCAATGCAATCATATTCTCAAATATTAAATGATATTTGTAATTCTATAATACAGCTTATAGAGAACCCGCATAAAGTTTCAGAATTGTCTATGGGCGTTATCAATAAATCTAAAGATTATATGTGGGACAATAGGGTTGATGTGTTTCAGAATGTTTATAAGGAAGCAATTAATCATTTTAAAATAAAATAGTTATGTTTAAGCGTATTGTAAATAAAGTAATATTTCTTTTAGGTAAGAAGGATTATAAACTCGATTCTGAATTATCTTCATGTGATTTGTTCGTGATTGTTTTTTCAAAAATCGTTCAATGTATTCGTGGATTTTTCTTAAAGTTTAAATTAAAGAGTTCGTCAGGTATTATTTTTTTAGGTAAGAATTGTAAAATACAATTCGCAAAGCATATTCAGGTAGGCAAAACACTTACGTTAGGAGATAATGTTACTATTAACGCACTTTGTAGAAATGGTGTTAGTATAGGAAATAATGTAAGTATTTTGTCTGGGACAATTATTGAGTGTACAGGTGTCATACGCGAACTTGGTGATAGTTTGACTATTGGAGATGGTTGTGGCTTTGCACAGAATTGTTTTATTCAAGTTCGGGCTAAGGTTCAAATAGGTAATAATGTTATTTTTGGGCCTAGGTGTTCTGTCTTTTCGGAAAATCATATCTTTAAAGATCCAGATATTCCTATAAAAAATCAAGGTGCAACATTTAAAGGAGTTGTTATTGAAGATGATTGTTGGATAGGTTCTGGTGCTATTATTCTTGATGGTGTTACGATAGGAAGAGGATCTGTGATAGCTGCAGGTTGTGTTGTCACTAAGAATGTACCTGCTTATTCTGTATGGGGTGGAGTTCCTGGTAAATTAATAAAAAGTCGTAAATAAAAGAAATGTTTGAGTCTTTTTTTGAAGTTCCCGTGGGAATTAACGATAAAGATAATTGCTATTTTGGATCAACAAACTTTAACTCTCCTTTGTTGGTTTATTGTCATGGGGCGGGTAGGTATATTACTGATGATAAAAAATTAATTAATTTGAAATCTGTAATAGTTGATGTTGCGATTAATGTTGGTTATAGTGTGTTGGTGTGTAACTGTATGCCAAAAAAATTCCGAGATAATAATCATTTAATTAATGATATCCCTTCTTGTAATGCTTTATCATTGGAATCTATATATAAAGCTGTTTCATATGTCAAAAATGAAATAGTAAAAAAAGACATTCCGATTTTCTTGTATGGCGACTCAATGGGGGGGTAACTGTAGTCAATTTATTAGTAGATAATAAAATATCCTTCAAGGGTGCTATTATGGATTGCCCTATAGTCTCCTTTCAACAACATCTGAAGTTTCTTTCATCTTATGTTGATAAGCTTTTGGAAACGTTGTTAAAAGCAAATGTATTACTGCATTTTGATCCGTGGAGAATATTTGGAAAGAAATTCTTATGTCCAATACCAGTTTTGTTTTTGTTAGGTAAATATGATTATCTGGTTGATGCTAATATTACAAAAGCTTTTGTAAAAGACATTAAGAACAAAAATGTTCGTCTATTGGAATTTAATAATTGTGCTCATGTATGTTGTGATAGTAAGATTAAGCCTTATATGCTTGAAAAAAATATACTTTGTAATAGCGCACAATTGGCGACCTTAATTTTTCTTCAAGAAAACGGTGGCCTTAATATAAAAAGAATTCCGTTCTTTGAAGGATGTAAGAGAACTATAGATGTTGGATGTATTGTTAAGTATTATTTTTATAAGTTTTTCCGCTTAAAACAATTGTTATTTTTGTATAGAAAATTAATTTTAAATAGAATATGTCAGAAAAGAAATTAAATGGTACTGTCATTGTAACTTATCGTTGCAATGCGCGTTGTTCAATGTGTAATCGTTACAAGGCTCCTTCTAAGCCTGAGGAGGAAATCTCTATTGAGACTATCAAGAAACTTCCTAAGATGTACTTTACCAACATCACGGGTGGTGAGCCTTTTATCCGTACGGACTTGAAAGACATCGTACGTGAACTCTATAAGAAGAGTGACCGTATCGTGATCTCTACCAACGGTTTCTTCACCGATCGAATCATCGACTTGGCGAAGGAATTCCCTCAGATTGGTATCCGTATCTCTATCGAGGGTTTGGAGCAGACCAACAATGAAATCCGTGGTCTGAACAATGGTTTCAACCGTGGCTATACTACCCTGAAGAAGCTCTGCGAGATGGGATTGAAGGATGTGGGCTTCGGTATGACCGTTCAGGACAAGAATGCTCCAGACCTAGTGCCTCTCTATCAGCTGAGCAACAAGATGGGTATGGAGTTCGCTACTGCATCGCTCCATAACTCTTTCTATTTCGTTGAGGCTAAGAACATCATCCACGACCGTCCGATGGTGGCTAAGAACTTCGAGAATCTGGTGAACGAGCTGCTGAAGTCTAACTCTCCAAAGAAGTGGTTCCGTGCTTACTTCAACCATGGACTCATCAACTATATCTATGGTCAGAAGCGTCTCTTGCCTTGCGATATGAGTTTCGATACCTTCTTCATCGACCCATACGGTGATGTGATGCCATGTAATGGTACCAAGGACAAGGAGGTGATGGGTAACCTGAACCGTCAGAGCTGGGATGAGCTTTGGAGTTCTCCAGAGGCAGAGCAGGTTCGTAAGAAGGTAAGACATTGCGACAGAAACTGCTGGATGATCGGTTCTGTTTCTCCTGCCATGCACAAGTACATCAAGACTCCTGCCCTGTGGGTGGCTAAGCACAAGCTGAAGAGCCTGCTCGGTATGAAGTACTCTATGTATGAGAACCCTATCTGCTGCGAGTATCGTGATGGTAAGGTGACCAAGGAACAGCTTGACAAGCTTTCTACCTGCGATATGAATGCCGTGGTAAACAACGGTCTTTCTGCCGATTCAAAGGAGGCTTTGAAGGGCAAGCGTGGCGAGGACATCGTGAACGCTGACGTGGCTAGCCAGGGTTATGAGGCTACCAAGAAGGAAACAGATAGAAATATTGAAATCAAGTAATCACTTGATTCTCTTATGATTGATAAGAAGCCACAGTGCGGAGAGCATCGACTCAAGATAATGCCGAAGTACTGTATGGCTTCTTTGATATAGTTTGAAATCTTATTCATGCCTGCAAAGGTGATACTTTTATTTTGAAAATCTCTAGTTTTTATGAAAATAGTTGTAACAGGTACTCGTGGTATTCCGAATATCATGGGTGGCGTGGAGACGCATTGTGAGGAATTGTTTCCTAGAATGGTGGAGCGTGGGTATGACGTAACGCTGATCCGTCGCTCGAACTATGTGAAGGATGACTTGCATGAATGGAAGGGGGTGAAACTGGTGACGATTCCTTCTCCTAAGAAGAAGAGTTTCGAGGCAATCATCCATACTTTCCGTGCCATCAATGAGGCGAAGAAATTGGGCGCTGATGTATTGCATATCCATGCCATCGGTCCTGCCTTGCTGGTGCCATACGCCAAACTGTTGGGCATGAAGGTGGTGTTTACGCATCATGGTCCTGACTATGACAGGGACAAGTGGGGATTTGCTGCCAAGACTATCCTGAAGATGGGTGAGCGGATGGGTTGCATGTTTGCCGATGATGTCATCGTCATCTCGAATGTCATCAAGAACCTCATTGCCCGTAAATATGGAAGGACGAAGAATGTACACCTTATATATAATGGTGTTTCTGAGCCGGAAATCTGTGACTATCCTGAATACTTCAAGGAACTGGGGATAGAGAAGGGTAAGTATATCCTAGGTATGTGCAGATTTGTGCCTGAGAAGAACCTGCATCATCTGGTGGAAGCGTTTGTAAAGTGGAAGAAGGCGCACACGGATCTCACGGATTCCACGGATATAAAGTTAGTGTTAGCAGGCGATACGGATTTCGAGGATGAGTATTCATTGGGATTGAAGAAGATGGCAAGGGAGAATGGTGTGGTGCTTACTGGCTTTATCAAGGGCAGAAAGCTTCATTCGCTGTTGACGAATTGCCGTTGCTATTGTCTTCCATCTTCGCACGAAGGTTTACCGATTGCCCTGTTGGAGGCGATGAGCTATGGGGTAAAGGTGGTAGTGAGTGATATTCCTGCGAATCTGGAGGTTGGCTTGCCAAAGGATGATTACTTCCATTGTGGTAACGTGGATGAACTTTCGGAAAAGCTCGGAAAGATTATCGAGGCTCCATTGCAGCATGTGGATTACGACATGAGCAAGTATGATTGGAATCAGATTGCTGATGAAGTAGGAGGGGTGTATCGGAGAATTTAGAAAGCCTTTGATAGAAACCTTCTTTACCATTAAAGAAGGAGTTTTTTCTACCTCTCCGTCTCTCCTGTAAGGAGAGCTCCACCTTTCTCACCAAGCCTCTCTTCCCTCAGGGACGAGAGGATGTAACCGC
>ERZ772831.2395-NODE-2395-length-15662-cov-14.229576_pt1 | contig 15662 bp, 23 predicted proteins | sample MGYA00580858_ERZ772831 | MGnify/ENA primary metagenome ERZ772831 (study PRJEB29015, sample SAMEA2737694) | human gut metagenome | biome: human gut; feature: human-associated habitat; material: faeces | place: China | collected 2012 ... | reverse complement strand
AAATAGGTAACCGTTAAAAAGTTTTAACTATTTTTTCCCCAACAATTCGACACTCGCCCGGTCACAGCAGGGCAATGAAGTATCTCAGTAGTTTGAACTAACCGAAGAGCCGTCTGCCCCGGTGTCCCGTTCATAAAATGTTTACAAAATAAGCCGGTCAAAACTGTTGTCAAACGGCCTTGAGTAGACTATAATAGAAGCATGAAAGACAACAGCCTTTCAACGACCGCTTACAAACCCACTCAGACATGAAAGGAAAGACACGCATGAAATGTTCCATTAAGTACGTTCTTCTGACTGCTGTTAAGGCAAAGAAGGTCTATGACCTTCTGTTCATCGAAGCGCACAACACGCGCTCCTGTATCGAGTTGGCCAAGCTTGACGGCTACAAGACCGTGGCAAGCAAGAGCGGCACGAAGTCCTTCGAGTGTGACCCGCTTGATGTCAACTATCCGGTCATTCTCTGCGAGATGTGCGCGGCTATCCCGTGTGACTTCGTGTGGAACGACACGGCAAGCAAGCTGGAAGAGTCGGGCGGCAAACCGCCCCTTGAAGAGGAAAGTGAGGCTGTAAACAATGGCTGATACCTGTACCACGAACTGTTGCACCCCTGCAAACGTGTCCTATGTCCTCATCTATGAGGACGCGGCCCAGAACATTTACGGTCTGGTCTATGATAAGGATGAAAACCTTTCGAACATCGTTGCAGGCGTGGGGCGCTTCGACCCCGTCCCAATCGTGGCATTCGAAGAGGGTGCGCGGCACGGCTTTCCGTACAGTCCCGCGTGGAATCCCTGTTGTCACGACATGAAGAGCATGGAGCAGATGGAAGCAGAGCTTAAAGCTCAGAATCATCTCATCGCGACCATCTACAACGACCATCTCAAGCCGTCCGCGCTGTACCCGGCAAACGCTGACCCCGTGGGCAAGCAGTTTCTCGCCCGTTGGATTTTCGGCTGAAAGGGGTGGAAACAGGTGCAGGACATCAACAACAAACTGGCCGCAATCGTTGACTTTCTTTCGAAGATGTACAACGCGCAGGCCAAAACAAACGAACTGCTTTATACCATCATCGACAAGCTGGACGTCATTCACGCCGCCCAGAACTGAGACAGAAAGGAACGCATACTATGGCTATCAACTTCAATCGTAATACCAGCAAGTCCGACGACCGTCCCACCCTCAACATCAAGGGCGCAACTATCAGCGGCGCACGTTACCTCAGTGATAAGGTCATCGCTTTCACTCTGGGCCTGCCCGGCCTTTGCATCTACAACATGAAAGTCGTGGACGGCAAAGAAGGCCCGTTCCTCTCCACCCCTCAGATTAAGGGCAAGAACGACCGGTGGAACGACGTGTGCGCCGTGTTCCTGTCTGACGCCGACGCGGCGAAAGTCATTCAGACCGTGTGTGACTACGCAGTTGCACAGGGGGCGGCTGTTGACTGGAAAGCCCGGCATGAGGTGAAGTGAATATGAGCAAGCGTAGTGATAAAAACATTGCGCTTGACCTTTACACGAACGACGGCTGGGTGAATATCCCAGCCGTTTCTACGTTGGGGGCATGGTGCAATATTATAATAGGTAAGCGACAGGTGGGCAAGACCTACGGCACACTACTATATGAATTACAGCAAGATAAGCCCTTCATGTATCTTCGTAGGACTACCACCGAATTTGATGCAATTACGTCTGACCCGCAATTAAACCCTTTTTTACCACTCAAGAATGAAGGGTTTGATGTGGACATTGTGAAGAGCGGCAAAGTAACCTATACCATCGGACAGTATGAGTATGAGGACGGAAAGCCCAAAGACTGTATCAAGAAATACGGCGTCGGAATGACCCTTCCCAGCATTGCGAATATTCGCGGTTTCAATGGCTCTGCTTTTCATGATGTGGTCTATGATGAATTTATCCCGGAGAAAATCGTTGTCAAGCGCAAGGCAGAGGGGGACGCGCTGTTAAACGCTTATGTGACCATCAACGGAAACAGGGAGCTTGAAGGAAAGCCGCCCCTCAGAATGTGGCTGTTAGCTAACGCCTTTGATATTACGTCACCGATTCTGGTAGACTTGGGTGTTGTCGGCCACATTGCCAGAATGGCGAAAACCGGCCAAGAGTGGATGCTTACCGACACAGGAATTTTTCTCTGTATGCCGAAGTCAAACGCCGTCAGTGAGAAACGGGCGCAGACAGCATTCATGAAGCACATGATGAAAAATAAGGATTCTAAGTTCTATCAGATGGCTATGGAAAATAAGTTCAGTTACAACGACCTTTCCATGGTGCGCCCTATGTCTCTTGCAGGCATGAAACCACAGTTCAAAGTTGGGGACTTGTATTGTTATGAATATGACAGCACGCACTATTATCTGTGTAAGTCTCCACATCAGGCGCACGAAGTATACTCCGATACGCAGGCCGGAAGAAATACTTTCCGGCTGGCTCATCCTTACTTCGGAATGATGTTTATTTTGGGTCAAGTTTGGTGTGCCGATGTTCCGACCCTGATTAAAATTCGTGATTACCTTGACATAAAAGAAGAGTAAGTGCTATTATAAAGATGCGGGGGACTCCAAAAGATAAGCACCCCGGAAGGGTGTGGAGTTGCATTCTTATCTTGCACACCCCCGCTATGATAGAAAGGAAGGGCGGTTATGCTTTTATACTCATACAAGACGGACAGAAATAAAGCCGTCAGCCCTCATTTTAAGGTGAGGGAGTTTCACAGCAAGAATGACCCTTGCGACAGTGTTATCATTGACCCCCGGTTAGTTGACCTTCTCGAAAACATCCGACGCCTCACCGGCAAGCCGGTGCATATTAACAGCGGGTACAGGTCGAGAGAGTACAACGCGACAATAAAGAACGCTTCACCGAAGTCCCAGCATTGCGAAGGAAAGGCGGCTGACATCTGGATTGAAGGAGTCAGCCCCGCCAAGGCAGCGCAGTATGCGGAGTGCTTCTTGGGAGCGTCTGGGGGTATCGGTATCTATCACACGTTCACTCATGTGGACGTCAGAAGCGGCAGTAGCCGCTGGAAAGGTGGTTATTAAATGAAACTGGATGACGTTCTTATGCTTGCCAAGGCCGGTTACTCCAAGACGGAGATTGCGGCTCTTCTGGGCGGCACTCAGACTGTGCAGACGACCGCGCCCAAGGCCGCGCCTATGACGGGCGCGCCCCCCTTGCCTGCTGTCACTGTGAACAATGATGCCGTCTCATCTGCCGCGCCGACCGGCGCACCTGCCGCGCCGGACTTCGGTGCAATCGCTCAGAGTCTCGCCGCAATCACGGCAAAGCTGGACAGTCTGAGCACCCCGACTGCGGGGGCTGTCGGCGCTGAGCCTGCCGCCCAGTCGGTTGATGATATTATCCGGGCGGCTATCACGTCGTCCCAGCCGGACGCCGCGCCGGACTTCTCGAAGGGGGTGTAAACCGTGGCAAAATCCAAGAACAATATGCCTACTCTCGCTAAGGCCGATGTGTTCCGCCCGAAGGACGTTTACACAATCGTGAATGCCGTCTTGCAGGACGTCACCGGTCAGCGCTCTATCACTGCTGTTGATACCTCTTCCTTCATCAACGTGGGACAGATGTGCCTTTCCACCAGCAAAGAAGGGACGTTGCAGGCGCTTTCGAACATGGTAGCGCGTACTGTCGTTACTTCTCGCTCTTATTCCGGGCGGTTCACTTCGGTTGAAGTGAGTACGCAGGACTGGGGGCTGTATATGCGTAAAATCGCCTTTTTCGCAGGCGAGTTTGAGCAGAGCGACTTTATCAACACCCAGCAGAACCCCGACACTCTGGTGGACGGTAACTCCCTTGATATGTACAAAATCAAGAAGCGTTACCCTCTCGAGATGTGGTACGGCGACCAGAAGGTATTAAATCAGACCTACACCCGCTTTCTCGACCAGCTCAACACGGCATTCCGTTCTGAGTCGGAGTTCTCCGCTTTCCTGCAAGGCATGACCGTCGAAATTCAGAACGACGTTGCCCGCTGGAAAGAGATGGAAAACCGTCTCGCCGTCATGAACTATATGGGTGCAATCTTCAACACCGGCAAGCCGGGAAGCAAAGTCAACCTTACTAAGGCGTTCAACGCCGCCCGCCTCACCAGCTATACCACAACGGAACTGCTGACGACTCATTTGCAGGAGTTTCTCTCCTTCTTCGTGAGCCGTCTGGAAAATGATACCGCTCTTCTCGAAGAGAGTACGGAGCTTTACCATCTCACTCCCCAGTGTACCGACGACGCCGGAAACATCCTGCACCTGTTCCGGCACACTCCGAAGAGTGAGCAGAAGCTTTTGCTTTTCCAGCCGCTCATCAACGACGCTAAGGCGTGGGTCTACCCTGCCATTTTCGGCCCGGGTTATCTGTCCTTCGGAAACTATGAGGGTGTGACTTTCTGGCAGAACATCAACGACCAGTCGGCTATCGACGTCACCCCCGCTCAGTTCGACGTGAACACGGCGACGGCTGTTAAGGGCAAGCGGGTCAAGCTGAACCACGTTGTCGGCCTGCTGTACGATAAACGCGCACTGGCTACCACTTACTTTAAGGATAACGTGTGGACGACTCCCTTTAACACCCGGGGCGAGTACTGGAACATTGAGCACCACTGGAAGATGAACTATACTCTCGACCCCACAGAGAACGCTATTCTCTATTATATGAGTGACAACGACGACACCGACGACAGCGGCGCGTAACTGAGGCCGAAGCCCCGCCCCCTACGGGGCGGGGCTTTATTTGTTCCATGTGGAACATTAAGAAAGGAAGGTGCATCAAATGCCCGGCACATTCAACGGCGCAGTTCCCGCGCCCAGCGTTGAGCACGGCTATCATTTCCACTTCGGAAACGTGGAGAAGAAAATCAACTCCACGAAAGCGTTTGATTATGGAGTTCTGAAAGACGAAGAGCGCTGTGATTTTAAGAAACCCACATCAATGGAGCACCCCGTAATTTATTGCACGATTAACTCTATCAACATTTCGCCTCAATGGAACTACTGTCAGTGTGAAGAAACAAAATCCTTTTACTGGATTGACGATATTACCACACTTCGGGCGAATATCTGGCAAATCAGTCTGACCCTTGACCCTCTGGCAACATACCGTGATACGATTCTGAAAACTAAGGCGTTTATTGAGTACGGCTTTAACAGCGACGCAAGCGGCGCACAATTCCGCTTACAGGACGCGCGGCAGAACGTCGCCCGAAAACCTACCGTCAGCAGTGCCGAAGTTGACACCTGTCCCGGCACAATTTCGGCGTCCGGCTGTTACGTTCTTTCAGCAGTTGGCAAAAACGGATTACAGGCGTATGCTTTAAGTAGAACACAGTTAGCAACATTGCTAACCTTGCTGTCTACAACGTGGCTTGCAGAAACGGCGGCTATGGTTAAGTGGGAAGTAGCACTTCCCCAGTTCATGAATAACCTTCTTTTCGGCGGCAATGCTACGGAGAATATACGCTCCTGTATCTGGATTCCTGTCGATGATAGTTTAGTGGGAACTGGTGGCGGACTTATTACGCTAGGGCAGTTTGATACAGGTATCACAGCCCCAGTCGTGAGCGCGAACAGCAACAAAGTTCACGTTGTCAATATTCCCATCCCGTGGCCCGCCGAAGACTGGAAACGGATGAACTGTCAGATACAGCTTTACGTTCCTTTTATCGGCGTTGTGGGTATCCCGGTTGACCAGTGCAACGACGCGGCAAGCGTGACCGTGATAACGGCATTCTCTTTCATTGACGGCGGAGTTTCGGTCAAAATACAGGCCGGAGATTATACCGTATACACCGGGAGCACAAACATTTCTAGCCCCTATGGTATCGGGTCAAGCAACTACGACCCGGGGAAAGGACTTGGTGCGGCAGTAACGGCAGTTGGCGCGGCTATGACCTTCGGCGGGGGACTCTTCGCCGGTGCGGCTGTCGCGGGGCTGTCGGCTGTGGGCGGAGCGTTCACCGATGGAGCAATAGGCGGCGCTGTCGGTCAAGCCGCTTCGCAGGCGATACAGCCTATCACTCAAAGCGTGGGTAGCCTTACCGGTGCTTCACAGGTGTATTTACCACTGAAAGCAAAGCTGACCCTGCTTTACTATCCCCCCATTGATGACCCGGGTTATCAGGGCTTATATGGGTATCCGGTCATGAGGGTAGCGACTCCTGTTGAAGGATATTGCAAGACCCGTGACTTTAGTTGTCAGCCCGAAGGTGCAAAGCCGCAGGAGATTGCACACATTAACCGGTGCATGGACGCAGGCGTATTTATTGAATAAGAGGTGATTTATAAATGTATCAATGTTACGCGGGATTCTTCGATGGTGTTCCATGTGGAACATTCCAGAAAAGTTTTTCCACAGATGCTCTTAACTACTGGGAACGCTCTTTCTTTCAGCGTTGCCGCTCAATCATCGAGTTCGACGGCCTGCCCGAAGCAGGCGCGGGGCAAATCGGGTGGGACTATGATGCATTCATGTACCAGCTGTTCCGAATGGGTTACGCCGTCGTGTTCCGCTCCAAGAAATACGGAATGGTGGTACAGCCCGGAACGCCGACCGGTTACGGCTTGCAGTATCAGCCGCGCGGCATGAATATCACCACCCAGTTTTTCAATTTTGGGCGACCTCTCGAAATCGGGACGGAGTGCGGCGTTATCAAGCTCACACCCGACTACAGGGGAATTTGGGACATCATTACCAAGTACGCAGTTGAGATGCAACACGCAGAAGTAGCTATCCGGCAAAGCGCGCTGAACTCGCGTTTTGCCTATGGTGCATTCGCCAAGGACGACAAGCAAAAACGCTCTTTGGAACTGCTCTTTCAGCGGCTTGCAAATGGTGAGCCTGCTATCGTCGTCAACACTGAATTGAAACGTCCGATGGACGCCAAAAGCACAGACGGCGGCACGTATGAACTGCCCATTATGCAAATTGACCGCGATTTGTCGAAGAATTTTATTCTTCCCGAATTGATGGAATTTCGCCGGACAATCTTAATGGACTTTTATCGGGAGTTGGGCATTAAAGTGCAGCCCGATAAGAAGGAGCGCTTAAACGTCAACGAAAGCCAGAGCGCAGACGCGGAGACATTTAACCGCCGTGAAGTGTGGAGAATCTGCCTTGAAAAGTCTCTTGATGAAGTGAACAGAATGTACGGTACAAACATCACATTCAAGATTAACCATCCGGATATGGACGAAGGGAGTGACGAAAATGCCGCTTTATTACGGAACACTGGTGAATGAGCTGGACACGGGCGCAAATCTCGAAGCAATGCTCGCTTATGACCCGGATTTGTTTGCAAACATGGTGGTTCCTGTGGGCATTGACAAAATACAGGCAATTTCCGCTATTCGCCGCCTGCACGGACTCGCGCCCCTGTACCACCCTGACCCCTACTATATGAAGAATGAACTTTATTTTTGGAGCAAGCAGAACTCTCCCATCTGGAAGAAACTCCTTGCAACGACTCAGCTAGACTATAACCCCATTTGGAATACTGAAATGACGGAGCGAAGCACCGACACGACCACCACAGACCGTGATACCAGCACCCAGAGCGACGCACACAGCCACGGCGGCGCGACCGATAAGGCAAGCGCCACCGGCACAAAAGGCGGCTGGAATACTGAGGACGGGGCTTATCATGAGGACACAGCCGGAGAGGGCTGGAAAACCGACGACGCCACCAGCCACAGTATCACCCGGCACGAAGGATGGAATAAAGAGGACGGCCATTATCACGACAAGAATCTCTCAACTGCTGAGGGCGAAACGACCCGTGACTTTTCGGAGCATATCGCAGGGACTCTTGACAGCCAAGTGGACACGAAGTCAAATCAGCTTGTTGTAGGTACGCGCGACACCAAGCATGACGAAACCATGACTGACACAATCGACACCACCAAAAACACCGTCAGCGATACCGAAAATAAACTTTCTGCTGAGAACGAAGCAACATACCAGCCCGACAACGCAAGCCACACTGTGACCGATGAAAAGGGCCATTCGGACGAAACGAAGAAAACCAACTGGACGGAACACGAAGACACCACCCAGACCACCGACTTCACGCAGGGTGTGAAGACTGACCAAGACACCACACAGGACACTACTAACCATACTTTCGGAACGTCCCGCGATTTGTCCACTTCGGACACACACGGCGGCACACATTCCACGGCGTCGGACGGAACAGTTGACGATACCCGCGCGGAAAGCATTGCCAAAGACCAGCACGGCGACACGGGCAAGACGACCGGCGGAAGCGCCAAGAAAAACCAGTACGAAGACCGCGCCCGGGATGAGTCCTTGAAGGACAACAAGCACGACGAACACGCCGTGAGCCTTGAAACGGGCAAGGAAAACGTCACTGTGACCGTAACGCATGAGTATTCAAAATCCGGTAACATCGGCGTTACCACCACACAGCAGATGATTGAGGCAGAAAGAGCCGTTGTATTGTTCGATATTTACAATAAAATAGCTGACGATTTTCACCGGGTGTTCTGTCTTGACGTCTATTGACCGGGGGTGATACAATATGGATGGAGTGATAGCGGCTTTTATCTCCGGCATTATCACGCTTACCGGCGTTCTTATCGCCAACGGCAAATCTCAGGCCGTCACAGATACTAAGCTTGATGAATTGACGCGGGAAGTCAGGGAACATAATACCTTAATATCCCGCGTTCCGATTCTTGAAGAGCAATTAAAAGTTGCTAACCACCGAATAGCTGACCTTGAAATTGAGGTACGGCAACTCAGAGAGGGGGTGAAAGAATGAACAACATTAAGGTCGAGACTCTGACACGTACCGCCGTTCTGATGCTGGCTCTGCTCAATCAGATTCTTAGTGCAACGGGACACAGCCCGATTCCGGTTGAATCCGAAGAGCTGGAAAGACTCATTTCCACCGGCCTCACCGTGGGCGCGGCTATCTGGGCATGGTGGAAGAACAACAGTTTTACCCGCGAAGCAATCGCCGCTGACAACTATCTGGAAAGCCTCATCGGCAGAAAGGAAGGTAAGTAATGGACTGCAATTTCATGCCCCCGTATGTTACGCCGGGCGACCCCTTCCAGTATGACATGAGATGGATGGTCAACCAGATTCGGAGCTTACAGGCGTTCGTGAAACAGCTCTCCGAAGGGCTGGACGCGAACAGCGGCAATATCGCCGCACTGAATCAGGCTACCAAGGCGCTCACCGATGCCCAGCACTGTATCAACGACCGTCTCAACAACGGAGACTTCGAAGATGGGCGGTTCATCGAGTGGGCAGACAAGAGCCTTCCCGCTATGGTGAATGAAATGGTGCATTTCGTCTGGTTTGGGCTGACCGATTCCGGGCGCTTCTGCGCCTATGTTCCCGCTAACTGGAAGTGGCTCACCTTCGACACCGGTTCTGACATCACTGAGCCGGAATACGGCCACCTCATTATTAAGTATTACTAAGAAGGGAGAAATAACAACTATGGCACACGACAAGAATTGTCATCCGTTTCCCATTGAGCCTGCACCTTATGCACCGGGCGGCGAGTGCCACCCCTGTTGCCCCCCGCGCCCCCCGCGTCCGCCCCGTCCTACTCCGCCCCCGCCCCCGGGGTGTGGGCCGTCCCAGTACGTCGGGGCGCGGTACGTCCCGAAGTTCGCTGACCCCATCGAATGGGACATTGAACGGGGATATGAGTCTCTGACTATCGTCACCCACCACGGCCAGAGCTACACGTCCAAGTGTCCCGTTCCCCCCGGTATCGAAATTACCAACACCCGGTATTGGGCGCTTACCGGCGACTATAACGCACAGGTGGAAGAGTACAAAGAACAGGTGAAAGACCTGTCCGCACAGGTGACGGGGTTTGCCTCTGACAATAAGGAGTTCCGGGAAAAAATCGACCAGTATGACAAGGACAACGCGGAGATGAAGAACACCGTGGCGTCCACCGTCGCCCGGGTGGACGCTCTGGCAGAGCGCGTGGACAACGCCGACGCGGCTATCTCTGACCTTCAGGCCGGGCAGGCACAGACCGTGAAGGACATTGCGGCACTCGAAGCGAAGGACGCCGACCTTCAGCAGCAGATTACTTCCAACGACACCGACATCTCTGCCATTCAGGCGAAAAACCGGGAACAGGATGCCCGCCTTGATGCCATCGAAACCGTGAACGATGCACAGGCGGCCAGCATTACCCAGAACACCCAGAACATCGCCCGGAACACGCAGAACATTCAGGACAACGCGGCGAACATCGCTATCAACTCGAAGGAGCTGGCAAAACACGCCGCCCAGCTGAAAGACCACGATGCCCAGCTGGCCGTACTTCATAAGGAGACTACCGACAATCATCAGGCTATCGAACGGCTTACTTCTGTGACCGATGGACTCCGGGCAGACCTCACCGAAGATGAGGCCAAAATTGCCCAGAACGCGGACGCTATCGCCCACATCCAGCAGAAGGATGTTGAGCAGGACGGGCGGCTTGACGCTCTCGAGAATCGCGCTACTGCCGCCGAAGGACGGCTTGACGCTCTCGACACCAAGACCGACGCCACCAACGCCGCCCTGAAAACTGAGACTGACCGCGCCAAGGCGGCAGAGCTGGCAAACGGTCAGCTTATCGCCAAGAACGCGCAGGAGCTGGCAAAGCACGCTGACGAACTGTCTGACCATGAGCGGCGTATCACCGCTCTTGAGACGGACAACGACACCAACAAGCAGGACATCGCCGACATCAAGGCCAAGAACGCGGAACAGGATGCCGCCATTGCCGCCGTTGAAGACAAGGTGGAGCACCTTGAGCTTATCGACCCGAAGGAATACGCCAAAACCATTGCCCGTCTCGACGCCAAGGACGCCGCACAGGACGCCATTGTTGGCGACTGGGCGACCGCTCACCCTGACCAGACTATCACGGAATGCGTTGCTTCTATGGAAACTGAGCTGGGCGAACACGCCGGAGATATTGCCGCCTTGCAGACTGACAAAGCCAACAAGACTGACATCCCGGATGTGTCCGGCTACGCTACCAAGGTGTATGTTGACAACGGGCTTTCTGCAAAAGTCGATACTTCCACCTATACCACCGAACAGGCCACACAGGATGAACTCATCAAGAAAAAGGTTGACCAGTGGACGGACAGCTACCAGAGAACAAAGTGCGTCGCAATGTTCGCCGCCGTGAACAAACAGGAAGACGGCACTATGGAGCTGTTCGGAGTCTTCCCGGCTGGTAACGGCCTTCGCAAAAATCCGAATACTTCCCCCTTCGCTCTGGCATACGGAGAGGGTGGCGCAGTTCGAATTTTCAAGCCGGACGGCACAGAGGTTAACAGGACGAACATCAAAGCCACTTATGACAACTGGGGCGCGGCTTATAACATGATGCCGACTCTTCGGGTGACGCTCAAGCCGACTTTTACCCCTGATTCTCCATTCTATATTCTGCTGTATCAGAACGACGCCAGCAAACCCGATAACCTCTAACAACAAAAGCCCCCGCTTTGGCGGGGGCTTTTGTTATTTAATTGTGAGAATTGCCAAGATGAAGGAGTCAACAGCCAAGACGAAAAAGGTATACAGCAGACGGGAAAAGATGTCCTTTTCAATCACCGACCCTATAGCCACTTCTAACACAATGATAGCCGCACCCGCAAAAATACCACTCAGAACCATAAAAATATCTGCCAGATGAGAAGTAATAAAATGCCACATATTAACCTAACCTTTCTATGTCGATGTTCTCTGTGTTCACTCCACCCACTTCATACCGGCGGGGACTCATGACAATCCAAGACGCGGTCATGGTGGGTTTTGCGAAGTCGGTACGCAGGCGGGGCGGCGCGTCGTGATAAGTGAGCATTTGCCCGCCTGCATCTTCAATAATAAGGAAGTCGTTCAGATTTTCAATGTCATCTTTGAGGGCGGCAACACCCTCTTTTTTGCCGACGCCTGCAATGGTGCTTTCTAGCTTACCCTCATACGTCCGTGCGGCGTAGCACTTCGCATGAAGAAAGCGAAACTCTTTATATCCAAAATTTGCGCCGGGGTGCTCATCCTCTGCAACGCCGATATATACTTTCTTTCCGTTGCCTTTATCAACGACCACGCCGCGCTTTTTGCACTGCTCTTGTATCTCCCTGTTATACTCTTCAACTGCTGGAACTTTCGCCCCTTCAAATTTGCAGGAATCAGTATCCCAGTATATTACCTTATCCCAGCCCACAATCTTTAGCAAACGCCAAAGCTTTAACCGGGTAAGGCTGGCTGTCCACAGACCCCAGAGGAAGGGGAACGTGTTCTTTTTGTTCTGGGCTTTCTCCACGTCCTTATCGTCCATGTCTTCAAGATTCTTTTCCCAGCCCAGTTTTTCAAAGTCTATCGTTTCGCCTATATCGGCGGTATACTCATCCCGGATTTGCTTCTGTGCTGTTGCGCCGTATATGGTGTTCACGCAGATTTTGGAGAACATATATTCGGGACTGCCTTTCATGGTTTCTTTGATTTTGAACTTCTCGAAAATCGCCATTCGGAAAGAGTCGGGCAAATAGGACAGCCGGAAAGCAAAAGAATCTAATGCCGTCATTTCTTCGTATTCGTACCCATCCCGGATTCTCTGCCAGTCGTTTGAATCACAGAAGAAAATCAGTGTACCGGCTGTGTCAAGAACGCGCCCGTTGTCACTGTCTGTTATCACCTCAGTGTTTATGCATTTACTGACACTAATGCAAGGGTCTGGGCATTCGTCTTTAATGTGCAGGCCGCTCACGGCCACCTGTCCGACCCACCCCATACCATTATCTATAATGCCGTTCATGTCCTCTTCGGGGGTGTTCTCCGGTAGGTCGATAGGCTGGCCGGACGGGAATTTCCACAATAACTGTTGCGACGGGTGGGCGCTCTTGAAGTCGTAGGAATTGCAGTTGGTGAACGTGTAACCGGCTTTCCACCTTGCCCCGTGTGTGTCGCCGCCTGCCATTGCTTTATATGCAAGGTATGTTTGGGACTTCGTGAGCGTTAGCGCTTTTCGGATAGGGTCAAAGCCCTTATCTTTATTGACGGTCTTGTTGACTTCCTGCTTGACAAGAGCGGTATTTGACAGCGGCAGGGTAGCCGCGTTAAAGCCGTGCTCTTTCTTCATCCGTTCAATGGCCTCATACAGGCCCAGAACGTCGTTTACACAATAAGCGAACTCTTTATCATCAAGGGGTGTGTCTGGGGTGCGATACACGGTATAATCCAAATCACCTTTCAGCTTTTCGTGCTTGCATCCTTCTGTGGCTCTTGCAAGAGACTTTTGGAAGAGCTTGAGAGAATCCCGAAACTCGATACCATTCGAAAACTCAAGGGTGAGGGGTTTGCGGCTCTTCGTGTAAAGGGCTTTGCAATCGCCCCAGCGGAGCGTTAAAAGTTGGATGAGATATGTGAACTCATACCCCAGATTGTGAACATAGATTATAAGCTTGCGCTTCTCCGTCACGCGCCACTTATCGCAGAGCGTTTCTATCAGCTCTGCCCAGTCTTCAAAATAGCGGGGAACTACGACCAGCCCGCCGATACACGTCTGAAAGCTGTATGCAAATCCGTCTTCGTCGCTGTTCGTCGTCTCAATATCAAACGTGCAAGTGACATCAATATACTCGACGTGCTTGCCCCTCTGGAAAGCCGTCGTCGGCTTATAATCCAGAAGCGGCAGTGCTTCGCCTAGTGCATCGTATGTCATTACATCTTGACTGAGACGCATTATCATTTACCCCGCTTTTTTCGTAATAACTCGAGAAGCATTGCCCCGCGTTGTCTGTCCTTATCAACCCGGGCTTGAAACTCCCGCGCCACCTCTTGCAAGTTGTCGCCCCTGTTCGTGACGATTGCTTGATAGATAATATCTGACCCAAACAACGCCTCGTTTTTCTCTGTCATATACTTCGTGAACAGTGCGCCCAGCTCTTCGGGAGTCCCTGTAAAACCCATATCACGCGCCCGCTGTACATTCTTCTCGACCGCCTCACGATAGCCGGTAACGGTTGAAGTCTTCTTAATCATGAACTCCCGGAGTCGGATAAACTCTTTTTCCAGCTCTTCCCGGGACAGCTTGGAAATACCTTCCTTGAAGCGGGGTTTCTCTTCCCTCGTCTTGTATTTCATCCACTTGTAAGCCGGGGCTTTATCTGCAAGCCCCTTCTTCTCAAGAGTGCGAATACGGGTATTTGCCGCCTTGGCGGCTTTCTTCACGATGTTCTTTAACTCTTCGTCGGAGTAACTGCGCGGGGGCTTGTTGCCCGGTGCGTAGGTGGGCCAGTCGTGAACCTGATAAGGGCGACCCTTGCCACCCTGTTTGCGGGGTTTCTTCGGCTCTGTCGTCTTCTTCGGCTTGCTCTTCGTCTTCTGCGCCTTGGGTGCAGATACGGAAGAAGGGGCGGCTTTGCCGCCCTTCTTGCCTGTGCTCTTGCGCTTCGTTGCGCCTGCTTCATCGGCTTTCTTGACAAGCCCGGTATCGGCTAATGCTTTCTTCATAGAATGACCCCCCACAAATCATTACTTGTTATCCAGATAAGGAAAACCAAAGCCACGAAACCAAACACCCAGTAGAAAACCATAGTAATGATTTCATTGATTTCGCAGAAGTGCCGGTGCAACTTTGCTATCTTGTCTTCATCCTCTGCCTTGAGATTATAACGGTAGCTCTTCCATGTCCTCATGCTGTCACCTCTCTAAGCTCTCAAAGTAGTTCAAGCGGATACCCGCCTTACAATGATGCACAGACGGGGCGCAACGGTGGCGAACCAGACTGTCATACATCCGGGCGACCTTCTCCGCGTTGTCAACCTTCATAACCTTGCCCAGCATCCTCACGCCGACCTTCCCGCCGTGGCTGTCTGTCGGAATCGTGCTCACGGCTTTATCGGCGTCTGTCCAAGAGTATTCATATAAGAACAACAGCATTAAAACTCATCCTCTCCATAGTATGCTACAACTTCGTCAACGTTGGGATTTGGCTCTTGGCTCTCTGGACATCTGTAGACGCCGGTGCATTCATACACTTCGCTTGTATAGTAACGGCAGCCGCCCCAGATGCACCGGCTGTTCATGCCCTCTTTCTTGCGTCTCAGCTCTGCCAAAATCCACTCCCAGCAACTAGGCTTGATGTATTGAATCATACCTTGCACCCCCTCATAGCAATGTGTGCCTCAACATCATACCGCTGACGCGCCACCTCTTCAAAGTCTCCAAGCTCCACATTACGTTCCCACACATGAACGACCTTCTCAGCGGGATTGTAAGTGTACAGCCTACGGGCGGCAACATACCGCCCCCGTGTGCTCAATGCACAGAGCATCTTGTCAGTGAACTTAATCATTGCATAACCCCCTTAGAATTTGTTGCTGTACACTTCGCAAGTTGTACCCGCTTCAAAACCCTAACCGAAGTGTGGTCATAGTGGTCTGTTGCGTAGTAGCTAAGACCGAATAGTTGAGACGCTTTGCAATTCCTTTCTTTTGCCTCTGCTATAAGCTCATACACCACATTCATGTCAATCATGCTCAAGTCTCCTTTCTCTATTATCATTATACAACTACTGTACACAGCTGTCAACCTCTCATTTGTAAACATTTTATGAACGGGACACCGGGGCAGACGGCTCTT
>ERZ772831.2376-NODE-2376-length-15768-cov-6.484485_pt1 | contig 15768 bp, 22 predicted proteins | sample MGYA00580858_ERZ772831 | MGnify/ENA primary metagenome ERZ772831 (study PRJEB29015, sample SAMEA2737694) | human gut metagenome | biome: human gut; feature: human-associated habitat; material: faeces | place: China | collected 2012 ... | reverse complement strand
CAAATGAATAAAATCAAATATTTTTTACTGTTTGCAGAGCGTTTAACAGGCACACCAAAGGAACAAATAAAAGTAATTGAAATGGAAATTGATCAAGATACAGGTCTTCTCTCAGGGTTAATAGAAATTGACGGATATACAGAATATATACACGAGTATCATAATTAACGAAGGAGATGAAATATTATGGTATTAAAACAACTTTACATGGCGTTCGAAAACTGGACGCCATTAACAGAACTAGAAATCTATGTAAATCACAAAAGGCAGAACATGAGAGCAGGAGAAGCGTGTATGTTCTTAGGTCACTTATTAGTAGAAAGTTTTAACGAAACCATAATTTATTTAAAAGGAGGATTTTAAAATGATGAAAGCAGAAGGAGGTAAATATGTTAGAAGCATTTGAAATCGCAAAGGCTTTAATGATCATGATTTTAGGCTTATTAACCGTGTTTGCTATAACGATACTAGTAATAGTTGTAGTGAAAGAAATTTATGATGAAATTAAAGGGAGGTGGAAGGCATGAAACCAGCAAACGCAGAAAGAAGGTATAAAATAATGTTTACCAAGCAGATGAACGGTAGTTTTACTACAAGAATGTCTGTGCCTTATGATCTATTAAGAGACATAGGTATAACACCATCTGATAAAGATGTGAAACTAGAGAGGGTAGAAAAAGGTATTTTAATAAGAAAGGCGTAAAAACATGAAAATATCAAAAATAGCTATGTTAATAAGCGAGCCAGAAGTGATAATAGCAGATAATGAGGATATGTTTCAGATTGTCACATGTGACAGATTATTTAGGTACTATTGTTTAAATGACATTGAATCAATATCTGTTGAACACGATATTTATAAAAAGATTACTTAAAAATAAAAGTAAAGGAGAAGATATGGTCATGAAGTTAAAAACGCTGTTAAAATACTGCTTAGACGACGATTACATCATTTATAGACGCGGAAAAGGTGGTGTAAAGTATGAAAAAAAGGATATACCAAAGTCGTGGTATAAGGAAAAAGTTGATGTCTGGTGGGCTGGGATGAGCGACGATGGTGCATGGGTAAAGATAAAAATGGAGGATGAAAAATATGACAATTAGAAAAGAGTATAACAAAGCCCGTAGAAATTACCTAGCTAGAGTAAGAGCGCTTGAAAAACAAGGTTACCAAGTTGAGCGTATAGCAATTCCAAAGACCCCAACAAGAGCGTCAGTTTCAAGGCTGCAAAAACAAACACTATCCCGTCTAAAACAAACAAGCCCTTTTATAGACTTGTTTACGGGAGAAATATTAGAACCAAAAGGGGCATCCGAGCGTAAGAAACTTGAAAAAAGAAATAAAAGAAACGCATCATTAGTCAAAGATATTGCTAGGGAGCTGAATTTACCAAGAGATAGGACTATACAAACTATACACACAGAAGTTGATTTAACAATTGAAAATTTTTATGAATCAATAGATAGCTTTATTCCACCCTTACGAGGATTTGTAAGGGCAAAAATGGATGAGTTGTTGGGAGATAATTCTCCAGAGCGAAGACGGGCAGTAGAAAAGACATTTAAGGAAAACCCAGAATATGTTCCAACGCCGGATCAATCTTTGCAGTCAACTATATCATACAACTTTTCAGTTTTGGGAAAGGCACTGCAATTGAATCTACAGGAAATGCAAGAGATGCAAGAATTAGCCGGAACAGATGGAATAGAAATGGAATAAGGAGCCAGCAAAATGTCTCGTAAGAAAAGTAACGTAATTTTTTGGGCGTGTGATTTCGAAACAACCGTGTGGGGGGATGTGATAGAAAGGCAAAAAGGCGTAAAACAAGACCACACAGAAGTATGGAGTGCGGCGTCTGTTAAATTATATGATGATACAGAGACAGTTATTGTTGACCATAGTATACGAGATTTTTTAGCTAGATTCTTAAATTCTGTATCTAATGATATACTATACTTCCACAATTTATCATTTGACGGATCATTCATAGTCGATTTTTTATTACGAGAAGGATATAAATTCACAAACGAAAGAGATAAAGATATGCCGAATAAAACTTTCAGGTCATCAATATCTCAGATGGGTGCATGGTATTTTATTAAGATCAAAAAAGGACATAAGTTACTGGAAATAAGAAACTCGTTGAAATTGATACCATCCAGTCTTAAAAGGATAGCGCAATCATTTAAAACAAAACATCAAAAATTAGACATGGTGTATGAAGGAGACAGATACGCTTACTGTGAGATAACAGAAGAGGAATTAAAATATATTGAGAATGACGTTTTGGTTTTAAAAGAAGCCTTAGAAAAGATGTTTGACGAAGGGCATGACAAATTAACAATCGGATCATGCTGTCTTGCAGAATTTAAAGAAGCCTTTACGACTAAAGAATACAAATCGTATTTTCCGGACTTAAGAGATTACCCTTGTAATTCTGAATGCTCTAACGTGTGGGAATACGTGCATAAATCTTACCACGGTGGATGGTGTTATGTTAATCCCGTTTATGCACATCAAATAATCGAGGAAGGAACGGTATATGACGTAAACTCGCTATACCCCTCCATGATGCACTCGATGTCTGGGAACAGGTATCCTGTTGGAAAACCCAAGATGTTTTCGGGCGAACCACCGGAAGATATTACTCGTGATGAAAAATACTACTATTTTATAAGGTTCCGCTGTCGATTTAGTTTAAAACCAAGATGCCTACCATGGATACATATACGCAAAAGTAACTTGTATAAGTCCAACGAGAATTTAACAACGTCTGACGTGAGAAAAAAGGGAAAATATAGCAGGTACTATTTAGACGACGAGGGCTACATACAAGACACTAAAGTTGAGTTAACTCTTACATGTAAAGACTGGGATCTGTTTAAAGAGACATATTACATTTATGACTTAGAAATATTAGACGGCTGCTATTTTCGCACAGGCATTGGCATATTTGATGAATATATTAATTACTACAAAGAGTTAAAAATGAAAAGCAAAGGTTTCCAGAGAGAGATGGCGAAGCTGTTTTTAAATAATCTATATGGTAAAATGGCGATGAATGATGATAGCTCGTACAAAGAGCCTTACTTAGACGCTGATACGGATGTTGTTAAATTTATAACGCACAACGAAAATAAAAAGCAAGTAGGATACATACCAATAGGATCGGCAATTACGTCTTACGCGATGAATTTTACAATTCGAGCAGCTATGGAAAACTACGACAGATTTTGCTACGCTGATACAGATTCTATACATCTTAAGGGATACGAGGCAGCAAAAGGAGTCACCGTCCACCCCACCGAATTCTGCTGTTGGGACAACGAATTAAAGTTTAACGTAGGGTACTACGAGCGTCAAAAAGTATATGCAGAAAATGCCATTGAAGAAGGAGGGATACCGTGTAAACCAACTTTATTACTAAAATGTGCTGGTATGTCCCAGTCAGCAAAAGATCAGTTTATATCATTAGGGCTATCGATAAATGAGCTGTCAGTAGGCCTAGAGTTGGAAGACTCAAACCTTAAAGCAACACGCGTAAAAGGAGGGATAGTACTCAGAAAAAGTCCATTTAAATTACGAAAAGCCCTTGACAAAAATGTTAAAATACCTTATAATTAACATATAGATAAGTTAGTTAACTATAAAAATTAAAAAAAGGAGGTAAGCAAAATGTTTACAAGAACAATCGTTGACGCAGTAGTCGAATATGACGTTATTGCAAAAGTTGAGGGGGCAATCGTAACTGAGTGTAGAACACAGCAGATCGGAAAATGCTCTAGCAAAGAGAAAGCAGAATTGATTTTGTCAAAACAGAACAAAGGCGCATTAATTGACATCAAGTCAATTAGTTACGTAAGGACAACTTACGGGCAGGAAGAAGCAGATTTTTTCGAGACAGCAAAAGTGATCAGAACTGAAGAAGTTAACGAAGACTAAAAACAAAAAAAAAGGAGGAATAACAATGGGAGAAACAAACAGAACATATGTGGCAAAGTTAGTAACCGCAACAAGAGAATTATCAGCGAAGGAAAGAGTAGCGGTGAAAATGTTTATTGGTGCTGAGCAGTTGGATGAACTGACACAGCGTGACGAAAACGGCGTATTAATAGACATTGACTATGTGGCGGTAGTAGAAGTTTACAATGAAAAGAGCGATAACAAAAACTATAATAAATACGTTTACGTTGACAAAGACGGAACTATGTATATCTCTGGCTCCGAAACTCTTTACAGAACCTACGAAGAAATCGCAGAAGAAATGGAAGGCGAAAATGAACCGTGGTCAATTAAAGTAATCAGAAGAGAATCCACAAACTATAAAGGAAAAGATTTTTTGACCTGCATGTTAGTATAAATTATAGAGGGCTGGAAACAGCCCAAAATAAGGAGAAAAAATAATGTACTATGACGGAACAAAATTATTATCCTTAAAAGACGCGGATGGTGCAAAACCAGAGATATATCTCTGTGTGGGTAATCGTACAGCAGGAAAGACAGTATTTTTTAAAAGACTTTGTTTAAACAACTTTATACAAGGTAAAGGTAAATTTGTACTTTTGTATAGATTTAATTATGAGTTGTCGTCTTGCGCAGATATGTTTTTCCGTGACATACGCCCTTTATTTTTTGAAAATGGAGAAATCACAGCAAGACCAGTAGCAAAAGGACTTTTTTACGAATTGTATTATAATGAAAAAAGTTGTGGTTTTGCTATTGCATTAAGTAACGCTGACCCTTTAAAAAAATATTCCTCATATTTTAATGAGGTTGAAAATGTATTTCTGGATGAGTTTCAGTCAGAAACTAACCATTACTGCCCAGATGAGATTCGTAAATTCCAGTCAATCCACGTTACTATCGCAAGAGGAAAAGGAAAGCAATACAGATATGTGCGCACAATATTAGCGTCAAACAGTGTGACTATGTTAAACCCGTATTATAAGTCAATGGGTATACATAAAATGTTGCGAAATGACACAAAATTTTTGCGTGGGCATGGCTGGGTGATGGAACAAACGTTTAATGAGAGTGCGAGTAAATCCCTGTCAAGTTCTGGGTTTTCAAAGGCTTTTGACGATGGATATTCTGATTATGCTTCTCAAAATGTTTATCTTAATGACAACGAAACTTTTATAGAACACATAAAAGGTAGATGTCGTTATATAGCAACTATAAAATACGGACAAAACTATTATGCAATTAGAGAATTTTTTGAAGATGGAATTGTATACGTTAACGACATCCCAGATATGACATACCCAGTAAAGTTAACTTTTAAGGCAGACGACCATGAGCAAAATGCGTTAATGGTAAACAAGTCAACTTTTGTAATGCAGTATTTACGCAAAGTTTTTGATCATGGGCAATTAAGGTTTAATAACTTAGACAGCAAGAATATTATTTTTGATATTTTATCCATATAGGTATCTTTTGGCAACGTTGATACTTACTGTGACGGGGTAGCACGGGTTAAAAACCGCCTGTCAAGTTGACCGTTTTGCTAACGTGATTTATCAGGCTTGTCAATTTCAGATACACAAGAGGCGGATTTCGATCCGCCCCCCCTTTTAATGATTCATGTGAAACATTTTTTTGGTACAAAAGTCTTAACTTTCATTTTTTTATCGTTTTGTGTTATAATGTGTATAGAATAAAAAAGGAAGGAGGTCAATAAATGTCCCCGGCTGATGTTGCGAATATGATAGGCAATTATGGTTTTCCAATCGTTTGTTGTGGCGCGATGTTTTGGTATATGGTCAAAAAGGACGCACAACATAAAGACGAGGCCGAAAGTATGCGAAAGACAATCGAAAATAACACATTAGTTATCCAGCAGTTAGTAGACAATTTTAAAAAGGAGTGATTTAAGTGGCAATTTTAACGCGATCAGGTATGGAAAAAATTTTACGCCGCATAATGGAAAGCGGTGGAATGACAGAAGACATGGAAAGAGACGTGGAACGGTTGAAAGATGATTTTGACGAAAGAGAAGGAATACTAAAAAGGTATGGAGAAACGTATGACGGAGAAGATCAGGATGAATACGAGTATAGTGAGCGTGATGATGTAAACATTTACACTCCCAGAGAAGAGGAAAAAGATTGGAAGAAAGAATATGACGATTTGAAAGCCAGATATATGGATCGTTTTTTTGGAACTTCCGAGGTGAAAGAAGATTTTAACGATACAATAGAAGAAACAGAAGAAGACGTAAAGCGGGACGGAGAAGTCCAGAGCTTTGACGAATTATTAGAAAGAACGGAGGGTTAATATGCCAACTAAACCGAAAGCAACCAAAAATTTAAACGAATTAAATTCTGCCGACATTTTAAATGTAACTCGTAGTGAGATAGGCGGCACATATGCGGATCAGGTGCCAGTGGCGTTAAAAGAGGGAGATACAGTTAACGGAGCTAAAGTTACAAAAGATCAGTCTTTGCAGTCACTTAGAGGTATTGGTGATATTATTATGCAGTATCAACCATTGCAGAACGCTTTTTTATCCAGCCTTGTAAACAGGATTGGTAGAGTTATCATAACGTCCAGACTTTACGAAAACCCTTGGTCTGGATTTAAAAAAGGTCTTCTGGAATATGGTGAAACTGTTGAAGAAATTTTTGTTGAAATTGCGCGCCCATATCAGTTTGATCCAGCAAAAGCGGAAACAGATGTTTTTAAAAGGAGAATCCCAGATGTACAGGCGGCTTTTCACACCATGAATTACCAGAAATATTATCCGACATCTGTTAGTAATGATCAGTTAAGACAGGCATTTTTATCGTGGCAGGGTATTACGGACTTAATTGGCAGAATTATCGAACAACTTTATACCGGAGCAAATTACGATGAATTTTTGGTGATGAAATATCTCATCGCAAGATGTGCTTTAGAAGGTAAAATTGCAACATCAGTAATACCAACAGTAACGGGTGATAATGCTAGGTCAGTAACAACTACAATGGTAGCGGCGGCTAGAAATCTTGGATATATGACTGATGGTTACAACTATGCTCGCGTTAAGACTTATAGTGATCCAAGATATCTGTATACTATCTTGACCACAGAATTATCGGCAATTTTTGATGTAGAAGTTTTGGCATTGTCATTTAATATGGATAAGGCTGAGTTAATTGGCAGACAGATTGGTGTTGACGGATTTGGGATAATTGACGAACCACGTCTTAAAGAAATTTTTGCTGATGATCCATATAATACTTATACCCCATTTACAGAGGAGGAGTTAACAGCCCTTAAGTCAATATCTGGTTTAATGGTTGACCGTGACTGGTTTATGATTTTTGACAATTATTACAATATGACAGAAATCTATAATCCAGAGGGATTATATTGGAACTATTTTTATCACGTATGGAAAACTTTCTCAATTTCGCCGTTTTCTAATGCAATTTTATTTACAACTGTACAGCCTGAAATAACTAGTGTGACAATTTCACCCACAAATGCTAGTGTTGCAAAAGGGAGCGTAACACAATTTACAGGGACTATAGAGGGAACTGGATTAATAGATAAGTCTGGCGTGTTTACAGTGGAAAAAGGATCAGAAGGAACAACTATAAGTGAGGATGGATTATTGACGGTATCGCCAACGGAAACAAATACAGAATTAATAGTTACATACTCAAGTATGGCTATGCCGGCAAAATCTGCAAGCGCCACTGTAACTGTAACAGGATAGGGGTAATCATATGGCAATCACACCACAATCACGGTTAATATTGATAAACAATACTAGGTTAACTGATTATAAAAATCAGATGGACTTTAAAAATGCGTCAGAGCAATCTTTATACTTTTTGTCCAAAAAATACCGAGAGTATAATGATTTCCAATACCTACGCAGGAATGGTACGATTGCAGTTCCGGAAAATTACGATAATCTTTACGGTTGTGATTACATTATGTTTCAAAACAAAAATTTTGGAACAAAATGGTTTTACGCATTTATACGTAACAAAGAGTACGCAAATGACGATAACACAATAATCACATTTGAGATAGACGTATTCCAAACATGGCAATTTGACATCGAGTATTTAAAGTCATTTATTAGCCGATCTCATCAGCAACAATTTTTGTCAGATGGCACTCCGTGGTTGTCCAATCTTTTCCCGGAGCAAGTGGAATATGGACGTGATTATGTTGTGACTCACACCGAGGTTGTCAGTTGGAATACATATTACGTATTAATGTGCTCAAGTGCTGACCTCACATCAGATTTTGGCGATACTGACAACCCCAACCTAAAATCATCAACTGGCGGCACGTTTGATAAAATGCCCTCAGTATTAGATTATTATGTCATAGATAATTTAAACGATAATCCATCACCAAGGACTGATAGCTTACAAGCAATTTTAGCTGAGCTAAAAGATGTGCCATGGATAACGCAGTGTATCCAATCAATAACGATTGTGCCTGAGGAGGTGGTTGGTAATAACTTTGAGATTGTTAACATGGCATCAGGTAAAAAGATCGGCAGATTGAGAGACGGATATAAAAGCTCAAACTTTATACTAAGTAGTATAGACAATTGGTGGAGTTATTTCCCAAAGTATGACAATTCCAAATTATATAGCTATCCGTACAGCTATATAGAAATGACGGCCTATAATGGCAACCAATTTATTATAAAACCAGAGGCAGTTAATGAGTTGTCAACATTAGAGCTAGGGTTAGTAAATTATGTTGGTGCATCCCCTAGACTTACTTACTATCTTAAGTATTATAATGATTTTGGCGATAATGGTCACGAGTATGACGGACGACCAGAATATGGAGAGTTTTTAGACGCTGGATTATCAATCGCTAATTTCCCACAACTCCCTGTGACGGTGGACAATTATCTGTTATATATGGCTAATAATGCTAATAGTTTTGCTTTATCAAACAGTATAAACAGTTACAACAAAAAAGAGGCTGTAGCTATGGGTGCGATAGAGGGTGGTGCTGGTGCTATTAGCTCTATACTGTCAGGTAATATTGGTGGCACAATTGGGTCAATTTATGGCGGGGCTAAAAGTGCGTATACTGGTGTAAAAAATAGTGAGATAGCTATCAGACAGCAGATGGCAAAAATACAAGATGCTGAGATTGCACCACCGACATTAGCAGGTCAGACTGGTGGCGATGCGTTTAACATCGCTAACGGAATAAACGGCATCACGCTCAAATGGAAAACAATCCGACCAGAGTACGCTGAGAGATTAGAGGAGTATTTTACCAGATACGGATATGTGCAAAATAAAATTGAGACTGTATCACTCACTGGTAATAAAAACTTTAATTATGTGCAGACAACCGGGTGCATCCTAGCAGGTAACATCCCAAAAGACGACATAGAGATTTTAAAAAATATGTTTGATAATGGTACTACTATATGGCACACTGAGATAGGTAAGTATAATGATAATCCATGGATCGGGGGCTGACAAAAATGGCAAGGAAAAATTATAATAAAGTGTATGGCTATAACAAGGCTCTGGATGGATGGAGTAATATGTGGCAAAACAACGTAACATATTTACATTACTACTATTTTTTAAAAGAGCTGGCTATAAATATGTACAAGTGGGAGGGTTTACCAGATACAATTGACGAGCGGTTTTTAGAGTTGACGCTTTTTGACAATGGTTATGGGCTGTATTTTAGAGACGAGATTATTGGCGATTTATTTTTACAGTGTACGATTGGTGGAGAATTGGATGTATACAGGATACCAATTAATCGTATGGCGTACAGTGTAAATAGTTACCAAAATTTTAAAACTAAATCTGACTCTGTTATTGTTTTTAACAACTTTTTGCATACCACCACTCATATTGATATAGATATGTTTGCACAAAAACTTTACAATGTGAGCAGGGCTATTGACGTTAATATTAACGCTCAAAAAACCCCACTTATGATCGTTTGCGATGAAAAACAAAAGCTAACGATGAAAAATGTGTATATGCAATACGAAGGAAACGAACCTTTTATTTTCGCAAACAAAAATTTCGAAACAAATTCGATACAGGTTCTGAAAACAGATGCACCATTTATCGCAGATAGATTGAGCATCGAAAAGAACAGAATTTGGAATGAAGCTATGTTATTTTTAGGAATCAACAATAATAACATGGATAAAAAAGAAAGACAGATCAGTGATGAGGTTAACAGCAATCTTGAGCAAATTTCTATGTCACGCCAAATCGGTTTAAACGCAAGAAGACAGGGCGCAAAAGAAATCAACAGAATGTTTGGAACAAACATATCTGTAAATTACAATCCAGAATTAGAGGAGTTGTATAACGCAATGGTTTTTGGAACTGATAATGCAGATGAAAATGTTTCACGTGAAACATCTGAAAAGGAAGGTGATCTTGATGAGTAAATATACAACAGAATTAAGATACCTTATTCAATCCGGATTTGATCTGGGATTAAGAAATTACCCAATTTTTGATGAGAATTATCGTTCGAAACTAAACGAAAAAATTCTTAATCACTATTATATGCGGGAAATTGGTTTCGAAACAGCAGGACTTTTCAAACGATATCTGAACGTAAAAATGGAAGAGATTATGCCATATTATAATCAGATGTATTTATCAGCACAAATTAAGTTTGATCCTTTTGAAACATATTCGACCACCGAAGAATATGAAAGAAGTAGCACAGGAGATAATACCAGTCAAGACGAAGGAGAAAACAAGTCACTGCAAAACGATACGCCTATGGGCTCGTTACAAGATCCATTTTCTGAAAACTATGCTACAACTTCTCAAAAAACAAACGCAACTAATACATCAAAATTACAGTCGTCAGAAACGGAAAAATATAATCGTAAATTGTCTGGTAAAAACGATTCAAAATCAAATAGTCAGTTATTGATGGAATACAGGCAAAGTTTTCTTAACATTGATATGCTGATTATTGAGGAATTAGACGAATTGTTTATGCAATTATGGTAAGGAGGTGAAAAAATATGATCGGAAATGTATATCCATTTTGGCGGTGTTTTAAGGTTATGCCTCTGGTATATGATGAGTCATTGTCATATTACGAGGTGCTTTGTAAACTCACTTATAAGATCAATGAGGTTATTGAGCAATTATCGTTAGATTATTCTGAGATTTATAAATATATCGATCAACAGGATAAATTTACGTTAAATTCTGCCAATAATTACACAGATTCAAAAGTGTCAGAATTAGAACTTGTTATCAATAACCAATTTACTGTTTTAAGTGATGCTATAAAAAGTGCTGACCAAAAAACAAGATCATGGGTAACAGAGCAGATTACAGATTTAACGATTTGGTTAGAGCAACAGGGTCAATCTATTTATGTGATTAACCCGATTACAGGTTATACTGATACTATCCAAAATGTGCTTAATGATTTTTATAATTATTTTAACTATTATGCACTTACATGTATTGAGTATGATGGGCTTAATCTTACAGCAGATATGTATGACGCAAAAAATATTACGTGTTACCAGTATGATTTTTACGCTAAAAAATATCTGACAGAGGATGATAGATTTTATATGTTTAATCCAGTTACAGGACAAAGAGTTTTTTACAAAAACGTGATAGACTTTTTAGTGTCCTTGCATAGAGAGGACGCGTTAACGTGTGCTGGATATGACGATAAAAATATCACAACAGATGGTTATGATAACTATGATATTACAACTTATCAATATGACTGGGAGGGCAAGACTGTCCTTGCAGTAGCTTAAGGAGGATTAATATATGTCACATACAAACAAAACACCAAACTACGATTTACCACAATTTATCGGTACTGATAAGGCTAGCTGGTTGGGAGATTTAAACCCAGCATTTTTGGCAATTGATACAGGGATGCAGGCTAACAAGGTTGCCGCACAGGCGGCAGAAGTTTCGGCTGGAGAAGCTAGTGCTCTAGCGCAATCTGCTAACTCTGTTGCTAACTCTGCTAACACTTCCGCAACAAACGCATTATCAGAAATTGACAACTGGATTGAGATAAATATCAATAACCCTGACACGACTAATTTTGTCCAGTACAACTGCCTATTGCAATTTAACCCAGATTTGGGTATAGCTAGTCTATACAACTTAATAGAGTTTAAAGATGGATTTACACCCGTTCTTGGTACGTCGGGCACACCTTTTATTATTTTACCCAATCAGTATTTTAACAATACTTTCGAGTCTACACTATATTTTAGTGGTAATGTTAGTGTATCTGACTCACAAGGCAATATTAGTTATACTAATCCACAATATATAATTTCCGGTGGTAAAATATATCTAAAAACATTAGGCGGATCAGTACCTAGTGGCGGGAAATATAGATTCTCAATTTTATCACGCATGTATTATATCAAAAAATGGTTAAAATAAATGAGTATTTATGACCAAAATTGGAAAAGCTATGCAATGTACGTAACAAGCACAGTAGAGACTAACTGCAATTATGGTAGTGTTGAGTCGTGGGCTATGGCTGGTATTGGTATTATGCAATGGACATATGGCAGGAGTTGGGATTTATTAAATTTGCTAATAACTGATTATCCTGATACTGCTAATCAACTGCCAATTTTGTTGCCACAAATACAAGCGGGCAGAGACGCTTGGGGCAACAAAGTTTTTACCCAAAATGAAGCTAATGAGGTTAGTGCTGTGCTTGTTACTGATGAGGGTGTTAACACACAAAATAAGTTGTGGGAGTCAGATTGTGATAATTCTTATATTCCCCTCCTGCGTGATGAGTGCGGAATAACTGATCCCAAGACCGCTATTTTTGGGTTAACAAATTATCATCAATCACCACAAGCATTTTATCAGATTTTTAATGGATGCGGTAATTGTAATTATGATGTATGGTATATGACTGTACTTAATAATGGTATAGTTGGTAGTTATTCTAACAGGCAAAATACTGTAAAAGCCCTGTTGGATGAGTGGGACGGAGAAAGTGGTAAGGAGGGTTTTGGTAACTATGACCCACAACATAGTATCGGTGGTAATCAAAACCAAAATAGTGGTAACCCAGATAATACCTCAAAACCTTTCGAAACATCAATAAATATTAAGTCATTACAAAAGTTTGGTAAAACATTCTTTTTATATTTGGATAACCAAGGTGTTAATAAAAAGATTGAGTTTTATCAAGCTAGCGATAAATTATGGTTACCAATTTATCGCAATGAAAAAATCAAGGGAGAAACTACTACTACCCCTCAGCCGTCTTATCCAAATACAGGTACAGGCACACCAGACCAGCGTCAACAATTAGTTGACAAAATTTTAAGTTATGAGGGTAAACTCGGCTACTCTCAATCTGGTGATCTGCGTATGTGGCCAGACAATGGTTATGCTGATTGCTCTGGGTTAGTATGGCATTGTTACAACAGTGTTGTGGGTGTGGAGATAGGCACGTGGACGGGGACGCAAGTAGAAAACGGCACACTAATCAAAGAGGGTAGTGGGACATTAGACACAAGTGATCTGCTAAATGGAGATTTAGTGTTTTTTAACTGGTGGTATCACAATCCGTATTTTGATCACGTGGAAATGTATATAGGTAACAATCAATTATGTGGGCATGGGGGTGACCCCTATTATGGCCCAACAGTCAAGCCGGATGCAGGAGCATACTCACGGGATGCTTTTGATTGGCAAGTAAGGAGGTATATATGATTATTGATGTATCAAAATGGCAGGGAGTTATTAATTGGGATGCGGTAAATGGCGCTATTGATGGTGCTATTATTCAGTGCGGATTTGGGGACGATATTACCAGTCAAGATGATCCATATTTTTTACGCAACATTGAGGAGTGTAACAGATTGGGCATACCTTATGGTATTTATCTTTACAGTTATGCCAATTCAAAAGCGCACGCAGAATCGGAAACTAAACACATTTTAAGGTTGGCTAAAAAATGCAAATTGTCACTACCGATTTATATTGATATTGAGGATGCTGTCATAAGGGCAAATTACAATGCTCAATATTTTATTGATATGGGGCAGGCGATTGAGGACGCTGGTTATTGGTTTGGATATTATTGTAATGAGGACTGGGCTAAAAATGTGATTAAAAATAGTCTGGACAGATTCACAAGTTGGATCGCAAACTATAGTCGTAAGCCCAGCGTGCCTTTTGACATATGGCAGTATTGCAGTGACGGTAGTGTGCCCGGGATTAATGGAGGAGTTGATTGTAATGAGATGGTAAGAGATTTGTTAAAAGAGATCAAAGGTAATTCTGTAACAAACAAGCCCGCAGAAAAACCAAAACCTAGCGCGGTTGATTATGTTGTAAAAAGTGGAGATACATTATCTGGTATTGCTAGCTTATATGGCACAACTTACCAAAAGATTGCTAGTGATAATGGTATAAGTAATCCTAATCTTATTTACCCAGGGCAGGTTTTAAAAATTAATGGTGGGAGTGCACCAGCACACAAAACTTATGTTGTAAAACAGGGTGACACTTTGTCTGGGATTGCTAGTCAGTTTAACACGTCTTACCAAAAGATTGCAAACGACAATGGGATCAGCAATCCTAACTTAATTTATCCGGGACAGCAGTTAATTATCAAATAACAAAAGCGGGGCGTTTGCCCCGCAATTAAAATTATCTGTTTGTTTCTCCTGCGTTAGAGTGTACAAGTTCGTTTTCTTCTAACGTCACCCAGATTGCTTTTATCTGACTTTGATTTCCTTCGATTGCTTGATTCATAGATTCAACGCCTGATGTGATTGTTTGCTGTGCTTGCTCTAAGGCGCTTATTCTGTTCTCCAATGTTGATGTGTCAAGCACTGGGATTTCTGGTGTCTCTTTATTTTCTAGTTCTGTTATTTTGTCAGACAAAAGTGATATCTGTTTTTGTTGCTCTTCTATTACTTTCTGGTTATCATTTGATAATACTAAGTATGACGTGTAAGCTGTATAACCAGAGAGTAATATGATGAGCGTTAATAAAAACCAGTTTCTCTTTAGATAGTTCATTTCTTCACCTCCTTTCATTTGTATTTTGTTGCTTGGCACCACCTCCTTTACTATTAATATTCTGGTAAGCAAACCTTTATTGATTCTGAGTTAAAAAATTTTACTTTATATTCTGATTCCGGTGGTCTGTCTTGTATTAAGTTATATGCTGTAAAATGTCTGTTAAAATAAAATCCGTAAAACTTGTTGCCCTCTTCTTTGTAATATACTATCTTGCTTTCATCATTATAAAACCTCCCTTTTTAAATATACAGTTCTTGAGTTAAAACTTACTACTGATAAATCACCATATTGATATGCCACTTCTCCTGCTTTCATTAAGACTCTTTCATGATTGATGTATATTTCTATCATTGTTGATGGTGACCAATCATTAAATGATAAAAATAAATCTTTAAATTTCATTCTCTTAACCTCCATTGTTTAACTATTAAATATACATTTTATATTCACCATTTGTTTCAAATACTGCAAAAATGTAGTTTTATTTTCATGATTTTCTCATATTTAATACCATTTTCATTAGATCTATATTTGATTTTAATTCGTCTAAATTAAATTTTATGTATATTTCGTAAGCTTTTTTCTTATCCGTTCCGAATAGTAAGTGCTCAAGTATCATAGCTTTCCTAATTAAGACCTCCACATAGCTAAGTTTTTCTTCTGAATTTAAGTTAAAATGTTCAAGTGCCTCCTGTTCCCATAACCTCCTTAATTTCATTTCTTCATCAAATTTGCTCATCTTTA
>ERZ772831.2369-NODE-2369-length-15786-cov-28.883415_pt1 | contig 15786 bp, 16 predicted proteins | sample MGYA00580858_ERZ772831 | MGnify/ENA primary metagenome ERZ772831 (study PRJEB29015, sample SAMEA2737694) | human gut metagenome | biome: human gut; feature: human-associated habitat; material: faeces | place: China | collected 2012 ... | reverse complement strand
GCCGTGTGATGGGAGACTGTCAAGCACGGTTCCGAGAGAAGGGAGGGTGAAATTCTCTCCACTTACTCGACCGTTGAATTCTCTTGCTTATTTTGCAACACTAAGATAAGTGAATTCTTCGACAGGACAAAATCTCGGGCAACTTTTTGTTGCTCAGGAACTTAAAAAGTTTAATTTATAATAGTGTTGCGGAATTAAGGATAAACTGAATGACCTTGTGAATACTTCTTTGTCTGATGATGTTGCATGCCTTGATATATAAGATACATCGAAAGGTCGTCCTTTGGATAATCAGGTAATGTTACTGATTAAAGAAAAGACTGGCGTAACGAATAGCCGTGCCTTTCAGCAATTGCCTGAAGAAACAAAACGGTCGGTTTTGATTGAATTGAAGGGTATGAGAGCATCACTTCGCCAATTGGAGAGATTGACCGGAATCGGGAAAAGTATGGCTACTCTGTGTATCGCCTCATTTATATGAGTGGTGTAGTTCCTCCGTTGTCCATTACCAAGGAGGTTCTTTACATCAACAGGGAGTTTGTCAATACGATGATAGACATATACAACGAGTTGATGCACTACCCACCTTTCCCTGGTTGGAAAGATGGACTGGAAGAATTATGGAACTGAGTTAAGCAGGAAATTCTTTGTAGCCTATGGTAAGGAATCGCTCAACATACAGGAATTCAACGTTTGATATACCATCGAACCGCAATTTGTGGCTGACATTGGGGCAGTATGACGCTCTGGTCGAATACCAAGAGGTTGCCAGTAGATATTATCTTGGAACTTTTGATGCTAAGAAAGAATCCTTTGACTCCTTTCTCAGTCGCACTTCTATAGTTACAGGTGTGAGGTTAAATAACATAAGTCTTGCAAATTTTAGGGAGAAACAAATTCAGGGCTATCTTGTGTTCCCGAATGCAAGTTTCGATGATTTCATTACTGATTTCGTTGATGATGTAAAGTTCTTAATAGATCCAGCTTTCTCGTTAAGCAAAATAGATGGTTCAAAGTTTGATAAACTTGTGGACGCACTTTTGCAAATTGGGATAAGTCCTTCGATTGAGAAGTTCAAGAAAGAACTGTATGACTATTACAGGTTGTTGCGTAATGACGTGGCGCATAGCTTGAATCAAAACTACGAGAAGGAATATAAAACTCTCGACAAGAAAGCTATTGCTGCTTTTTATACGACTCTTAGCGAACCAAAGGAAAAATCAAAGTTGTCGTTTGATGATTTCATACTGTGTACAGCAAATATTAAAAATATTGCAGATCTTCTGACCATTAGCCTATTACCCAATATTAATTGGGAGCAGTTAGTGCTTAACAACAGGGAGCAACTGATTCCAAAATATGAAAGATTCGTTCACGGAGGTAGGACTAAAAGACTCCAAACTTACGTGTTAAACTGCATAAGAACACTTTACGGATACACACTCGATGAATTGACGATAAACAATATAATCGGCTCATTAGAATAGATGGTAGTTCATCCCCCTTCAGGATAGGCACATAATCGTGGCTATGCTGAAGGGGAAGGCAGAAGTTCGAATCTTCTATGAGTCACTTATAGTTTAATAAAATGGAAGAACCTATAGAAAATAATACGCAGGAGCGTGAAGATGACCTGTTAACGGAGCAGCAGGACATTTTCTCTTATTATCGTCGTCTTAGGAGTAATCTCTTCTCAGATACGGAAGTTGTGTATGAGACTAAACTAACTCCTGAACTCTTCGACCTGAAATTGCAACAGCTCTCGCAGGACAAGAAACAGTCGGAGTTTGAGAACTTTGTCTTGGTGCTGGCCGCACGTCTGGTGACACCCAACATTAAGCCACAGACCGGCCCTGATGGTGGTGGTGATGGTAAGGTGGATGGCGAGACATATCCTGTTGACAAAGCAATATCTGACAGGTGGTGGGTGTCTGAAGGAAGTACTGGTGACCAAAAATGGGCGATAGCTATTAGTGTTCAGAAAAACTGGAAAAGTAAGATAGAGGGTGATGTCCAGAAAGCAGTAGAGACTGGCCGTGGCTATACGAAGGTGATATTCTTCTCTAACCAGAAAATCAAATCAAGTACACGTCAAGAGGTAGAGGATGAACTGTCAAAGCAGTATGGTGTGGCAGTTAGTATCTTTGACGGCAAGTGGTGTTCGTTTGCCGTATTTGAACAAGACTGTTATGATGTTGCAACCGATAAGCTGAATTTTTCCGAAGAATATAGGAGAAAGACCATCAAGGAAGGCTCCCACGATAAGCGCAGGAAAGAAGAACTGGAGCAGTTGGAGAACGATTTGTTGTCACGACAAGTAGAAAGCCTTGATACTGACTATATTGACGATTTGCTCCAGACCTGCATATTAAGCAGAGGGTTGGAACGTCCACGAATGGAGACCGAAGGACGCTTCAACCGTGCGCAGCGAGAAGCAGAGGCACATGGTTCACCTGTGCAGCGGTTCAATATAACCTATAATCATGCTTGGACATCGTTTTTCTGGTTCCACGATGTGAATGCCATGTATGCAGATTATCTGAAGTTAAAGGAATTCACAAAGACGCACACAACTGTGCATACTATAGAACTGATGACCAATATCCTCACGAATTTGGAAAATGCGGCGGGCGTTGGCTTATTCGATTCCGAAAAGTTTTGTGAGGAAGTTAAGGATTTAAAGACGATAAAGGAGCGAGAAGATCTTTCGCAGGCGAGCCGTCTGTTTCTTGAACTTTTCTTCACAGAACATAGGTTACTCCAATTGTTACACTATACGCAAGACCCAACGTCAGAGTTAAAGAAACTGTCAGAGTTGATTGAGGCATGTGCCAACTATCCAGACATTAGTTTTAATGCTCAGATAACTATCGTAGAGATAATGGGACGAGTTATAGATGACAACGATGAATATGAGAAGCTTATCGACAAGATTTCTGAGATTTCGTCTCAGCGCAAATCAGAGGTTGAGGGTGCCTTAATACATTTCAATCGTGCACAGACCTTGATAGACAAACAACAATACAAGCCTGTGGTGAAACATTTAGGGCACTGTGTACAGGCATTTCAGAAAGAAGGCTATGAGTCCGAACTGGTTAAAACATACGGCTATATGGGCATAGCTCTTTATAATCTTGAACTTCCATATAGTGGAAAGGCATATCTAGTTAAGGCAGCGTCGATACTCGTCAAGGAGTTTTTTACTAAGGGATCTATCAGCCACCTGCTGCTTACTGTGCTGTGGAAATTGTGCGAAATAGAGCTGATGACAGGTCGTCTGGTGATGTATCTCAACTGGCGTGAACTGCTATTTGTCATTGCCCATAATGGTCAAGAAATAGAGAGTAAAGAATTTGTTGAAAGAGATGTGCTGTTCGATGGAGGTTGGGCTTGTCATTTTGCGGCAGCAGACCTTACGAGAGAAACTATTTGCATCTTGCCTGATATTTTTGCACGTTGCGATATGCCCATTTCAGAAAACTATCTGAAGTATGCTTTAGGGTACGAAGACTCTGTGGATGAGCAGTATATTCATCTTGTCAATGATGATTGGAATAGTTTGCTTAGGCAGCAACCTATACACAAGCAGTTCCTAAACTCTCTAAATATAGCGGAAGAAGGGCAGACTTCTATTAGCACCCTGGCAAAGGGCTGTCGTTTCACTGTAAGTTATGAGAATTCAGTTAGGAACCAAATGGTTGCTGAGACATTTTTAGCAACTGTGGAAACACTGCTTGCCACTTTTGACACACTGGAACTTGTGGTGATGAGCCAGGAGATTCAGGTGGAAATTGTCTTAACTGATGGACAATCAGAACTGGAAAGAGGAGAAAACGGAACAAAATATGTGTTCAAAGTGAACCACGACTCTCTTGATGGAGAAACATATTGGCGTTGCTTTGCCTTCTTTATGGCATGTTTCATGTCCATTAATGCAGTATCAAACACAGATGTTGGAGAGTTGGTGGCTCAGCGACACGAAAAAGAAAAGTTGATGGACAGGGTGACTGCTATGATGGAACTGAACAACTCAGTGTATAATGTGCTTGGCGATAAGTTCAAGTATTCTGTTCGTCAATGGCAAAATGCAAATGACAGATCCTATGTTTGTAAGTCTGATGCAATGGGTGAAGCCTATACAGATCAGAACTCACATACAGAACAGTGTGGTGTACAGACTTTTTGCATCTCGAGCACTATGGAATGGTGGGAAGAAGCAGGATGGACGGGTGTGTGCTTCATGTACGACCGATGGTTCGCTGCTCCACCTATAGTGGGCCTGGCATTCAAGAACTTGGAGGCTGGCAGAAAAATCATCCATGAATGGAAAGAAAAAATAGCAAAGGGTGAACCAAGTATAGAACTGCATCTGATAAGAGGCATTGACAAGTCGCATCCCTCATGGTATAGAGCTTGTGTTACTCCAGAGATACCTTTTGATAAGATTACAGAAGGTCGATATGTCGCTGTGATGTGTCGGAAGCGTACGATGACTCCAAACGACACATCGAATCTGGACAATTTTGAGCGGATATATTCTCGGTTCGGTAAGTGCCAGCTTGTAGCAGTTGAAATTGACGACCAGATGCATGTAAATATGAACACCGGTTTTAGCGAGGCCATTGAGCTTAAAAAGGTTATCATTACCGATGCATGGAAAGTATCGGCCCAAGAACCTACGAGGAACGCATTGGAGTGGGATGATGACCCCATCATTCCAGAATCGGAGAAAACGACAGCCCCTGTCATTGAATTATTGAAAAACTTGCGTGAAGTTCATAATAAGACAGGGGAGGGTAATTAGTTAGGAGATGAACGATTATGAAAACCTGTTTAGGAAAGAAGAAAACAAATTCGTTTGCGGATGTGCTGAAGGGCAGAAGGACGGTAATGACTGATTTTGTAAGCTACGCCACAAGCAGGTACTGTCCTGATGAAGAACAGACAAAACTACTTGCAGAGTTCCACAAGCATGTGTGGAAGGATTGCAAGATAGAAACTGTTGGGCAACTGACCGAATATGAGAACCTATATCTGCAGTATTCTGAAAAGTTTGACTTTGTCTATGATACAGAGGTCGATGAGTTTGGATTTGTGGATATGAATGATGGTAAAGCGTGCTTACTCTCCAAAGGAAGGTTTGAACAGTTATCAAAGAATCTGAGTACAAGCGAATTTGCAACGAAAAGCTGAGAGTATGGGCTTTCGGACTTGGAAATTGTGGTCTTACTTAGTTTTCTTGCGGATATACTAACCTCGGCTACCAGAACCGTCGTTCTGACCATCTTGCCGCAATGTGGCAGATTGTCAACTGGGATGTTGTTGAACAACGGAATAATTAATAAATACATGGAACAGCAAGAGAAAATCTCAATGGAAGATATAGATAAAATAGAGAAGATATTTAATGTAGAATATTCTGATACTGTTAAGTATGCAGTACGTTATGGTTACAATTATCGAATAGAGGCAGAGCAGAAGCATAATTCCTATTCCCATGCTTGTTTACCAGATACATCTGCAATTCTTCTATGGCTTGGTCAAAAAGTAATTGACGGAGTTATATGGGATTTATTCAAAGTAGCTGCAAAAAAGCTTTATGAGAAGTTTGTCAAGTCCAATAGTTATCTTTCGGAAAAACTCAGTAAGTTCCTGTCAGATGAACAAGACCTCAAAAGATTCTATACTTACGTAAAAGAATTCAATGAGCAGAACATGACCGTAACAGAGGAACAGTTCAAATATATTCGAGAAGAAATAATTGCAGATTTCTTTGGAAAGGAATGTGGAAAGATATATGAGCAAGAACATCGCCTACCTACAATCCAAGAATATATGAGGATTAACCGTGAGGCTTTAGTTCATGCAGATAAACTTATGGTGCTTCTGAATTAGGGCGTTAAATTCTGCGGTAACCATCTATTTCTCCACATTGCCCACTAAAGAATAAGTAAGTGGATAAACTCAACGGCGAGTTACAGGCTCGCCGCCGCTAGATTTCTTTAGAGGTTTCTTTGACATGGTAGTGGCGGGAAGACAAGATTATCCTGACATGACGAAGGCTCTCTTATGTTAATCATAGGTAAAAATCGAAAAAGTTCAATTCTTGGAAATATGCTTTACCCAGTAAACACTGGAGGCAGAGCTATATTGCCATAGGGGTTGGATGCTTACTTTAAATATACAGAATGAATAATATCTCAGATTGGATTATTCCAATATCTTCATCATTGGTAACAATTATTGTTACAGTAATGACTTGTAAATGGCAATTACGAACCGAGTTAAGAAAAATATCGGAGAATTATGTCTCCGATAAGAAGTATAAAGCATACTATAATGCGGTGAATATGTTTTATTCAATTATGTCAGAAATTAAAAATAAGGGAGCAATAGTCGGTCCTTCTGATAGATTTCAAGAAATGTTGAAAGTAAAAGAAGACCTCTTTGTTTATGGTTCGGACAAAGCTTTTAGGGCTTTTACTGAGTTTCTTTGCAATAGTTCTCAAAATCAGCCTAATCAAGATTACATTGAGTATTTCTTGAATTTTATGTTGATTGTAAGAAAAGAAATCTCTGGAGGAAAAAGTAAATTAACAACTGATGATATTCTGCTGAATATTATGCAAAGTCATGAAGAACTTCGTAAATATCAAGTTTTTTGTGGCTTTAAATAAAATGTTATCTCATAAAAACAAATACGTTTTCCGAATGCTATTCTTGATTGTTGTATTGTAGCTTATGAGGCGAGGTTTATAGCAAGGATGTTGAAATAATAGAGAATATTACGATGGAACGACAATATAACGAATTGCAGAAAGCCTATACAAAGGAGGTTTTGGCAAGTATGATAAAGGTAGATATACGCACCAGGTTCCCTGAACCTTGTGCAAGTATGTATTGCCAGCAGTTTGATAATTTCAAGAACGTTGCAGATTTCTTTGAATTTGCAGCCAAGTTAATGAGGAGATAATAACATATTTATAACTAGTCTTTGCTTTTTGCAGATTCAAGTAAATAAGTCTTAAGGTTAGGTATAGAAAGCCCAGCATCAAGGCGGTCCCATCCCGCACAATATGGCGAAGACCTTTGATGGTCCGCCAACCTTAGAGCGTAGCGGTTCCGAGCACCGAGTAGGGCGGTTTCCTTCTTCTCGCCTGAGGAGAGAAGACCGAGATGAGAGGTGGAGCCTTCCTTAAGGGTAAGGAAGGACGGGTAGGTTTTCGAAATAAATAACAAGATTTATGCACGATATCCAAATTATAATCATGGCTGGCGGCGTAGGTAGCCGCTTTTGACCAATGTCAACCCCCGATTACCCAAAGCAGTTCATAGATGTGATGGGTGTCGGCCGTTCCCTCATTCAATTGACTGTAGATAGATTGAAGCCAATCTGTCCTGTCGAAAATATGTGGGTAGTGACAAACGAGAAATACATAAGCATAGTCAAGGAGCAAATCCCGATATGCCAGAAGATACCAAATAGCATATGAGTACGACACAAAATAGGAAAATATCTTCATACAAGGAAAAAATAACTTTTTGGATAGGAGTTATAACTTTTCTAGTTCTTCTTTTAGGATTCGCTTACGCTGCTGGTAGATGGACTGCTGGAAGAGAGAATAAAGAAGAAATTATTTTGTTAAATCAAAAACATAATAAAGAACTTACTGATTTGAGAATTGATTTCAATAATCAGATAATGGAACAGAAGGCAATTAATCGAGAATTGCAGGATAAACTAAACGATAGAGCAAAGAAAGGAGGTTCTAATGAATAATAATAGGTTATTAAAATTAGCTTTCTTATGGCTTATTGCTGTATTGTTGCTTCTTACTTATCTGTTTTATGATGCGACTGAGCAAATTTCAATTCTTGATAGTCAGATAGAGCAACGTGATTCTTTGATTAAAGAATTGTCTACTAGCAATGATTTAATAAAAGAATATTTCGATGTTAAGTATGATTCTGTAAAAAAAGAAAAAATTTATGTCTTAAAGGATTCAAAGAAAACAAAAGTTGAAGTTGAAAAATGGAAGGCAATACATGATGTGGAGTATATAAAAAGTGAGGATAGGTTTTACAAAAACGGCAAACGAATATCTTCCGATAGTTTGATAAAAGAGTATAATAATCTTAGTCAAAGAAACACAGATGATTGGAAGAAACTTGTAGAAAGATACAATTTATTAGTTCATGATTACAATAAATTGGGTTTGAAACTTTCTAAAATAGAAGATAGTTTATGGGTAAAAAACCTTTTATTGAAAAATATAGAGAAGTATTATAAAATCCAATATAACTATGGCTATAAGGGTAATCAGGTTATTACTAATTTAAGCTCTGAAAAATTGGATTCAGCATTAATGCTTTTAGATATATATCGTGATAAATTGAAATATAATCCTCAAAAAAAACAATGGACCATTAAACGGTAGGTTATGAAGTTTAAAATAATGAATTCAAGTTATTATAACTTTATGAAAGGCGGTCCCATCCCGCACAACATGGCGAAGACCTTTGATGGTCCGACAACCTTAGAGCGTAGCGGTTCCGAGCACCGGGTAGGGCGGTTACATCTTTCCTTTCTGAGAAGGGAAGGCTTGGTTAGGATGTGGAGCTCCCTTTGGAAAGGGAGACGGAGGGATTCGAAAAAATACCTTCTTTAATGGGAGAAAGCAATGCCAGTGAGTGCAATGAAAACTCGCTTTCAAATTGCCGAGTGCAGCTCGCTTTATCAACAAGGAAGGACGGGATGATTTGCATGCAAAGCCATTTTGACAATCATGTGATGTAATCAGAATGAATACAACGAACAAAGGGGAACGACCAAAGACTGGTTGTTTCCCTTTGTTCGTTTAGAGGCAATTGTATCAGGTGTATCTGTCATCATCACAAAGGTTGCAACCAAACGAAAGATGGAGAAGGCACCACGCAAATCTATCTCAATTCCATCAAAAGCTCAGAAGTAGATGATGCCAACGCCAAAATACTGGCAGCCCTATAAGCCACAAAAAAGAATAAAAAGAGGGATTTTGTAAAATGAACCAAAATGAACCAAAATGAACCAATTTCCCTGAATCTTTACATAAGAGACACGGAAATGCCGAAAACATTCGTTCAATCAACGACTTAGAAAATTGTGTATGAAAAGAATGCTAAAAAAATGTTGAATTTCGTAGAATGATATTAATTTTTTAACACGCATAATTTGCTAGTTTCCAACAATTTTCGTATTTTTGCAAGGAGATTCTGTGTCTCTTATATCGAGATTCAGATGAACGTCATCAAAAAACGAACTTGATTCGCATGATGAAAGAGACAAATATACACTCACAGGTTACGTCCACTATTGCAGGGGACGACGGCGAAGCCATGGCAAAAAGTGAAGAAAACGCTAAGAAAATGGCTCCCAAAACGCCTTATGAAGGGCTTGAAAAACCTGCTGATGCAGGATGATATGTGGCTGTAGGGAGAGTGAATTGTGAAACGAGAATAGCTGATTCTTTCCACTTTCATCTTTTGCAATGTTTCTGGATATAGGGTAAGGACCCCCTCTTCGCAAGAGGGGGACAGGGGAGTCGAAACAATACAATAATTAATAAGGAGATTACGTTATGAACATAGAAGAAAAAAAAGCAGATTTTATAAGTCGCTTCAGGGCATCTAGGGAGCGAAAGGCAGAATACATAGCACAAATGGAAAAGCGAATGCGTGATGACTATCGCCGCAGAACCGGTAAGGAAGCAGAATCTTTTTGTGTGTTGTAATGTTTTGCCATAAGCCAAGTCTAGGTTGACAAATACAATATTTCTCATTCGAGCGACGACAAGTGCAGAGCGATACTGCAATGAGGAACCAAATATAAAATCATGAAATCTTATTTCTCCATAAAACCAGGAGCAACCTTTTTCTTAGATTGCTCCCGCACCCTCGTCTATCATAAAGACGATGCTGTATGGGGACAAGAAACATTATAATGTTATGATTGTAATTCCAAATAAGAACTTCACGGCTGATAGCATCCGCTTGGTCAGCTACTCAATAGCACAACGAAAGTCAATATGCTGAAAGCATGTGACAAGCTCGACCTATACGTAAGTCCCAACTTGAAGAAAGATGAGACAGCCAGGCGAATAACTCAGGAGATGTTGGATAACCCAATAGAGATCTTGAGCCGTTTGAACAACCAGGAACTCCAGATAGTAGATGAGTTTGTAAAAGGCGATGCCAGCACCTACGTGGTACGCAAGATGCGCAAGACCCAGTACAAGCTTCAGAAGCTATTTTTGGTAGCAACTTACGAGGATAAGGAAACCCAGGAATGGCACATGCTGATGCCAGCAGAGCTAACCAAAGCCTTATCCACCAGTCTCAATTTCTATTTGGATATGGCAAACAAAGGAATCAAAGCCCCATCAGCCAAACAACTCCGCATGATGTCCGCCTTAGGTCAATTCTTCGGAGGAAAAGAGCTTTGAAGAAAGAGGCACTTTTAGTTAAACCTGTTTTTAAATCGAAAAAGTTCAATTCCTTGAAATACTCTGTATCCCCAGTAAATACTGGGGATGTAGCCGTATTGCCATAGGGGTTGGATGCTTACTTTAAAATATGAGAATTTTACATATTTCAGACTTTCACCTATCTAATGATAATGCTAATATAGCAAAATCACAGAAAATAGTTGATGGACTTATTGAAGCTGTAAAAACAGCAAACGAGAAATACCCTATAGATTTAGTCATATTTTCAGGTGATGCTATCAATAAAGGCGGAGAAGGTTTTGCGTCTTTGAATGATGGATTCCTGTCATTTCAGACAATATTAATAGAGCCTTTAATGGAGACTCTGCATCTACCATTGACGAGTTTTATATGGTGTATAGGCAATCATGATATAGACCGAAAACTTGATTCTAAATATGCAGAGGCGGGAATCGCAGGGAAATTGACCTCCTTACAAGCTATAGATGATTTTTGTTCAGACAAAAATAACTTAAGAGATATTAGGCGTATTGAACCGTTTAAATCTTATGAGAAATCATTTTATCAATCAGTTTTAGGAAGCAATTATAAGTTTGGTGATTTTGAATCTTGCTACAAATATCAAATTGGTAACAAGAAAATAGGCATTTGTTGTCTTAATTCTGTTTGGAGATGTTGGGATTCTAGCACCGACAAAGGACGAATTTTGATGGGACGTGAACAGTTGTCACGGGCATCTGATTTTTTGAAAGATTGTGATGTAAAGATTGCCGTTTCACATCATGATTACCAATGGATGGCAGATTTTGAAATCAATGAAATAGACAAACTATTAGTATCCAACTTTGATTTATACTTTAGTGGGCATACACATAGTCTCAATGCCGAACTTAGCATAAAGCCACAAGGCAGAACTTTTAAAATTGTAGCATCTGGTATATTATCACATAACATATTTGAAAGTGATAATTTTCAAAATAGTTTTTCTATAGTTGATTATGATTTAGAGAATTTGCAGTTCAAACTGCAAGTCTATTCTGAAGAGCATAACAAGTTTGTTTTGGATTCCAAAAAAAATTGGGATTATCCAATTCCTGTTGGCGCAGAAATCCAAAAAAGCTTGGAAGTTCATCAAATTAGGTCAGAGTTAATAGAGGAAAATGAAAACTTGAATGAACATCTTCTTACCTATAAGACAGAAACCATAGCTCCACGTTCCATTGATGAAATCTTTGTTATGCCTTCGATTGTTCGTCAAAAAGATTTATCTGATGATGAAGACTTAGAAGATACAAGTGAGAAGATTCAAGATATTAGAAATATTATAGAATGTGAAGACAACTTCATCATTTTTGGGATAAAGGAATGTGGTAAGACAATCTTATTGGACAAGATACGCATAGAAATTTTGAAAGGAGGATACTCTAAAGAGTACATTCCAGTTTCCTTGGATTTTCGCAGTCTGAAAAGAGAAAAAGACATAATATCTAAAATATCAGATTTTTGGCGATGCAGGAAAGTTACCACTGTAGACTGCTTGAAAGAATCAAATGTTTTGCTGTTGGTTGATAATATTTCATTTTCACAAGAACATATCCTACAATTAAAAACTCTACAAGATTTTTTGGCTGGATATAAAAAGGTGAGATTAATCGGTGCAAGTAGAGAAGATCGTTGTTCTGATGTTATAGCGGAAAGCGATCAACACAAGTTATTGGATTTTGTTCGTCTAGAAATCCATCAATTTGACACACACCAAATACGAGTCTTGATTAGTAAATGGTTTGCTGAAGAAAAGGATAATGCAGACAAAGTTGAGCAGATAATCAAGATATTTGGAAAATTGAATCTTCCAAGAACACCTTTTTCTATATCCATGTTTTTGTGGATCTTGGAACGTCAAAATACGAGACCACAGAATGTAGCTCTGTTAGTCGAAACATATTTGGTAGATTTAATGAAAAGTAAGGATTCTGATGTGGCAGGAAGAAATACATTCGACTATAAGCATAAATTAAATCTTCTTGGAGATATAGCTTTGAGAATGTTATCCTCAACAGAACTTAACTATCAGGTAGAGTACTCTGCTTATGTTTCTGTGATTGAAAATTTTCTAGAGCAATTAAATTTCAAGACGATATATCAAGCCTCAAAAATAGCGCAGCAATTCATTGACATGGGGATTTTCCTTCACGACAACAATTATGTGTATTTTAGGTTTGAGTGTTTCTTTGAGTTCTGTTTAGCAAAAGCAATGGAACGCAATGAAGAGTTTAGAGAAAAAACTCTGTCAAAAGAGCATTACCTCGATTATACGAATGAGATTATTTATTATACAGGTATTCATCGTAACGAACACGAACTATTGAGAAAAATCGTAGAGAGAATGGAAGAAGAGTACTCTGGCATGAGGAAACTCTTGTTTGAGGATAATTGTAAAATAGATGATATCTTCAATGTCAATGAAAGCCTTATGAATAAAATGACTGTAGATGACTTAATTGAAAGTTTGCCAGACAAAGAAACTGAAGAAGATTCTGATAGGCGTGGAGACTTGATATTAAAAAATCACTGCAAAGGGAATGGCGAGGTTGAAAGGAAGCCCGAAGGCAATAATGTTATTTTGAATCTCTCGAAACAACTATTACTGGCTATGAATGTTTTCAAAAACTCAGAAGAAATAACTATACCAAATATGAAATATGAGTCTTATGTCAAGATATTAAAATACTCAATTGCATATTGTTTGTTGGCTAAATTGTTGACGACAAAAAAACTTTCAGAAGACAAAAACATGCCAACTGAGCGAATCAAAGATTTGCATATCATGCTCCGCTTCTTGCCTTTCTTGCATCAAAAGCTCCTATCTCGCAACTTAGACACAGTAAAGATATTGGAGATAGTTAAACAAAAAATGGTTGAAGACTTACAAAATGAGACAACTTCCGAGTTAGAAAAATACATGTCCATATTTTTGTATGCAGATATTCAACCTTTAAAAGCTAAGGAAGAAATTAAAAACTTCCTTCACACTTCTACCCGAGCGTATATACATGATGCATGTTATATGAATCTTTTGGAGTTTTATTACAAATCAAATTCCAATGATCTTGATGAATTTTTGATTAATATGATTGCAGATCTGTATTTTAGAGCCAAGCCTAATATAGATAAGGGCATAAAGAAGGGTATCTTTATTCAAGACTTAAAAAATAAAAAGAAAAAATCAAAGTAAGTTATGACTAAAGAACAAGTTTTAGCACAGCAACGTGCAGACTTTGCTGTAGCAAAGTTCATAGAAGAGATATTTGAATCTGGTCATATAAAGGAATATACCTTTGATGAAACCAGAGACTCTGCTTTAGAATGTGCTAAGCAAAATATTGAGGTTTCATCTCTTACAGAACGAGAGAAATATGTGGCAAAAGAGAGTGTAGATAAAGCTGTACATGAAATTGCCAAGATATTTAAGATGATAGAATCAGGAAGATTAATAAAACAAAATGAAAGGTAATGATTTAGGCGGTCCCATCCCGCACTATCTGGCGAGACCTTTGATGGTCCGCCAACCTTAGAGCGTAGCGGTTCTGAGCACCGGAGGGCGGTTACATCCTCTCGTTCCTGAGGAAAGAGAGGCTTGGTGAGAAAGGTGGAGCCTTCCTTAACGGTAAGGAAGGACGGGTAGGTTTTCGAAAGACTCCTTCTTTAACGGTAAGGAAGGACGGGTAGGTTTTCGACCAGTGTTATTGATCAATAAATAATAATGATATGAAAGGAATAGTATTAGCAGGTGGAAGCGGAACACGCTTGTACCCCATTACAAAGGGTATCAGCAAGCAGCTGATACCAATCTTTGATAAACCGATGATATATTACCCAATATCAGTATTGATGTTGGCAGGTATCCGTGAGATACTCATTATTTCAACACCATTTGATTTACCAGGCTTCAAGCGCCTCTTAGGCGATGGAAGTCAGTTAGGTGTGAAGTTCGAGTATGCAGAGCAGCCATCACCAGATGGCTTAGCCCAAGCCTTCATTATCGGAGAGAAATTCATTGGTAATGATTCCGCTTGCCTCGTATTAGGCGATAATATCTTCTATGGTGCAGGATTAAATCAGATGCTGCATCAGGCAGTAGTGGATGCAGAACAGAATAACAAAGCTACAGTCTTTGGTTATCGTGTAAGCGACCCAGAGCGATATGGTGTGGCAGAGTTCGATGAACAAGGCAATTGTCTCAGCATTGAGGAAAAGCCTGAACATCCAAAGAGCAACTATGCAGTGGTAGGCTTGTACTTCTATCCTAACAAGGTAGTAGAAGTCGCCAAGCATATTAAGCCATCCGCTCGTGGTGAGTTGGAAATCACCACCGTAAACCAGGAGTTCCTGGAGGATAAGCAGCTGAAGGTACAGACCATGGCAAGAGGATTTGCCTGGCTCGATACCGGAACCCATGATTCTCTTTCTGAAGCATCCACCTTTATTGAGGTCCTGGAGAAGCGACAGGGTTTGAAGGTAGCTTGCTTGGAAGGTATCGCATACCGTCAGGGTTGGATTACTGCAGAACAATTGAGAGAGAATGCTCAGCCTATGCTGAAGAATGACTATGGCAAGTATCTCCTTTCAATACTTGAAGAGAAAAATCAAACACTAAAAAAGAATTTAGAATATTAGAAAACAATGAATATTATCAAAACAAATATTGAAGGCGTTCTCATTATTGAGCCACGCCTCTTCCGCGACTCTCGTGGCTACTTCTTCGAGAGCTTCAGCGAGCGAGAGTTTGAAGAGAAGGTTGCCCCAATCCTGGGACACAGTGTTCACTTCTGCCAAGACAACGAGTCTATGAGTAGCTATGGCGTAATGAGAGGCTTGCACTTCCAGTGCCCACCATATACTCAGAGCAAGTTAGTACGCTGCGTAAAGGGCAGAGTACTCGATGTAGCAGTGGATATTCGTAAAGGTTCGCCAACTTATGGCAAGCATGTGGCAGTAGAGCTGACAGAAGACAATCATGTTCAGTTCTTCATCCCTAAGGGCTTTGCCCATGGCTTCGCAGTTCTCTCAGAAACAGCCGTCTTCCAATACAAGTGTGATAACTTCTATCATCCTGAGGCAGATGGAGGTATCAGCATCCTTGATGACACTCTTGGTATTGATTGGAAAATCCCAACAGAACATGCCAATCTCTCAGAAAAAGATACAAAGCATGCCATGCTGAAAGACTTTGATAGTCCATTCGAGATCAACGTGGATTTATACTAAGTCATACGTTGTTCTTGTTAAGCATTGATTATGC
>ERZ772831.2359-NODE-2359-length-15807-cov-3.516188_pt1 | contig 15807 bp, 14 predicted proteins | sample MGYA00580858_ERZ772831 | MGnify/ENA primary metagenome ERZ772831 (study PRJEB29015, sample SAMEA2737694) | human gut metagenome | biome: human gut; feature: human-associated habitat; material: faeces | place: China | collected 2012 ... | reverse complement strand
TGGCGCGCATCGACCGGGAAAAGCGGCGGCTGGCGCAGGCCGGCATCGACGCATTCTGGCAGGCGCTGGCGCAGCTCGGCTATGACCGGGCGCAGGCGCTCGAGCTGCTGCGGCAGGATCTGCAGCAGGCAAAGGAGGACTAACAAACATGGCAATTCTCGAATGCAGAGGGCTGTGCAAGAGCTACGGCGCAGAGCCGGCACTCGACCGCGTGGATCTCGCGATCGAGCCGGGGCGCATCGTCGGTCTGCTCGGCCCGAACGGGAGCGGCAAGAGCACGCTCATCAAGCTGGCAAACGGTCTGCTGACGCCGGATGCCGGGGAAATCCTCATCGACGGCATGGCGCCGAGCAAGGACACGAAGAAGATCGTCTCCTACCTGCCGGAGCGCACCTATTTTGCCGACTGGATGACGGCGCTGCAGCTGCTGGACTTTTTCGGCGACTTCTATGACGACTTTGACCGCGCCGCCGCCGTGCAGATGATGCAGCGGCTCGGCATCCAACCCAAGCAGCAGATCAAGCAGATGTCGAAGGGCACGCGCGAAAAGGTGCAGCTCATCCTCGTCATGAGCCGTAAGGCGAAGCTCTACCTGCTCGACGAGCCGATCGGCGGCGTCGACCCTGCGACGCGCGATTTCATTCTCAACACCATTATCAGCAACTACAACCCCGAGGCTGCCGTCGTCATCTCCACGCACCTGATCGCGGACGTGGAGAACATCCTCGACGACGTGGCGTTTCTCAGCCGCGGGCATCTGCTGCTGCAGTCGTCGGCGGATGACCTGCGCGCCAAGGAGGGCAAATCGGTGGACGCTGTGTTTCGGGAGGTATTCAGATGCTAGGAAAACTCTTAAAGCAGGATTTTCGCGCGACAGCGCGCATCATGCTGCCGCTGTATGCGGCCGTGCCGGTGCTCGGTCTGTTCACGGGGCTGATTCCCCGCCTGTGTGAAAGCCAGTCGAACATCTGGATCAGCATCCTCGGCTCGCTCGTGTCGTTCGTGTTTTCGCTGGCGCTCATCGCCGCCGTCGTGACGACGGTCGTGCTCATGATCCTGCGGTTTTACCGCAACCTGATGACGGACGAGGGCTACCTGATGTTCACGCTGCCGGTCTCGACGACGGAGCTGATCTTCTCGAAGCTGATCGTCTCGATCGTGTGGTTTCTCGGCACGTTCGCGGTCGACGCGCTCGGCCTGCTGCTGTCCGGCATGCTCGGCGGCTACGAGGATATCGTCCGGTTTCGGTTTGCCTTTACCTTCGGCGCACCGTACAGTATGCCGCCGATCACGCAGGCGCAGGCCGGCTGGCTCACCGTCGGCGTGGTCGTGCTGGTGGTTTTGTGCGGCCTTGCCCTGTGCCTGATGACCTACGCCGCCATGGCGATCGGTCAGAGTTTCAAGAAAAACAAGGGGCTCATGTCCGTCGTGTTCTTCTTTGTGCTCTGGATCGGCACGCGCCTCCTGCTGGCGCTGATCTTCTATCTGAAATACGAAGCGCCGCCCGACGAACAGAACTTTCCGATGGTCATGGAGATGCTGCGTGCGGCAGATGTGCGGGAGGACTGCGACGAATGCACCTCGCCGCTGGACGAGCTGTTTGAACGGCTGGAAATGCGGGATCCCGACCATATTGCCGTGAAGTATTACAAGGACTACCACTCCGGCAGCGCCAAAACACTGAAATCCATTCAGATCACTTTGGCGGCAAGGTTAGAGAAATTCAATCTGTCCTCGTTGGCGGCGCTGACCGCTACGGATGAGCTGGATCTGCCGTCCCTCGGCGAAAAGAAAGTGGCGCTCTTTGCCCTGATCCCCGACAATGATACCAGCTTTAACTTTTTGGTCAGCATTTTGTACACGCAGCTTTTTCAGCAGCTATTCTATCTGGCCGACCACAAATACGGCGGCAGTCTGCCCGTTCCCGTTCACTTCCTAATGGACGAGTTCAGCAATGTCAGCCTGCCGGAGGATTTCTCCAAGATCCTTGCGGTCATGCGCTCCCGCAATGTGTATGTGTCCATCATTCTGCAAAATGTGGCGGCGCTCAAAGCGCTGTTTGAAAAGGAATGGGAGTCGATCCTCGGCAACTGCGATGAGTTCCTTTACCTCGGCGGCAACGAAACTTCGACCCACAAGCTGATCTCGGAATCCTATCTCGGCAAATCCACCATCGACACCAACACCTACGGCAAATCGTCCGGGCGCAACGGCAATTACAGCACGAACTATCAGATCAGCGGCAGAGAACTTCTGACGCCGGACGAGGTGCGTATGCTGGACAACCGCTACGCCCTTTTGTTTATCCGTGGTGAGCGGCCGGTGATGGATGAAAAATACGACATTCTGAAGCACCCGAACATTGCGCTGACCGAGGACGGCGGCGCAGCACCCTATGAACACGGCGGGACGGAAAATGCCGTTGCAACGCTCTCGTTTGCAGGTGTAGATGCCGAAACGCTGTTTGAACCCAATGAACCCATACCCGATTATGAGCTTCTTTCCGAAGAGGATATAGAGGCTCTTTTTTAATTCAATTCAAGGAGGATGAACCCATGAAGAACACCAAAAAGACCGCAAACAAGCTGCCCGTGCCCGGCAAGATCAGAAAGGGCTTCCGCTTCTACTGCGCCGCTGTGCTGTCGGTCGCCCTTGTGCTCGGCTGCTCCGTGACGGCCTTTGCCGCCAATGACCCAATCGCCGTCGTGAACAACCTGAGCGATTTTATTTTCGGTCTGATCCGTGCGGTCGGCCTGATCCTGCTCGGCTGGGGCATCGTGCAGGTGGGACTTTCGTTCCAGTCCCACGATCCAAGCCAGCGCAGCAACGGCTTTCTCACCCTTGCGGGCGGTATCGTCATTACCTTTGCCAAAGAGATCCTGAACCTGATCACGGGATGAAAAGGAGGCCGCAGATGGAAAAGTGCGAGTGCTATATCCACTCTCTGAAACAGGGAGAAAACCATGTACTCGGTGAGGCGACGATTCTCAAACGCATCGGGGACAACGACTACCTTGCCGAATACAACGGCGTAAAATGCCACGCCATATTCAATCCCTTTGCCGGGCGCTACTTTGTAGACGATGTGTACGGCGTGATCCGCAGTTCACCCGACCGAGGCAGCAGATAAATGATATGGCGCACGGGGCAGGTCGCTTCGGCCTGCCCCTATTTGCCGGAAAGGAGGAAGCTGTGAAGAAATACAGCATTATTTACGCCGATCCGCCTTGGCGGTACAAGGTCTATTCTAAAAAAGGGCTTGGGCGCTCCGCCGAATCCCACTACCCGACAATGGAGCTGGAAGATATACGGGCGCTGCCGGTCAGCACACTTGCCGCCGATGACTGCGTATTGTTTCTATGGACAACGATCCCGCTGCTGCATGATTGCTTTTCGGTCATGCGTGCATGGGGCTTTTCGTATAAGACGGTGGCTTTCGTGTGGATCAAGCAGAACCGCAAGTCCGACAGTCTGTTTTGGGGTATGGGACACTGGACGAGAGCCAATGCGGAGTTCTGTATGCTTGCCACCAAAGGCCACCCGAAACGCCGCTCTGCCGGGGTGCATCAAGTCATCCTCTCCCACATCGAGGAACACAGCAAAAAGCCGGAAGAAGCAAGACGGCGCATTGTTGAGCTGATGGGCGATCTGCCACGCATTGAACTGTTCGCCCGTCAGAAAGCGGACGGATGGGATGCTTGGGGCAACGAGGTCGCCTGTGATGTTGCGCTGACGGGAGGTGAGCCGAATGTCGGATAACTGGGTCGTACAGAATCTCGAAAACGCACTCGAAACTTGGAACGAAAAGCTGGCAGAGATCTGGCAGCTCATTACGCAGTCGCCAGAGCAATTCAAGGGCGGCACGATCTGGAATGTGATCGTCGGCATCCACGGTGCGGTGCAGGCCATCGGGCTTGCGCTGCTCGTTTTGTTCTTTGTGGTGGGCGTGATGAAAACCTGCGGCAGCTTTGCGGAACTGAAGCGGCCGGAACACGCCCTGAAAGTGTTCATCCGCTTCGTCCTTGCCAAAGCCGCCGTCACATACGGCTTGGAGCTGATGATTGCCCTGTTCAACATCGTGCAGGGGCTGATCTCCACCATCATGAACGCCGCAGGCTTTGGGGCGGCGCAGGAAACCGTGTTGCCCGCCGAAATCGTGACCGCCGTGGAGGATTGCGGCTTTTTTGAAAGCATCCCATTATGGGCAGTGACCTTGATCGGCGGGCTGTTTATCACGGTTTTGTCGTTTATCATGATCATGACCGTGTACGGCAGATTTTTCAAACTATATCTCTATACGGCCATTGCCCCGGTCCCGCTCTCGGCCTTTGCGGGCGAGCCGTCGCAGAACATCAGCAAAAGCTTTATCAAGAGTTATGCCGCCGTCTGCTTGGAGGGTGCGATCATCGTACTTGCCTGCATCATCTTCTCGCTGTTCGCATCCAGCCCGCCCGTCGTCGATCCCGACGCTGCGGCGGTCACGCAGGTGTGGTCGTATGTGGGTGAGTTAGTTTTCAATATGCTGGTGCTCGTCGGCGCTGTCAAAATGGCCGACCGTGTTGTGCGTGAAATGATGGGACTGTAAAGGAGGAAGAAATTTGGAAGTGAAAATCAATCGGGAGATCCGAAACTATACGGAATCCATGTTTTTCGGGCTGTCCATGCGGCAGTTTGTCTTTTCTGTCTTGGCGATCCTCGTTGCCGTGGGGCTGTACTTTTTGCTGAAACCCCACTTCGGGACGGAAACCGTCAGTTGGATGTGTATTCTCGGTGCCGCACCCTTTGCGGCGCTGGGCTTTATCACTTATCACGGCATGACCGCCGAGCAATTTCTCTGGGCGTGGCTGCGCTCGGAGCTGTTAGAGCCAAAAGAGCTTCGTTTTGAGGCATCGAACCTCTACTATGAAGCACTCAAAGACAAATTGGAGAGAGGAAAATCATGATCAAAACGCTGAAAAACCTGCTGAAACAGGACAAGGAGCGATACACCGTGCCCCGCAAGGTGCAGGATGTGATCCCCGTCCGCCGCATCTGGAAGGACGGTATTTTTCAGGTGGGCGGCCGCTTTTCCAAAACCTATCAGTTCACCGACATCAACTACCTTGTGGCAAGCCGTGAGGACAAGGAGCAGATGTTCCTTGCCTATTCGGAGCTGCTGAACAGTCTGGATTCCGGAGCGACGACGAAAATCACCATCAACAACCGCAGGCTGAACCGGGCGAATTTCGAGCAGTCGATCTTGATGCCCATGCGGGGCGACGCCTGCGATGTGTACCGCCGGGAATACAATCAAATGCTGCTGGACAAGGCCACCGGCGCCAACGGCATCATTCAGGAGAAATATATCACGGTGTCGGTCTGCAAAAAGGACATCGAAGAAGCCCGCACCTACTTTGCCCGGATCGGCGCTGACCTGATCGCCCATTTCGCCGCCCTCGGCTCCAAGTGTACCGAGCTGGACGCCGCCGAAAAGCTGCGGGTGCTCCATGATTTCTACCGTCAGGGCGAAGAAGCGGCGTTTCATTTTGACCCGCAGGATATGATGCGCAAGGGACACGACTTCAAGGACTATATCTGCCCCGACTCGATGGAGAAAAGCAGCGACTGCCTGAAGCTGGGCGAAAAATACTGCAGGGTCTTGTTTTTGAAGGACTACGCTTCGTATATCAAAGACAGCATGGTCACGGAGCTGACCGATTTCAACCGAAATATGATGCTGTCGATCGATGTTGTGCCGATCCCCACCGACGAGGCCGTGCGGGAGGTGGAAAATCGTCTGCTCGGTATCGAAACCAATATCACCAACTGGCAGCGCAGGCAGAACGCCAACAACAATTTCTCCGCTGTCGTGCCCTATGATATGGAGCTCCAGCGCAAGGAAAGCAAGGAGTTTCTGGACGACCTGACCACGAGAGATCAGCGGATGATGCTTGCCGTTATTACGATGGTCATTACCGCCGACGACAAAAAGCAGCTCGACAGCGATACCGAAACGGTGCTTGCCGTGGCACGAAAGCATATGTGCCAGCTTGCCGTTCTGAAATTCCAGCAGTTCGACGGGCTGAACACCGTTCTTCCCATCGGCGCACGGAGGATCAATGCGTTCCGTACCCTCACCACTGAGAGCCTTGCGGTGTTTATGCCCTTTAAGGTGCAGGAGGTACAGGACAAGGGCGGCATTTATTTCGGAGAGAACGCCATCTCCCACAACCTCATCATGTGCAACAAAGCAAATCTTCTGAACCAGTCGGCGTTTCTGCTGGGCGTGCCCGGTTCGGGCAAATCGTTCAGCGCCAAGGAGCTGATCGCTTTTCTCATTCTCAATACCGCCGATGATGTGTTGATCTGCGATCCGGAAAACGAATTTGGTGCGCTGGCGGCAGCTTTGGGTAAGGAAACGGCAACCGTCATTCATATGGCGGCGGGCGGCAAGGATCGCTTGAACGCCATGTATATGGTGGACGGCTACGGCGAGAACAACCCCATCGTGGAGAAATCGCAGTTCATCATGTCCCTTGTGGAGCAGATCGACAAGGCCGGCGTCGGCCCGCAGCAGAAATCCATCATCGACCGCTGCACGGCGCTGGTGTATCAGGACGCCGAGCGGACGGGTAAGCCCGCTACGCTCTGTGACCTGCGAAACAAGCTGTTGGAACAGCCCGAAGAAAAGGCAAAAGAAATCGCCTTGTCGCTGGAGCTGTTCACCACCGGCTCACTGGATATTTTCGGCCACGAAAGCACCGTCGATCTCGACAAGCGCATCGTCGTATTCGATATTCACGGCCTTGGCGAGCAGTTGAAGCCGACGGGACTGCTGGTGATCACCGACACCATCCTCAACCGTGTCACTCTCAACTGGAAGAAGGGCAAGCGCACCCACATCTTCATCGACGAATTTCATGTCGTTTTTGAAAATGAGCAGAGCGGCATTTTCTTCAATTCCGCATGGCGGCAGTTCCGTAAGCGCAACGGCTATCCCACCGCCATCACGCAGAATGTGGAATACCTGCTGGATTCCGTGCAGGCAAGCACGATGCTCTCCAACTCCGAGTTTGTGGTCATGCTCAATCAGGCGTTTTCCGACCGTGCCAAGCTCTCAAAACTCCTGAACATCTCTGACGAACAGATGAGCTATGTCACCAACGCCGATGCGGGCTGTGGGCTGATCAAGTACGGCTCGGCGCTGGTGCCGTTTATCAACCGTTTTCCCAAAGATACCGAGCTTTACCGCTTGATGACGACGCGCCCCGGCGAGGGTGTGTTCGGCAGCGGAAACGCATCTTAAAGGAGGCCATATATGAAAAGCAAATATCTGATGATCGGGGCGGCCGTATGTGCCGCCCTTTTCCTTTTCTCCGGCATCATGCTCTGGCGGCAGCATGCGGATGAAAAGCAGAGCGCCGAAGCCTTTGAACAGGTCGCCGCGCTGGTGGAAACCGAACCTGCTCCCACCGACACGCCGCAGGAAACCGAGCTGCTGCCGGAGTTGACGGCGTTTGAAAAGTACCGGGCGGTGCAGGAGCAGAACAGCGATTTTGTGGGCTGGCTCTCCATCCCCGGCACGAGCATCGACTATCCCGTGATGCAGACCGTGGACAAGCCGAATTTCTATCTGAAACGAGGCTTTGACAAGCAGTACAGCGATTACGGTGTGCCCTATGTGCAGGAAAACTGCGACCTTGCACTCTCCGACAACTGCGTGATCTACGGCCATCACATGAACAACGGGACGATGTTTGCCGATCTCTGCAAATATGAAAGTGAGGACTTTTATCAGGAGCACAAGACCATTCGCTTCGATACGCTGTCCGGCTTTGGTGAATATGAGATCGTGGCGGTGTTCAAGACCGTTGCCTATTCCGAGCAGGGCTTCAAGTATTACCACTTCACCCGTGCGGAGTCGGCGGAGGACTTTGACGCCTATATCACTCAATGCAAGGCGCTTTCTCTTTACGACACCGGCGTTACGGCAGAATACGACGACAAGCTGATCACGCTCTCCACCTGCGAATACAGTCGCAAAAACGGGCGCATGGTCGTTGTCGCCAAGCGGATCGCCGCACCCTCTGCGGAGGTAGGCAGCGATGAAGCCTGAAAAATATGTGGTGTCGCTTTCGGGCGGCAAAGATTCTACGGCGATGCTCCTGCGCCTACTGGAAGAAAAACGGCCTGTTGATCTGATCCTCTTTTGCGATACGGGGTTAGAATTTCCGCAGATGTACGAGCATCTTGCCCATTTGGAGGCGTATATCGGCAGACCCATTATCCGGCTGAAAGCGGAGCACGATTTTGAATACTACTTTCTGCACTACACGCCGAAACGGAAAAATCCCGCCTTGGAGCAGTACAGCGGCATGAGCTGGGCAGGCCCACGCAACCGCTGGTGTACGGGCATCCTCAAAACCCGTGTGGTGGATGCCTACCTGAAAGAGCTGCGGAAAGATTACACGGTTATTGAATATGTCGGTATTGCAGCCGACGAGCCGAAGCGGATCAAGGACAAAACCTATCCTCTCGCAGAATGGGGTATGACCGAAAAGGACTGTCTGGCCTACTGCTATGAACAGGGCTTTGATTGGGGCGGTCTGTATGAGATCTTTCACCGGGGTTCCTGCTGGTGCTGCCCTCTGCAAAGTCTGGACGAGCTGCGAAAGCTGCACCGGTATTTCCCAGACCTCTGGCGGCAGCTCGAAACTTGGGACGATGCCACTTGGCGCACCTTTATTAAGGGGTATTCCGCCCGTGATCTTGCTGCCCGTTTCGACTTTGAAGAACAGTGGCAAAAAGCCGGTGGAAATATCCGCAGCCGTGCGTTTTATGCGGCGATGCGGGAAGAGATCCAGCGGCGCAGAACGGAGGTGAAACCATGCCCGACATCAAGACGAGAGATGTGGTCAAGGGAACGGTAAAGGTGATCGACAAATCGGCGGTAGCTGCCGAGCGGATGAAGGATGCCTATGTCCGCACCAAGGACAAGGCGGAGCACGGCATTTTTGCAGCGGAATCCTCTCCCGAAGAATACGCTGCCGACCGCACTTTGACCGGGACGGAAACGGCGGCACACGAAGCTGTTCATGGATTAGATAAGGCCGGCCGCAAGGGTGTGAAAACCACCAAGGAGAATATCTCCAAGGCAAAGGACTATTTTCAGCGGAGAAAGACCGACTTGCCGAAAAAGCAGGCGAAGGATGCCATGCGGCGAGTGCGCCGCTCTGCCGATGCCACGCAAAAGACGATCAAAACGGTAGACCGCAGCGGTAAGACCATCAAACAGACGGCAAAATCCACGGGCAAAGCAGCGGTCAAAACCACGCAGAAAACCATCAAGACCGCCGAGCAGACCGTCCGGACGACCGTAAAAACGACGCAGGCTGCGGCAAAGACGGCGCAGAAAACCGCGCAGGCCACGGCAAAAGCCGCTAAAACTGCGGCGCAGACTGCCCGTGCAGCGGCAAAGGCAACTGCGGCAGGCATCAAGGCGGCGGTCAAGGCTACTGCTGCCGCTGTCAAAGCCATCGTTGCCGGAACAAAGGCACTGATCGCCGCCATCGCTGCGGGCGGCTGGATCGCCGTTGTCGTGATTATCGTTATCTGTCTGATCGGACTGATCGTCGGCTCTTGCTTCGGCATCTTTTTCTCCGGTGAGGACAGCGGCACGGGACAGACTATGCGGCAGGCCGTGCAGGAGATCAACGCTGATTATCAATCGCAGATCGACACCACAAGGGCAAATATCGCTTATGACGAGCTGGAAATGTCCGGCTCCCGTGCAGTGTGGCCGGAGGTGCTGGCGGTGTATGCGGTAAAAACCACCACCGATCCCGACGATCCGCAGGAGGTTGCCAGGGTGGACGATGCCAAGAAAGCCATTCTCAACGATATTTTCTGGCAGATGAACGAAATATCTTCCCGCACCGAGAGCAAGACCGAGAAAGTCATTACTGAAACCGACGACGGTCACGGGAACATCGTGGAAACTGCCACGACGGTCACACGCACCTATCTCTATATCACGGTCAGCCACAAGACCGCCGAGGAAATGGCAGACCTTTTCAATTTCAACGCTGACCAGCGACAGCAGCTTTCTGAACTGCTTGCCGAGGAAAACCGCAGTATGTGGTCTGCTGTCCTCTATGGTATTTATTTCGGGGATGATTCCATCGTCACGGTGGCCTTGTCGCAGATCGGCAATGTGGGCGGTCAGCCCTATTGGTCGTGGTATGGATTTGAAAGCCGTGTAGAATGGTGCGCCTGCTTTGTTTCGTGGTGTGCCAATGAGTGCGGCTATATCGACGGCGGCGTTATCCCGAAGTTTGCGGGCTGCGTCAACGGTGTCCAGTGGTTCAAAGACCGTGGACAATGGCAGGACGGCAGCTTTGAACCATCTGCCGGTCAGATCATTTTCTTTGATTGGGACAACAAAGGCAGCTCCGGCCCGCAAGATGGGCAGTCCGATCATGTCGGCATCGTGGAGAAATGCGAAAACGGCATTGTCTACACCATCGAGGGCAATTCCGGCGATAGCTGCCGACAGAACCAATATCCCGTAGGGTATTATGAGATCCTTGGGTATGGGATTTTATGCCTTTAAGAGCATAAGACACCTTATGAAAGGAAAGGTGTTATGGAAAGAAGCAGGCAAATTCCTTGATTTATCAATAACTTTATCCCATTATTCTTTCCATAAAAATCACTGTTACCTTTTCCCTGTGTAGTACCCCCGTGTACTCGACAACGCAGATGGCTATATATGGGCATAGAACAAGCCGTCTTTTCAATTGTGAAAAGACGGCTTGTTCAGATGGGAGATATGTAAATTTATCACAGAATAAATCTCAGAGTTCGGCATTTTTAAAATTTACTCTTTACTCTACATAATTTTCTCTTATCTTCAAATCAAATTTGGTGGAATACTAAATCCATCGGCAGCGGCTCTGTTTATACGTTCTTCAATTTCAATTTCATCTTCAATATTAAACTTGTCAGATAAATGGAAAAGAATCATAACTAAGTTATTTTCTTCTCTTCCAACTGTCTCAATATCACTCCACCAAAGAATAGCATCCTGGGTATCTTCTGCTGAGTTTAAAACAGAAAGAGCTTCGTTCCAATCAATTTCATATCCATCTACACCATAGATATAGCAAAGGGCAGTATTGACACACCACAATCCATCTGTCAAATCAGTGCATTCTGCGAGCAGCTCTTTTACTGATTGAGTAGTTAATTCTGTTTCATGTCGGCGCTTCATGTATGCAAGATTTAGGGCCGCACATTTTCTTGTACCGCTAAACTGGTACATAATGAGAAAACTCTTTTCGGCACTTCCTTTATCCTCGGCGCTGTAAAACTTTATGGCTACCCTATGAAAAGTATTAAAAAATGTTATCATCTGTTCATCATCATTGTCAATCTGAGAAAAGAGTTTCTCATCTGCAATTTTATAGATTTTTTCAATAAGGCGTTTAATATCAGGTGAGTAACTTTCATTTCCTTCAGCTGATTCTGCTTCGAGATGATACCCTATCGCTTCTGAGTATTGTTTGAAACTTTCATATGGATGTTTCTCCTCGAGTTCCAAATCGCCTATTCTTTCGTCAATATTTGCAAGCATTGCATCCACATTTACATTAGAGCTAAGCCGTTGGACAAGAAGTTGGCGTACCATTTTATCATCGGGATCAAGTTCAAGTGCTTTTTTAAGGTCATCTATCATTAACTGGTAGTATTCATTCTTTTTTGTCTGTTCCTTTTCTTTTTTCATCAAATTCCAATAGGTCGTGCTTCTATTTCTAAATGCCTCCTTATGTTTATCATCAAGCTGAATTGCTTTTTCATAATCCGCAAGAGCTTTTTTATATTCACCTAATTCATCAAAACTTGCGCCTCTGTTTGTGTAATATGTTGCATCATTAGGTTCAAGCCCAATAGCCTTTGCATAGTATCTAAGCGCTTCATGTTCGTCACCTTTTTTACTATATGCTACGGCTATATCATTAAAGCAACAAGCATCGTTTTTTCCTGAAAGCTTTAGTGCAATTAAGTAATCACTAATAGCTTCGTCATATCTCTTCATGTTATCATTTAAAAAGCCCCTCTCCATATATGCCTCTCTACGATCAGGATATTCTTCTACTATTTCTGTCATTTTTCGGATTTTACTAAAAGATGTTAAATCACCATCATAGCCACGTACGATTACACCTAAGATTTTGGCTTGATATTTAGCTTCTTCTGCTGCCTGATTTGCTTGAAGCATATATTCATTCAGTTTTGTAATCCGTTTATCAATTTCATATGGTGCTCTGAACACAATTAGCGCTCCAAAAACGGTGTATATAGTTGCAACAATTCCGACAATAGAAACTAACCGTCCCATCTCAGCATCAGCATGATCAGACAATTCTGTAAAACTATCTATGAAAGCTCTCTCTACAGGATTGGAATTTTGCAATTCAGAAGCACTACTAATTGTACATTCTATGGAACCAATATCTTTCTTCAATTCAGAAATAGCGTTTATAAGATAACACATTATTCCAAAGAAAAGCACAATTAGTATTGTTAAAAAGGCAATTAGAAGTGGAACTGTAATTGTATTGGAATATTTTTTGTATTTTTTAGCTTTCATTATCGCTTAACCCCTTTTAAAAAAAAATACACAATTTAGAGGCTTATCCTTATAATCTCCAAATTCCACTTAGATAAAGTTTATTGACATTATACTGCTTTTTATCCAATTTTTCAACTCCAAAACCGAAAATAATCGTGCTTTTTATCTGCGTTATCCATTTAATTCTTGTAAGCGTATAACTTTAAAGCAAAAATGGAGTCCTTACAACAAAATTTCCAGTAGGGACTTTGAGAATTTATAAATTAAACTCAGTCTATTATTTAGTAATTTAATGTGACTTCATTTACACAAAAATCACTTACCCAAGGATTTTAGCCACTCTAAAGTATCTGTATTTGTAACCCAAGAAGGCGTTGCTGGAGGCATAACCAGCGAATATTTTTCCAGTGCGTGGCGCTGTGTTTCGATGCTCGCTTTAGCATACACTTCTGTTGTGGAAATGTCCTCATGTCCAAGAAAATCCTTTATGTAGAAGATATTGATTCCAGCTTCCAACAGATGCATCGCTTTTGTATGCCGTAATACATGGGGTGAAACGTGGGTGCTTACGCCAGCCATTTGAACATATTTGTTCAAAATATACGCCGCGCCAGCACGGGTAAGAGGGTTTTCCTGCCTGTTTACGAAAAATGGCCTGTCCAATTTTTCTGGCGCTGAAAGGCCCTGTTCCTCCATATACCGCCGTAAGTGAAGCACGGTGTTTGGCAATATCGGGACTTCTCGCAGCTTCCGTCCCTTTCCATAAAGGATCACTTTTGCAGGATTACTCAAATGTATATCTCTCACTTTCAGTGACAAAATTTCTGAAACCCTTGCTCCTGTATCGTATAACAAACTCAAAAAGCACAAATCACGTCTACCTATCCTGGAAGATTGATCGGGCTGTCTCAGAATACTGCTCATTTCCTCAGTGGTTAGGTAGCATACAGATGCTTGCTCTTTCTTTGTATATGGAATATTTGTAATTTTCTGGCAAAGGAGCATATGCTGCGGACTTTCAACTTCCACATACTTGAAAAAAGCCCGCAGCGCCGCCAATCTATGATTCCTGGTAGATATACCGCAACGTCTGTCGCGACTGAGCCAAGAGAGATATTCTTGAATCAATCCCGGAGAAAAATCCTGTATCCGAACTCTTTCAATACTTATAGCTTTTTCATCTCGTAAAAAGGTAAGCAATAAGCGGAAAGCGTCACAATAAGAAGAAATAGTGTTTTGGGAAACATTTCGCTGTAAGGGTAGGTATGAGCCAAGATAAGAAGTCATCAGCTTGATAAAATCAGTAGGTTTCTTCATCATATTCCTCCATTCTAGGAATGACATTACCTAAAGTATTTTGCATCGTTTCCGTCACATATGGGAACATATCCGCCGTAAATTGCAGATAACTTTGAGTCGCATAGATGTTCTTATGACCGAGGTACTGGCTAAGCAACGGAATTACAGCCATAATGTCCTCTTGGTTATAAACCATTTTGCGAAGCGATTTCACGGCAAATGAATGTCTGAAATCATGAATTCTTGGCCCCGTTCCACGTCCTCCATGAGATATGCCCGCATCCCAGAGTATCCGGCGGAAAGTGATATATACGTGATCCTGCGAGTAGGGCACATTGTGTCGTGAGGGGAAAAGATATTCGCAACCAGAAAAGAGGAAAGACATTTCTTCCCTATGCTTTTTGAGCTGTTGAGATAGGCTGTCCGCTAACGGTATCATGCGGTCTTTATCAAATTTCGCTCCAATAATTGATACCATTATCGGAGTACTGTCCCAATCAATATCTGTCCATCTTAACCGCATTGCTTCACCTAATCGTAATCCTGTGCAAATCAGCAGAGAGAACAGCATATAAAAGACGGTTCTTCGCTGAATGCTTCCTTGCATATGTTTTGTACTCTCAAGAAAACGATGTAATTCTTCATTGGTAAAGATATAAGGCCGATAGGAAATGTCCCGATGGAGCCTCTGTGCTGAAGGAGAAATATATGCCTGTCCCCCCATACGAACAACATATTTGCAGAATTGGGTCAAAATATGGGTGCGATTTTCGCAAGTCTTTTCTCTTTCATAAGGTCTACGGTTTGTCCAATTTTCAAATAGTGCTTTAGATATTCCTGTACCTACATATCCCGATTTGCACACATATCTATCAAAGAGTCTCAACGCAGCGGCTTCGGTCTCATATTTGCATCCAAGCCCTCTTTTTTCAAGGATGAAGTTGTGAAAATAGTCTGAGAATTGGCTGTTGAAATTCAAATCAGAATTCATGGCCTGTTGCCTCCGTTAATTCTAGCGCACATTTGAACAGCCCATCTATATCAATGTGAGTATATGCGTTTGTGGAGCCAATGCTGGCATGGCCCAAAATTGTGGATACCGTATTGTACGACTCGCCTTGCCGAATTAACTCACTTGCCAAACTATGGCGTAAAATATGAAGCCCTTTCGGAAAATTTTCTGCCAGTTTTACACCTGAGTTCTCCAGCACTACTCTCATGACCGAATAAAATGATACCGTCTGCTGAAATGGCGGACGATGCTTTACAAAAACATATTTACTGTCAGTCTGCGGTCGGCCATTTCTCAGATAATCTATAATGGCTTCTCCCACCACTGGGAGCAGCGGCAATGCCAAAAATCTGTTGGTTTTCTTTTGGAAGAATGAAATCTCGCTTCTTTCCCAGTTAATGTTCTCAAATTTCAAATTGGTAATATCACTGTCCCTCATTCCCAAGCAAGCGGCCATTATAATAATCGCATAGTTGCGTTTTCCAACAGGGTTTCCCCGGTCAATAGATTTTAACAGAGTGTTTACCTGTTCTGTGGACAGCATATGGGGAATCCGTTCTCCTGTACTGCAACACATTTTAGGAACTGAGGCCGTATGATCCTGTTTAATAATTTCTTCTTCATAAAGAAAGCGCAAGAAAAATCTCAGTCCCCTTAAATGCACCTCTACAGTTGCTTTTGCGTATTCTGCCAGACCTATTGCGTATTCAGAAATAGTTCTGGCAGAAATATTTTTCCATGCGGTCTGTTTGTTTACTACCACGATCCTCATAAAACGGTCTGCGGCTGCAATCCTGCTTCGCTGTGTTGCGTGAGTTTTATATGTTTCCTCACAGTACTGGATATAATGATTTCGGATGTCCCTGACCGGCTCATACCATTC
>ERZ772831.2356-NODE-2356-length-15815-cov-3.092703_pt1 | contig 15815 bp, 7 predicted proteins | sample MGYA00580858_ERZ772831 | MGnify/ENA primary metagenome ERZ772831 (study PRJEB29015, sample SAMEA2737694) | human gut metagenome | biome: human gut; feature: human-associated habitat; material: faeces | place: China | collected 2012 ... | reverse complement strand
GGTACTTGCACAGAAACTGAAAGAAAAGCATGTGGAGATGCGTGCGGATAAAGAAGCACATGAACTGATGCCGGGATCTGTGGATGCCACAGAAGAAGACTGGGGCACAGAATATCTGGATGCAATCATTTCCGTGAAGATTGTTGATTCCATTGATGAGGCAATCACACATATCAATACATATAATACAGGACATTCAGAATCCATTATTACAAAAGATTATGATAATGCATTGAGATTCCAGGATGAGATCGATGCGGCAGCAGTTTATGTAAATGCATCAACAAGATTTACAGATGGATTCGAATTCGGATTCGGTGCTGAGATCGGAATCAGCACACAGAAGCTTCATGCAAGAGGCCCGATGGGACTCGAAGCATTGACAACAACAAAGTATATTATCTTCGGAAACGGACAGATCAGGGGATAGTATCATGCAGCCGGCGGTATGGCGGGCAGTGCGGTGAAAAAGGCGTCAGGCGGCGCAAGCCGGAACAGGGCGAACAGTCCGGCGAAAAACACTGCGGCGGATGCGGCAAGTATGAAAGCGAATGAACATGCCTATGAGATAGGAGAATTGGATCATTACCTGTTTGGTCAGGGAAACCATTACGAGATCTATAAAAAATTAGGCGCACATAAAGTAGTGAACGACAAAACGGAGGGCGTTTATTTCGCGGTATGGGCGCCGAATGCGAAGAATGTGTCTGTAGTCGGGGAATTTAATGACTGGAATTTGGAAAGAGACAGAATGGAGCGTCAGGAGCCTCTCGGTATTTATGTGAAGTTTGTACCGGAAGCGAAAGAAGGACAGCTCTATAAGTTCTGTATTGAGACGCAGAAAGGCGAGCTTCTTTATAAGGCGGATCCGTTTGCAAATTATGCGGAGCTTCGTCCGGGAACGGCGTCTCGTATTACGGATCTTTCCCGTATAAGATGGACGGATGACGCATGGATGAAAGCGCGGAAGACATGGAATCATAAGAAGAATCCGATGTCGATCTATGAAGTTCATATGGGTTCGTGGATGCGTCACCCGGGAAGGGAAGATGAAGGATTCTACACATACAGAGAGTTCGCCGAGGCGATCGTAAAATATGTAAAAGAGATGGGATACACTCATGTAGAACTGATGGGCATTGCAGAGCATCCGTTTGACGGTTCGTGGGGATATCAGGTTACGGGATATTATGCGCCGACTTCAAGATACGGAAGTCCTGAAGATTTTGCATATCTGGTTGACCTTCTGCATAAAAACAATATAGGAGTGATTCTTGACTGGGTTCCGGCGCATTTTCCGAAAGATGCTCACGGGCTTGCTGATTTTGACGGAACTCCGACATTCGAGTATGCAGATCCCAGACTCGGAGAACATCCGGATTGGGGAACGAAAGTATTTGATTACGGAAAAGCGGAAGTGCGCAACTTCCTGATTGCAAACGCATTATTCTGGATCGAACATTTCCATGTGGACGGGCTCCGTGTGGATGCTGTTGCGTCGATGCTCTATCTTGATTACGGAAAACAGGACGGACAGTGGGTCGCGAACAAATACGGAGGCAACGAGAATCTTGAGGCGATCGATTTCTTTAAACATTTGAATTCGGTTGTTCTGGGACGGAACAAAGGCGCTGTGATGATCGCGGAAGAATCGACGGCATGGCCGAAGGTGACAGGATCGCCCGAAGACGACGGCCTTGGTTTCAGCCTGAAATGGAATATGGGATGGATGCACGATTTTACGGAGTACATGAAACTTGATCCGTATTTCCGTAAAAATGCACATCATATGATGACGTTTGCGATGCAGTATGCATACAGTGAAAATTATATTCTTGTGTTGTCGCATGACGAAGTTGTTCATCTGAAGTGTTCGATGATCAATAAAATGCCGGGACTCGGGTTCGATAAATTTGCCAACCTAAAAGCAGGCTATGCGTTTATGATGGGCCATCCGGGAAAGAAACTTCTGTTCATGGGTCAGGAATTTGCACAGCTTAGAGAATGGAGCGAAAAGAGAGAGATCGATTGGTTCCTGCTCGCCGAACCTGAGCACAGAGATATTCAGAACTGGTATCGGGATCTGCTTCATTTGTATAAAAACAATAAAGCTCTTTATGAAATGGACAATGATCCGGCGGGATTTGAGTGGATCAATGCGGATGATATTTTCAGAAGTATTTACAGCTTTGTAAGACATTCCAAGAATAAAGAAAAGAATTTGCTTTTCGTCTGCAACTTTACTCCTGTGGAAAGAGAAGATTACAGAGTCGGCGTTCCGACGAGGAAAACGCTGAAGCTTGTTTTGAACAGTGATGAGGAAAAGTACGGAGGAAAAGGGGAAAAACGTCCGCTTACTTACAAACCGGTGAAAAAGGAATGCGACGGTCAGGCGTATTCGATCGCATACCCGCTTCCGGCCTATGGTGTGGCAGTGTTTGAGTATTAAGATGTCAGGCAGCTTCTGACTTGAAACCGGAACCCCATTGGATTTAACCGGTGGGCGGTTCACTATTATATAAAAGGTAAAAAATGCAGAGCAAACTGCCGCAAAATAGATGGGGGATTTTTAAAATAGCCTGTCTGTTTTGCGGCGGTTTTGTTTTTACCGGCAAAGTGAGGAGGAACAGCAGATGAAAAATTATTCGGAAGATCCGAACAGACAGTATCATATACAAACTGCAAAAGGGGAAATCGGGAAGTACGTCATTATGCCCGGAGATCCGAAAAGATGTGTGAAGATCGCGCAATATTTAGATAACCCGGTGTTGATTGCAGATAACAGAGAGTATGTGACATATACAGGAACGCTCGATCAAGTGAAGGTAAGCGTTACATCTACGGGAATAGGAGGACCGTCGGCAGCTATTGCAATGGAAGAACTTTGTAGGTGCGGTGCGGATACGTTTATCAGGATCGGAACTTGCGGCGGAATGCAGACAGATGTGAAAAGCGGAGATATCGTTGTGTCAACAGGGGCAATCAGGATGGAAGGAACGAGCAGGGAGTATGCGCCGATCGAATTTCCGGCAGTGCCCGATCTGACAGTGACGAATGCGCTTGTGAAAGCTGTTAAATCAAAAGGATATCCGTTCCATACGGGAGTTGTACAGTGCAAAGATTCGTTTTACGGTCAGCATGAACCGGAGAGAAAGCCGGTAGGCTACGATCTGCTTCATAAGTGGGAGGCGTGGAAACAACTCGGCTGTCTTGCCTCGGAAATGGAATCGGCGGCTCTGTTTGTTGTGGCGAGCAGCCTTGGGGTGCGGGTCGGCTCGTGTTTTCTTGTGATCGCGAATCAGGAACGTGAGAAAGCAGGACTTGAGAACCCGGTAGTGCACGATACGGACATGGCGATCCGGGTGGCAGTGGACGCGATCCGCAGATTGATTTCCGAAGAACGGAAAAAAGAGTAGAATGCATATAAAGAAAATGACAACGAGAAGAAAAGAGCGGGAGAAAAGAAAAACGGAAAAATGAATGGGGGAGATAAGCGGGAAAAATAAATGAAAGAAAATAAACGCGAGAAAAGAAATGAGGGGAAAAAGCGGGAAAAATAAGTGAAAGAAAATAAATGCGGAAAATAAAGAGAGGAAATAAACGGTCAAATGAAGGATATGAATGAAAAAGAAATTTTACGGCATGTGGATCACACATTGCTGTCGCAGGAAGCTGTGTGGGATGAGATTCGTCAGGTATGTGATGATGCGGTGAAATATGATACGGCGTCAGTCTGTATTCCTCCAAGTTATGTGAAGCAAGCGGCGGAATATGTAGGCGGAAGAGTTCCGATTTGTACTGTGATCGGTTTTCCGAACGGTTACGAGACGACTGCCGTAAAGGAATTTGAGACAAAAGATGCGATCGCAAACGGAGCGGATGAGATCGATATGGTTATCAATATCGGATGGCTGAAAGACAGAAAATACGATCAGATCGAAGAAGAAATCCGCATTCTGAAAAATGCGTGCGGCAGTAAAGTTCTTAAAGTGATCATAGAAACATGTCTTTTGACAGATGAAGAAAAAGTGAAAATGTGTGAGATCGTCACTCGTTCGGGAGCGGATTATATTAAAACGTCCACAGGTTTTTCAAAAGCAGGCGCGACTTTTGACGATATCAGCCTGTTTGCGGATCATGTCGGCGGTAACGTGAAGATGAAAGCGGCGGGCGGCATTTCCTCGATGGAAGACGCGGAAAAGTTTCTGGAGCTTGGGGCAGACAGACTCGGAACGAGCCGCATTGTAAAAATCGTGAAAACGGAAGAAGAAAACCCGGCGGAAGGAACTTGTGAAATGGAATTATCGCAGGGAATGATCGCAAAGTTAATTGAGACAGCGACTGCACAACTGGCGTATTCATACAGTCCCTACTCGGGATTTAAAGTAGGCGCAGCTCTTTTGGCTGAAAGCGGCAGGATCTATACCGGATGCAATATAGAAAATTCTGCATTTTCACCGACAAATTGTGCGGAGAGAACTGCGTTTTTTAAGGCGGTGAGCGAAGGAGAAAGGAAGTTTCGCGCAATTTGCATCATCGGTGGAAAAGATATTTCAGAAACAGTATGTACGCCTCCTTGCGGAGTGTGCCGTCAGGTTATGGCAGAATTTTGCGATCCGAAGAAGTTCAAGGTGATATTGGCATCAGGCAGGGAAAAGTATAGAATCCTTCGGTTGGAAGAACTTTTGCCGTTTGGGTTTGGGTCGGAGTATCTGTAGGAACGATTGACAAGAAAAAGAAAACATGACATAATAAATTAACCAAAAGGTTAATGTGAGGGTGATGTATTGAGTGGAAATAACATATGCGAATGGAAAAGTTGAAAAATACTTTAAAGATTATAAAAAGATGCAAAAGAAACTGCCTTTTGAGTGGGTGAAAACAATAAAAAAGCATATGGACAGACTAAAAGCGGCGGAATGTTTTGGAGATTTTTTGAAATTGAGATTAGGAAAGCCTGAACAGTTAGAAGGATGCGAAAGTATTCGATATTCGTTGCATGTAGCGGCAAATGTAAGATTGATTATCGAGCCGAATGCCGAACAGGATACGGTTATGATTTGTACGGAAATAGAAGTGGAAGGAGTGAGTGATTATCATGGCAGCAAAGAAAATTGGTATATCCCGTGATTTAATAATTCACCCGGGAGAAACGATTGCAGACGTCTTGGAAGAACGTGGAATCACACAGAGTGAACTGGCGTCGAGTGCAGGCGTTTCTCCGGCTTACGTAAGCAATGTTATTGCCGGAAAGAAAGGGATATCTGCAAACTTTGCCAGAGGATTAGAGTATGCAATCGGAGTACCAAAGTCTTTTTGGCTGAATCTTCAGGCGAACTATGAGGCGGAACTTTTGGAAGCAAATGAATTACAGACGATTACGGAAGAAGAGCGTATCGTGAGGGAAGACTTAAAAGAAATTGTGAAATACTTTAGAGAAAGAGGCATGATGCCTAGTCGTGAAAATAAAGATGATTCGATACTTTCTCTTCGTAAAATTCTGCAGATTAGTAATTTGGTAAATTTAAATGAAATAATTCCCGGGGGAGCATTTCGGATGTCCGGAAACTTATCGGTAAATAGAAATGTGTTGGGGGCATGGATTCGTTTGTGTCAAATTTTGGAGAATAATCAAAATGTTTCAACAAAGTTTGAAGTAGAGCATATAAACGAATTGATAGGCAAAATAAAAAATGTTATGTGTCAGAAGAATGTGGATTTTCAAAATCATTTGAAAACTGTATTGGGAGAATATGGCATAGATTTTTCTGTTGTGAAAAATTTTAGAGGAGCGCCTGTGCAAGGGTATATTTTTCGGCGGAGCGATGGGGTGTATCAAATGGTTTTGACGATAAGGGGAGCGTTTGCGGATATTTTTTGGTTTTCTTTATTTCATGAACTGGGACATATTGTAAATGGAGATATAGGTAAAAGTATTAAATTTATAGATGACGGGAGTGATGTGGATAAGGAGACGGCAGCAGATCTTTTTGCGAGAGATAGACTTTTGTCACCGGAGAGTTATGCAAGTTTTATCCAAAAAGGAGACTTTACATTTGAAGCAATCTGTAGTTATGCACGGACTCAGAATGTGATGCCTTACATTGTTATCGGAAGACTTCAAAAGGAGAAATATCTGGATTATCATCAGTATAGCAATTACAAATTGCGGTATAAATGGGGAGACTGTTCATAAGAATAAAGTGGATACAGTATTGATTTATTGGGAATAAGGGCAAGATATAAGAGTGTTGTACAGGGAGATGGGATAATGGAAATGTATAAAAGAATATTTGTAATCGTTCTTGATTCTCTCGGGATCGGGGCGATGCCGGATGCGGCTCGGTTCGCAGATGAAGGCGCGGATACGTTCGGACATATTTTGGAGAAAACAAAAACTTTGAATATTCCGAATCTTCGCAGGCTTGGGTTTCTGAACTTAAAGTGCGGCGGAGATATGAAAGGCGTCGAGTCTCCCGAGGGGCGCTTCATGCGGATGCGGGAAGCGAGCAACGGAAAAGATACGATGACCGGACACTGGGAGATGATGGGGATTAAAACGGAAAAGCCGTTTCGGACTTTTACGGAACATGGATTTCCGGCAGAATTGATCAAGGAGCTGGAGAAACAGTGTGGGAAAAAGGTGATCGGAAATAAAAGCGCGAGCGGTACTGAGATTATAGAAGAGCTGGGCGAGGAAGAGATTCGTACAGGATCTATGATCGTGTATACGTCGGCGGATTCGGTTATGCAGATCTGCGGAAATGAAGAGACTTTCGATCTGGAAGAACTGTATCGGTGCTGTGAGACTGCAAGGCGGATCACGATGAAAGATGAATGGCGCGTAGGAAGGGTGATCGCAAGACCGTATATCGGAATGAAAAAAGGTGAGTTTAAAAGGACGAGCAATCGGAGAGACTACGCGTTGAAGCCGCCGGCGCCCACTGTTTTAAATGCTCTGAAAGATGCGGGGAATGATGTGATCGGCGTGGGAAAGATTCATGACATTTTCTGCGGGGAAGGGATTACGAAAACATATCATTCGGAAAGTTCCGTTCATGGGATGGAACAGACGATCGATGTGTGCAAAGAGGAATTTACGGGACTGTGTTTTGTAAACCTTGTTGATTTTGACGCATTATGGGGGCATCGGAGAAATGTAGAAGGGTATGGCAAAGAGATCGAAAAGTTTGATGAGAAACTCGGCGTTTTGCTGGAATGTCTTTCGCAGGATGATCTATTGATCCTGACCGCAGATCACGGGAATGATCCGACATACAAGGGAACGGATCATACGAGAGAGTATGTTCCTTTCCTTGCATACAGCAAAAGAATGCAGGCGGGAGGTCCGCTTCCGGAAGCAGAGACGTTTGCGGTGATAGGGGCGACTGTAGCAGAGAACTTCGGAGTAGATATGCCGAAAGGAACGATAGGATATTCTGTTTTAAGCAGGCTGCAGCAGTAGTAAACCGTGAAAATGTAAAAAAATCAAAGCGGAAGTAGGATGAAAAACTGTAAAAATGTAAAAAACCGGACAGTTAAAGCTGTGAAAACTTATAGAAATATGAAAAGTTAAAAAGCCGGAAGTCGGAAAAAATGTAAAAAATGAAAAGCCGATGAGAATACAGGATAAAAATATAGGAAAATATAGAGAGAAAAGTGAAAATTAAGGATTGTCGGAAAACTTAATTTATTGTATAATATTCGATTGAGAAAATGAAATGAGAACATGGGACAATACAGGAGGAAGAAAGATGGCAAAAAGAAATGATATCCACAAGGTACTTATCATCGGCTCCGGCCCGATCATTATCGGACAGGCTTGTGAATTCGATTATTCCGGAACACAGGCTTGTAAAGCATTGAGAAATTTAGGATACGAGATTGTATTGGTGAATTCAAACCCGGCGACAATCATGACGGATCCGGAGATTGCTGACGTTACTTATATTGAACCTTTGAATGTTGACAGAATAGAACAAATCATAAAAAAAGAAAGACCTGATGCATTACTGCCGAATCTCGGTGGACAGTCCGGTCTTAATTTATGCTCAGAACTGGCGCAGGCGGGCGTTTTGGAGAAATATAACGTAGAAGTTATCGGCGTACAGGTCGATGCGATCGAGCGAGGAGAAGACAGAATCGAATTTAAGCACACGATGGATCAGCTCGGTATAGAGATGGCTCGAAGCGAGGTTGCATATTCTGTAGACGAGGCTCTTGCGATTGCGGAGAAGCTTGGATATCCGGTAGTTCTTCGTCCTGCTTATACGATGGGCGGCGCAGGCGGCGGTCTTGTATATAATGTAGATGAATTGAAAACAGTATGCGCCAGAGGTCTTCAGGCAAGTCTTGTAGGTCAGGTTCTTGTAGAAGAATCTATCTTGGGATGGGAAGAGCTGGAACTTGAAGTTGTCCGCGACGCAGAGGGCAATATGATCACTGTATGCTTTATCGAAAATATCGATCCGCTCGGCGTTCATACAGGAGATTCTTTCTGCTCCGCTCCGATGCTTACGATCTCAGAAGAAGTTCAGCAGCGTCTGCAGGAAAAATCTCATAAAGTAGTAGATTCTGTTAAGGTGATCGGCGGCTGTAACGTACAGTGGGCGCATGATCCGAAGACAGACAGAGATATCATTATCGAGATCAACCCGAGAACGTCTCGTTCTTCGGCGCTTGCATCGAAAGCGACAGGATTCCCGATCGCGCTTGTATCCGCAATGCTTGCGACAGGCATGACGCTGAAAGATATTCCGTGCGGAAAGTACGGTACATTGGATAAATACGTTCCTGACGGAGATTATGTTGTGATCAAGTTCGCGCGCTGGGCATTTGAGAAATTCAAAGGTGTGGAAGACAAGCTTGGAACACAGATGCGTGCGGTAGGCGAAGTAATGAGCATCGGTAAGAACTTCAAAGAAGCGTTCCAGAAAGCGATTCGTTCTTTGGAGACAGGAAGATACGGACTCGGTCATGCGAAAGATTTTGACGGAAAAACAAAAGAAGAGCTTCTCAAGAGTTTGCGGTATGCGACAAGCGAGCGTTACTTTGTTATCTACGAAGCGCTGAGAAAAGGAGCTTCTGTAGAAGAGATCCATGAACTGACAAAAGTAAAACACTATTTCCTTGAGCAGATGAAAGAGCTGGTGGAAGAGGAAGAGGCTCTGCTTGCGTTTAAGGGAGGTTTGCCGGAAGACAATGCTCTTATCGCGGCGAAAAAAGACGGATTCTCTGATAAATATTTAAGCCAGATTCTTGAAGTGGATGAGGATGAGATCCGCAATAAGAGAATCAGCCTCGGCGTTGAGGAAACGTGGGAAGGCGTTCATGTAAGCGGAACGCAGGACAGAGCATATTACTATTCGACATATAACGGAACGGACAAAAACCCGATCAGTGAAGAGAAACCGAAGATCATGATCTTAGGCGGGGGACCGAACCGTATCGGACAGGGAATCGAGTTTGACTATTGCTGTGTACATGCGTCTCTTGCTTTGAAAAAGCTTGGTTTCGAGACGATCATTGTCAACTGTAACCCTGAAACGGTATCTACAGACTATGACACATCTGATAAACTGTATTTTGAGCCGCTTACACTGGAAGACGTACTGAGCATTTATAAGAAGGAAAAACCGGTCGGAGTGATCGCGCAGTTCGGAGGACAGACTCCGCTGAACCTTGCGGCAGATCTGGAAAGAAACGGCGTGAAGATCTTAGGTACGGCTCCGTCTGTTATCGATCTGGCGGAAGACCGCGATCTGTTCCGTGAAATGATGGATAAGCTTGAGATTCCGATGCCTGAGTCGGGAATGGCTGTTACGGTGGACGATGCTCTTGAAATTGCCGAGAAGATCGGTTATCCGGTTATGGTGCGTCCGTCTTATGTACTTGGCGGCCGTGGCATGGAAGTTGTATATGATGCGGAAAGCATGGTAGGATATATGAAAGCAGCAGTCGGTGTGACACCTGACCGTCCGATTTTGATCGACCGTTTCCTCGGACATGCAACAGAATGTGAAGCAGACGCGATCAGCGACGGCACACATGCGTTTGTTCCGGCGGTTATGGAACATATCGAGCTTGCGGGAGTACATTCCGGAGATTCGGCATGTATTATTCCTTCTAAAAATATTTCGGAAGAAAATGTAAAGACGATCAAAGAATATACGAGAAAAATCGCAGAAGAGATGCATGTGAAAGGTCTTATGAACATGCAGTATGCGATCGAAAACGGAAAAGTGTACGTATTGGAGGCGAACCCTCGTGCGTCAAGAACAGTGCCGCTTGTATCGAAAGTATGTAATATCCGCATGGTTCCGCTTGCCATCGACATTGTGACAAGTGAACTGACAGGAAGACCTTCACCGGTTCCGGCGTTAAAAGAGCAGAACATTCCGTACTACGGAGTAAAAGAAGCGGTATTCCCGTTCAATATGTTCCCGGAAGTAGACCCGCTGCTCGGACCGGAGATGAGATCGACCGGAGAAGTGCTCGGATTGTCCAAATCTTTCGGCGAAGCATTTTATAAGGCTCAGGAAGCAACACAGACAAAGCTTCCGCTTGAAGGTACGGTGCTGATCTCTGTAAGCAATCGTGATAAGCCGGAAGTTGTGGAAGTTGCGGCTGATTTTGCAAAAGCGGGATTCAAGATCATTGCGTCAGACCATACTTGCAGCCTGCTTAAAGAGAACGGAATCGAAGCAGAGAAGATCAATAAGCTTCAGGAAGGCCGTCCGAATATGCTTGATGTGATCACGAACGGAAAAGTTGACATGATCGTGAATACACCGTCAGGAAAAGAAAGTAAGAATGACGACAGCTATTTGAGAAAAGCTGCGATCAAAAAGAAAGTTCCGTATATGACGACAATGGCTGCTGCGAAAGCTGCCGCAAACGGAATTCTTGCAGTGAAGAAACATGGAAGCAAAGAAGTGAAATCACTTCAGGAAATTCACGGAGAAATTACGGACAAAGAATAGTATGATTCATTAATATAAGACAGGTTTTATGAAGATGCCGGCCGCATTTGCGGTTAGGCATCTTTTGTATAAAATGAAAGATATTTTCCTTTGGCAAATCAATCAGATGGTGTATATGTGAAAAAATCAATAAAAATAAAGCTAAAATAGCCATATTATACAAAAAGCATAGATAAAAAGAAAAAAATACAAAAGAAGTGATAAAAAGTGTAAATATTATTGGGGGGGGGGTAATGCTATCATTTATAAGATGATGGGAGTAATGTGGTGAGCACATTCGTACATTACATTTTAAAAAGAAGGAGAGAAGTTTATGAAAAAGAGAATGTTCCATAAGGGAATGGCTGCGGTTCTCGCGGTATCGCTGACAACCGGCGGAGCCCTTCCGTTTATGGCTCAGACAGTTCATGCGGAAGATACTGCGGCAGAGCAGGGTCAGATACCTGAGAAGAAAAGCGGTGTCGTAACGCTTGAAAAGACTGACGATGGTACGTATGTCTTCGGAAACGAATATCTGAAAAGAACGTTCAGTTTGAGCGCAGACAAAGTATTGTCAACAAAAGAGATTACAAACTATCGTACCGGAACGACTCCGACTGTGTTCACACCGCAGGCGGGCAGTGAAGAGTTTATAATCAACACGCTTGACAATAATTCCGAAGGGGAAGACAGCGGATTCGTAGCGCCTAAGAAAAAGTTGGAGACGACAGGTTGGAAGGCAACGGCGGACAGCGTTGCAGAGAATGAAGCGCCGAATGGCGGAGCAGACAAGATGTTCGACGGTGATAATAATACATATTATCATTCTAAATATGGGGATGGCGTGGATGCAGCGGTGAAAGAGTATCCGCATAATATTTATGTCGATTTTGGTGCAGAGAAGTCGTTCCAGTCTCTTCGCTACCAGCAGAGAGTAGATGCTCAAGGAAATCCGACAGTGAGCGGACATGTAAAAAGTTATAAAATCTATACAGGAGACAGTATTGATGCGTTAAAACAGGCAACAGATGCACAGCCGGTTGCAGAAGGTTCTTTTGATAATAAAAAAGAAACATATGTAAATTTGAAAGAGAAGGTTACGGCAAAATGTGTGCGTATCGAGTTTGTTGACTGTCATGACCCGTCAGATTCAAATGTAAGCAAAGACGTAGCCTGCTGTTCGGAATTTGACTTTTTTGAAGATACAGCGACGTTCCCTGTAGTGGATAACGCGACACAGCTTAAGACGAGCGAAATGAAAGTGCAGGGCGAACCTCAACTGACAGAAAAGGACGGAGTGAAAACGCTGACGTTTACGTTTGAGCCGAAGAGAGTAAGAGGTGTAGATTACACGATCAAAGAAGTGATCACGATGAAAGACGGAGATTCTTTCATGAGAAAACACCTCGATATTTCTGTTGGGGAAGGGCAGGCAGAAAAAGCGAAGATCGATTATATCGATCTGGAAAATATGAACATCGCACAGACTGATCTGAAACAGAATGAATACTGGACGATCAGTGACACTATGGCGGACAATCCTGACATGGGCGGAATGAAAGGCGATTATCTGGAGCTTGGACAGCCGTACTATGTAGGTGCGATGTACTGGGGATGTGAGTTCCCGGAGACAGAGAACAAAATTAAAGGTTCTAATTCCTTTATCCGTTACTACTATGGAAAATCATTGAAATCCGATGATAAGTTTGAGTATAACGAAGGAAACGAAAACGGAAAGATGACGACGTGGGACGCTGTCGTAGGAGCTGCCCGAAGCAGAGATTACAGCGTGACACAGAGCGATTTCTATGAATATATCGAGACGATCGCAATAGATACGGAGTTCCGTCAGCAGTACAACTCATGGTACGACAACATGAAGGAGATCACGGACGAGATTATTCAGAAGAGTTTCTTCGAGATTGAGAAAGGATTCACACAGTACGGGATAGCTCCTCTTGATTCTTATGTTGTAGACGATGGATGGACGAATTACAGCTCCTTCTGGGATTTTAATAATAAGTTTCCGAATGAGCTTTACAACTCCAGTCTGCAGGTGAATCAGCTTGCGTCCAACTTCGGACTGTGGCTTGGACCAAGAGGCGGATATGGAACAGAAAGAACGATTGCGAATTGGATTGCAAGTAATGGTTTGGGTTCTGTAAATAATCAATCGGGTGGAGATATTAATATTTCTGATGCGAGATATCTGACGAAATTGAATAAAGATGTTTTCTGCGAGTATCAGGATAAGTTTGATATCAACTACTGGAAACTGGATGGAATGCTCTTAAATCCATCGACAGAGCAGTCCGAATATTATGTGACAGGTAATCCGCTTTATACGATTTCAGAGACATACGAGAGATGGACGGATATTTTTGAAGATATGCGTGACAACAGAGCGGGAAAAGACCTTTGGCTTAATATGACTTCTTACACAAACCCGAGTCCGTGGCACGTTCAGTGGGTGAACAGCGTATGGATGCAGAATACGGGAGATACAGGTTATACGGATAGCTTTAATGCAACGGATGAAGAAGCGATGCTTACATACCGTGACAACGCTTATTATAACTTCTTAAATGAAAGAGAGTGGCAGCTTCCGAACAAATATTTTTATAACCATGACCCGGTTTACGGATTGACTGCAAACGATGCTTATCATAGACCGGATATCAAATATACAGATGATGAGATGAGAAATCACCTGTATATGCTCGGAACGAGAGGAACGGCATTCTGGGAGTATTATTATAGTTACTCCATGTTTGATGACAATAAATGGCAGATCAACGCGGAAGCGGCAAAATGGATCGAAGACAATTTCGACATTCTTCAGAAATCACAGATGTTCGGCGGAAAACCGAATGACGGAAATGTTTACGGATATTCCTGCTGGAACGGAAAAGAGGGAATTCTCTCGATCAGAAATCCGAAGAATGAAGCACAAAGTTATAAAGTAACTTATGACAGACTGATCGGCGTCGGAGAAGATCTCGGAACTGTTTACGGAAAGGTTGTCGTAGGAGATCAGAGACACCAGACAGATGAACCGCTTACATATGGCAAGGAAGTGACATACACGCTTAATCCGAAGGAAGTTTTGATCCTGCAGTTTGGTGAGAAAGATGAAACTCCTGCGAAAATCCTTTCTGTAGAAGGAAACGGAAAAGAAGCAGAAGTTGAATTTGACGAGACGATCCGTACGCCGGAAGCGGGAATGTTTAAGGTAGACGGATACGAAGTGACAAAGGCAGAATTGAAAGCCGACAGACGTACAGTGAAACTGACTTTGGATAAGGAACTGAAAGATGCCCGGACAGTGAGCGTAAGTGTAGACGGCGTGAAAGATACTGTCGGAAATACTTCAAAAGTAAGCGCGCAGAATGATGCGTTTAAAGACGGCATCATAACAGGAGTGATCAGCGATGATCTGAAAGACGGAGCTGTATCGACAAAAGCGAAATACTCTGTCGACGGACACGGCGGATTTACTGTAACAGGTAAGATCAAGACAGATTCAAAAGACGTGGTACTTGCAGAGCAGAAAGGCGCTTATAAAGTCGGCATTGACGGCGAAGGATATCTGACGTTTGAGTTTAACAATATGAAGATCACATCGAAATATGATCAGAAGACGGTTGATAAAGCAAACGACAGCTACACAAGCGAGACGAAAGGAATTGCGGCTGACGGTAAAGAGCATCAATTCTCTGCTGTAAAAGAAATTAACGGAATGATCAAACTTTACCTTGACGGAAAAGTGGTTGCTTCAACATACAGCGAAGATAAAGCAAATCCGGAGATCGCAAAAGGCGAAACGATATTTGCGCAGGGTCTGACAAAAGACGAAGTTTCTTATATTACAGTTCTCGACAGATCGCTTGCATATGATGAAGTGAAAGATCTGATCGATACAGAAGATAATGTTGTTCTTGCAAAGAACAATCCGAAAGTAAAAGTTACCGCTTATGATGCAACTGTTAATACGGCAGTGGCAGAGAAACCGGACAGACCGTTTAGCATGGTAAACGACGGCGTGAAGAGTACGGCGAATTATCTGGAGCTGACAGATACGAGCGACAGCCAGAACCATTCCCGTTACGTGCAGTTCGATCTCGGAGACGAGTATGATCTGATGAAGATCCATATGACAAGATACTGGGATGGTTCAAGAAAATACGGACCGACAGTGATCCAGTTAAGTACAGACGAGAACTTTGCGGCAGACAAAACGACAACGGTATATAACTCCGATAAAGACAATGTACATAAACAGGGCGCGGGCAAAGATGAGTTTTATGTCGAGACGGCAGCAGGCAAAGAGATGTGGAACGCAGAAAACAGTGAACCTGTAACAGCTCGCTACATCCGTGTCTATGTAAACGGAAGAGAAAATAATCAGGGTACGTCTGATCATATCGTCGAGTTCGAGGCTTACGGTGCGAAAGACGGCGGAGCGATCATCCGTCCGGACAGACCGGAAGAGCCGGAGAAACCGGTACTTACAGGCGTGACAGCGTCAGTTGAAAAGGCAGAACTGAAAGTCGGCGAGACAACAAAGGCAACAGCAACGATCATGCCGGAAGGTGCAGAAGGCGTAGAGCTTGCATGGACTTCTTCCGATGACAAGATTGCGACAGTAGATAAGGACGGAAACGTTAAGGCGGTTGCAGAAGGAAAAGCAACGCTGACTGTGACAGCGACACAGGGAAGCGGAGACAGCGCGGTAACAAAAACAGCTACTGTGGATGTAACGGTAATAAAAGACGGCGGAACAGATCCGGAACCGGAGAAACCGGTACTTACAGGCGTGAAAGCGTCAGTTGAAAAGGCAGAACTGAAAGTCGG
>ERZ772831.2348-NODE-2348-length-15857-cov-13.162954_pt1 | contig 15857 bp, 7 predicted proteins | sample MGYA00580858_ERZ772831 | MGnify/ENA primary metagenome ERZ772831 (study PRJEB29015, sample SAMEA2737694) | human gut metagenome | biome: human gut; feature: human-associated habitat; material: faeces | place: China | collected 2012 ... | reverse complement strand
CCATCCGGCTGTATGAGAAATACGGCTTCCGGAAGCTGTGCGTCTTTCCGGGATTCTTCAAGATCGACGGGCAATATATCGATTTTGATCTGATGGCTCTGGAGTTGACGCGATAACGGCCTTGCCGTATGCTTCCGGCAGCACGGTCCGCCGCGCCGCGTTGGGAAGAACTGCATTTGATACAAAAGAGTCGAGACCGCTCCGGACACCGGAGTGGTCTCGATTTCATACGTCGAATATTTACTGCGATCCGATTCTCAAATTCGAAGGGCGCGTCCGCTCAGGCGCTTTCGCGGAATGCACAGGCTGGCGATCGCAGCGGCAGATACTGCGGCTGCGCAGGCCGCCCCGCCGGAATGCAGAAGCGTCTGGACATCCCATGTATGCGGCACAAAGCCCGACGTCAGAGCAAGTCCGGCCAGAAACGGAGCTGCCGCCAGCGCAGGCGCAAGCTGCGCCGCCCACGGCCACTTTTTCAGCCACACCTGGAGCCGCGCGCAGCAGGCAAACCATACGCCGCAAAGCGCAAACCCGGCGATCAGGCACAGCAGGACTGTCATATTCTCGTCTTAGAGGGAATACGCCGCGCCCGGCTCCGCCGTCAGGCTTCTGCCGTAGAATTCCGTCATGGCGTCCACGAGATATCCGAGGTCCGCCGTCGCCGCCGTCTCGTAGGCCGAGTGCATGGCGAGCTGCGCAAGGCCGATATCCACCGTGTTCAGCGACACCTGCGAATTGGCGATGCTGCCCAGCGTCGAGCCGCCGGGAAGGTCGGAGCGGTTGGCGTAGACCTGCACCGGCACGCCCGCATCGCGGCAGACGCTGCGGAAGATCGCGGAAGAGACCGCGTCGGTGGTATAGCGCTGGTTGGCGTTGTATTTGACGACCACGCCGCCGCCCAGCTGCGGGCAGTTGGCGCTGTCGGCATATTCGGGATGGTTGGGATGCATGGCGTGCGCATTGTCCGCTGAAACGAGGAAGCTCGCGGCGACGGCCATGCGGTATTCCTCCTCCGTCCGGCCGCAGGCAGCGTTGATCCGGTACAGCACGTCGGAGAGCATCGTCGAGGCCGCGCCCTGCTTGGTCTGGCTGCCGACCTCCTCGTTGTCGAAAACGCAGCAAACGGGAACGCTTCCGGACGGCTTCGCCGCCAGGAAGCCCTTCATGCAGCCAAAGGCGCATTCCAGATCGTCCAGCTTCGGCGAGGCGATCAGCTCCTTCTTCGCGCCGAGCACCGTTCCGCAGCCGCGCACATAGAGGAACAGATCGTGTCCGAGGATGTCCGCCTCCTGCACGCCTGCCGCCTCCGCGACGGTTTTCAGGAAGCTGTCCTTCGCGTCCGCGCCGCCGAAAAGCGGATAGGTGTCGATATTCGCGGCGAATTTCATGCCGTCGTTGGCATTGCGGTTCATGTGGATGGCCACGTTCGGGATAATGAGCAGGTCGCGGTCTACATTCACGAGCTTCGTGACGATCCTGCCGCTCTCGCGCACCATCAGCCGTCCGGCCACGGAAAGCGGCCGGTCGAGCCACGTTCCCATCAGCATCCCGCCGTATTTTTCCGTATCCAGCCGGACGCAGAACGCATTCGCCAGCTCCGGATTTTCCTTGATCTTGAACGTGGGCGAATCGCTGTGCGCCGCGCTCATCATAAAGCCCGTAAAATCAAAGCCGGGCACGCGGAACGCGATCACGGAGGACTCGTTGCGCACCACGAAGTATTTCCCGCCCTGCGTGAGCGTCCACCTCTCCTGCTCGTACAGCTCCGTATAGCCCTCCGCGCGAAGCAGCTCGCGGAAATTGCGGATCACATGGTAGCAGCTCGGGCTGCTTTCAATAAATTTCAGAAGCTCCTTTGCAGTCTGCATGGTATGACCTTCCTTTTCGTTTTTTCTTTACCATACCACATCCCGCCGTTTCCTGCAACCGCGCGTTTTTCTCCCGGCGCAGTATTTTTTCTCCGCTTTCTTTTCAAATCCGGAAAAATGTGCTATGATGAAAGTCTGAAATTCAACACAAGGAGTGTTCTTATGAAAAAGACAATTCTCAGAAAATATGCCCAGCTGATCGCAAAGGCGGGCGTCAATGTCCAGAAGGGCCAGGAGGTCTTTATTTACGCCGAGCTTGACCAGCCGGAATTCGTCCAGATGGTCGTTGAGGAATGCTACAAGCTGAAGGCCAAGAAGGTCGTCGTGGACTGGAGCTATCAGCCGCTCCAGAAGCTGAACGTCCGCTATCAGAGCCTGTCCACGCTTTCCACGCTGCCCAACTACGCCGAAGCGCGCTGGCAGCACTATGTGGACGTGCTTCCCTGCCGGATCTATCTGATCTCCGAGGATCCCGACGGCCTCAAGGGCATCAATCAGGAAAAGCTGATGAAGTCCCAGCAGAAGCTTTATCCCATCATCAAGCCGTACCGCGACAAGATGGAAAACAAATATCAGTGGTGCATCGCGGCCGTTCCCGGCGCGGCGTGGGCCAAGAAGCTCTTTCCGGAGCTGCGCACCTCGCAGGCCATCGAAAAGCTGTGGGAAGCCATCCTCGCCACCAGCCGCGTGGACGACGACCCCATCACCGCGTGGGAATCGCACAACAAGGATCTGCACGACCGCTGTGCCTACCTCAACAGCCTCGGCATCGAGGAGCTGCGCTATCACTCCGCGAACGGTACCGACTTCTCCGTCGGCATGATCCCCGAGGGGGAATTCAAGGGTGGCGGCGACACCAGCCTTCAGGGCATTTTCTTCAACCCCAACATTCCCACCGAGGAATGCTTCATCTCCCCGATGAAGGGCAAGGCCGAGGGCGTCGTCCATTCCACCAAGCCGCTGTCCTATCAGGGCCAGCTGATCGAGGACTTCTGGATCCGCTTCCATGAGGGCAAGGCCGTCGAATGGCATGCAGAGAAGAACAACGAGCTGCTCAGCAAGCTGATCGGCATGGACGAGGGCAGCTGCTATCTGGGCGAATGCGCGCTCGTTCCGTTCAACTCCCCCATCAACGAGACCGGCATTCTGTTCTACAACACACTGTTTGACGAGAACGCCTGCTGCCATCTCGCGCTCGGCATGGGCTTCGCCGACACCATCCGCGATTTCGAGCACAAGACGCTCGAGGAGTGCCGCGCGCTGGGCGTGAACGATTCCTCCGTCCACGAGGACTTCATGATCGGCTCCGCCGACCTCTCCATCGACGCCGTCTGCACCGGCGGCAAGACCGTCGCCATCTTCCGCGACGGCACCTGGGCCTTCTGAGCTTGGAAATATGGAAACGAGCGTCAGCGCATCGAACGATACAACAAGAAAAACTATGAGCGGCTCCTCAGCATCGTTCCCAGCCGCATTGCCCTGAGCCTGCAGGCCCAATTCAAAGACATCCCACCGAAGCGATTTGATTTCTGCCTCTGAGTGCGGCGCGGCAAAGCTGTGCATTCTGCAAAAAGGAGGACGAACAATATGCTCAAAGTAAAAGAGGGGATTGGATGCGGTATTCCTTATTCCATTATCGTTCTAATCATGCTAATAATGGCATTTTTTGATTTTGAGATGCGCATCATAATGTGCGTCGTTGGAATTCCGCTGTTGCTTTATATTCCGTCATTCTTTAAGGAAATTCAGATGTCTAGGGACGGTTGTCTTATAAAGGTATTCTTCTGGAAACGATTCTATCGTTGGGACGCCTTTGAGACCGTGCGGCTTCTCGATTTTGGTCAATATATCAAGGGTGGTAACCACGGCAATGCGCCCTATTTTTCTGAAGGCATTTTGTTCTGTACGCGCAGGATCCCCAAATACCCTGTCAAGGTGGATCCGCCTACTTATTTTCTCCTGCGCGACCCACTAGGCCTTCGAAGCTTTTACATTCAATTTCCGCCAGAATCCGCTTATACTACAAAGATGGCGTTTGGCGTACTGGAATATGGATTCTACCCCTATCGCGTAGACCGGGCGGAATTCATGTCCAGGGTGGAAGAATGGGGTCTGAAAATCGAGGGGCTGAACGTCCCGATGCCGCCGGAACAGCTGGCGGCTAAGAAGCGAAAATAAAAGTGAACGTCCCTTGAGAGACAAGCTCTCAAGGGACGTTCTGACATTTTCACTCCGCAAGACCGTATTTCGTTTTGATGCGGTCGAGCTTTTCGAGCATGGGTTCCGCACCCAACCACAGGAAGAAGAACGTTGCGACTGCGCGCACCAGATCGACCGGAATGCCGGTGATATAGTAGCTCAGGATGATCTTCCAGTTGATCGTATTGGACCACATAAGCGCGGATGCAGGATTCATGATGCCGCCGAATACCACGGTTGAGCAGATCACGCCGAAGATACAAAGACTCAGGCGACCGCGCCGCAGAACGCCCTTTCGGTAGAGTACACCGGCCAGCCAGCCAATGATGCCCATGGCGAACATCTGCCACGGCGTCCACGGGCCTTGCGAGAACAGCATATTCGAGACAAGCATCGTCATTGCGCCAACTAAGAATCCCGTTTCGCCGCCGAAGGCAACGCCAGCGAGGATCGTCATGGCGACAACGGGCTTAAATTCCGGCAGCATGAAGAAAGCGGCACGTCCTGCCACATTCAGCGCAACGAGCACGGCAATCAGCACAAGTTCTCTGGCTTGCGGCTTTCTGCCCTCAAAAATCAGGAAGAAGGGCAGCATACATTCGAGCAGGATGAGCAGCGAAATGAAATAGTATTTCCGTCCCGCGAAGTAGTACACGCCGACAAACAGCGTCAGAGGAATCAAAAGCAGTATGAGCAGCGTGGCAGTCACGGTGCGCTTTTGGAGCTTCCGCTTTTCAAGCGGCGTCTGCACCAGATAGTCCGGCCTGTCTGCCTTGCGGCCAATGGATAGCGCAAAGACGAGCAGCGAGAGAAGCAAAATGCCGTAGAGCTTGAGCTGCCCGCCTGCCAGCGCCGTCATGCCATTCGCGTCGATGAGCTTGGTCAAATCTGTCACGCCAATGGCCTGAATCATATAGAACAACAACACCGCGCCGGACACGGCGGCGAGGATTTTTCGCCAGACCGGGAGCTTTTTCGCCGTCTGCGCTTCCTTTTCCGGTGCGGGCGGGATGCGCTGGTATTCCGGCAGCGCCGCTTCCGGCTCGACCGTGCCGCCGCAGGCTGCAATTACATCCTCCGGCGTAACGGCTTCGGGCAGCACATCCCGTGCGATGCGGTTTGCGGCGGTCGTATAGAAGCTGTTGCCGGAGAAGAACGTTCTCGGTTCGGCCTCCGTGACGATGTTTCCGTCAAAAAACAGGGCGCAGCGGTCAGCGTACTTCGCGCAAAATTCGATGTCATGGCTGACCATCAAAATCGCTACGCCGGATGCTTGCAGCGTCCGCAAAATCTGCCCGAAAACCTGCTTGAACTCCGCATCCAGTCCCTTTGTCGGCTCGTCAAGGAGCAGAACGTCCGGGTTCAGAAGCAGGATTTTTGCCAGCGCCGCGCGCTGCTGTTCGCCGCCCGAAAGATCATACGGATGACGGTCAAGCAGGTCGGTCAATTTGCAAAGCGATACAGCCTGCGCCAACCGGTCGGACTTCCGCTCCGCTTTCGGAAGGATTTCCAACAAATCCTCGCGCACGGTCGATTTTACGAACAGCGCCTGTGGATTCTGCGGGAGCATCCCGACGCTGCCGGTGATGGCAAGCTCGCCGCGATAGGCTTTTTTCAGGTTTGCCAGCAGCTTGAGCGTGGTCGTCTTGCCCGTGCCGTTGCCGCCGAGCAGTGCCAGAAATTCGCCCTTATGCAGCTCCAAGGATAGACCTTTCACGACATCCGGCAGGTCTTTGTCATATTTGAACCAGAGTTCCCGCGCCGAGGCGACAGTTTCCGTGCTCGGCGCGCTTTTTTGCGTCTCAAGGATAGGCTTTAGCTCATGCGATTTTGCGTAATCCAGCAGCCAGTTTCGTCCGTCGCAGACGGAGATCGGGCAGGCCGCCGTAGAATCCGTCGCCGCCCAGATGCGCATGGCGGCGGGCATGGCGAGAAACATCGCGTTTCCGCTGTTTTTCAGCTCCGCGCCCACTTCGGCAGGCGCTCCGATGCAAAGGAGTCTGCCGCCGTCCATGACCGCCACGCGCGACGCAAAGCCAAACGCTTCTTCCAAGCGATGCTCCGTCAGAATAATCGTTGTACCGAGTTCCCGGTTGATTTTGCCGAGCGTGGCTAGAAAATCCGACGCGGCAATCGGGTCAAGCTGGCTCGTCGGCTCGTCGAGAATCAGCACCTTCGGCTGCAAGACCATGACCGATGCGAGATTCAAGAGCTGCTTTTGCCCGCCGGACAGCTCCGTGACGGACTTATAAAACCACGTCTGGATACCGAAGAAGCTTGCCATCTCCGCGACGCGGCGGCGGATGGTCGGCGTGTCGTAGCCGAGGGATTCCAGGCCAAACGCCAGCTCGTGCCAGACCTTATCGGTGACGATCTGATTTTCAGGACTTTGCTGCACAAAGCCGATCTTCTCGGCCTGTTCGCGCTGGGACAGCTCGTCAAGCGGCGTATTTTCAAACAGGATTTCACCGTTTCTGCGTCCATGCGGTGTGAGAACCGTCTTGAGCTGCCGCAGAAGCGTCGATTTTCCGCAGCCCGAGGGACCGCAGATCACCAGAAATTCTCCCGGTCGGACGGACAGCGACAGGTCGAAAATCGCGTTTTTTTCCTGTTCGGGGTATGCAAAATTCAGATGCTTGATTGTAAAGACTTCCACTGTCTGTCCTCCCTTCGGTCGAGCATTACCGGTGTCAGCACCAGCGCAAGATAGACGAGCATAAAGCTCACGGTCATCGGCGTCCATGCGGCGGTTTTCACGGTCGGATAGTAGCGGAAGTACGTTCCGCCCGCCATCCAGCCGGAAATGAGATACGCGCCGCAGAAGATCAGCCACGCAAGCGCGGCTTTGTCCCGGTCGTCGAAGCGATAGATGGAAAATGCTGTGCGTCCGGGCAGACCGTAGCCGCGTGAGCGCATGGAATCCGCGGTTTCAATGGCGTTCTCCAAGCTCCATGTGACCATGATGGAGAAAATTTTGACGGCGTTCCCGACACGGCGGAACACACTGCCGTTTTTCGTATCTCTGCCGATGCAAGCCTGCGCTTCGCTGACGGTCTGCATTTGCGCCTTGAATTTCGGAATAAAGCGCAGCGCCATCGAAAGAACGAGCGACAGCGCCGGAATGACGCGCCCGAACAGGTAGACAAACTTGTCCGAGGTCATGACCTCGTTGTAGCTGGAAAACCACAATACAACGCTTGCCAGCATGACGGCCGCAGCCGCGCCGTAGAGCATGGATTCGAGCGTCAGCGGGTTGCCGCTCGGCAAATAGGTTAAAATCGTCGCGCCCTCATGGTTAAAGGCCGGATTGACGAGCGCGGCAAGCGCCGCCATGGGCAAAAGTCCCATGACGGCAAACCGCACCGCTTTCCGGCCTTTCAGGGTAATGTCATAGGCCAATGCCCCGGCCAGCGAGATTGCCAGATAGGCCGGGTGCATCAGGCACATCGAAAAGAGCAGCACCAGTGCGTAATATAGAAAATTGATGGTCGGATGAAAGCCTGAAAAGGCGTCCTTATTTCTCATTCGCTCCCTGTTGCGTAGCCGCCGCCCACATCGTAGCCGAGGTCGCAGGTATAGACCCACTCGATCACATCGCCGTCCTTGAGCTGGTAGCGGCTGCACCCGTAGTTCGGGAACCAGTCGTTGACCTTGTACATCCAGCCGGACAGATTTCCGACGTCAAACTCATAAAGATTGCCGATCCCCTCGATATAGGCCGAGTTATAGACCGGCGTATTGGTGAATTCCATGTGGATCTTCTGCTGCTTGCACGTTCTTTGCAGAACGTTGAACACGCTTTCGCCCTCATAGAACGTGACGGTCATCGGCTCCAGAATCCAGCCGTCCTCCGGCACCAGCTCCACCTTTTCCGGGTCGCACAGCTCCAGATTGTCGAGGATCGTGGCGCAGGAGATGGACAGCGTGCAGGTATATTCCCCGTCGCCGACCGTCACATCCTCCGGCTCGACCGGCAGAGGCTTGCCCTCCGGGACAGAATCGGTCTGGTATTTGTCCTTGCCCGTCTCTACGTTCACAAGCATCCCGTCGCGCCATTCGTAGCCCTCCGGGGCCTCCTCCAGTGCGCCGTCCGGCGTGTCTGTTGTCTCAGCCGGCGCTTCCTCCGAAGGCTCCGGCGCATCCGGCTTAGAGCTTTCCTCCTCCGAAGGCTCCGCTGTATCCGGTTCGGACTGCGCCGGTTCCGCCGGCGTCTCCGGATCCGGATCAAGGCTGTCCGGCAGCGGCTCCGCAGGAGCTGCCGCCTCCGGCTGCTGCGTCTGCATCGTCTCCGCACCCGGTTTCTCCCCTGCCGGCGTCCGGTCACCAAGGACGAACGCCGCCGCGAGGACGAGCACGATCAGCACGGGGATGATTATTTTCCATTTGTTTTTCTTCCAGAATTCCACTTAGATCAACTCCGCCGCCGTCAGCATGTTATAGAGCATCTGCGCGATCTCGCAGCGCAGGATGGCCTTTTCCGGTTCAATGTTGAGGTCGCTCTGGTCGAGGATGCCCGCCGAATAGCAGAATGCCAGCGGCTCCTTTGCCCAGCTTGCCGCGCTGCGGTAATCGCCGAACTGCGCCAGCGTATCCCGCGTGGCGGCTGCGTCCATGGTCGTGTCCAGGCCGCAGAGCTTCGCGGCTCTTGCTACCATGGCTGCGGCCTCCTGCCGGGTGATGGTGCCCTCGGGGTTGAATTTACCGCCGCCGACGCCGTTGACAATGCCGTAGCTGTTGGCCGTGCCGATGAAGCCCGCGTACCACTTGCCGGACGGCACGTCCGTAAACGCCTTCGTATCCTTCGCCGCGAGACCCAGCGCACGGGTGACGATTGCCGCGAATTCCGCGCGGGTCATGGTCTTGTTGGGCATGAAGGTTCCCTTGCCCATGCCGTTGATGATGCCGCGGGAGGCAAGCTCTTCGATCGCCGCCTGATTCGCATGATTTTTCACGTCGGTGAAGGTCGTACCGGGCGCGGTCACGGCGGGAACTTTGACGGCTGCATTTGCCTCGCCCTTCTTGATCTCGCCGGAGGGCTTCTGCGTGCTCTTGGCCGCGTCGCTCATGCTGTAGAGGCTGTTTTTCCCGTTTTCTGCGCGATCGATGGCGACAAGGGCGTAGAAGCCCTGCTCTGCCGACATCTGGTTGTTGCCGTCCGAGCCGTCCAGAACGTGCGTAAAGCCGCCGTCCGACTGCCGGAAGGAAAGGAGCGCCTCCGTCAGGGTGTGCCGGTTCTTGACAAAGCGGCTGTCGTCCAGCGAAATGCCCAGCTCACACAGGGCCACAATGACCTGCGCGACGGATTCCGCGTTCGTCGTTCCCCAGGACGCGAAACGGCCCTCGCCGTCCTGTGCCTTGGAAAGCCAGGTCAGCGCACGGTCTGTCGCCGCTTTGACGGCCTTCTGGTCCTGATACTTGGCAAGCGCCTGCAAGGCCATCGCCGTCAGATCGACGTCGGAATCGCCGCTGCCGGTCAGATTCCAGCCGCCATCCTTCATCTGGTTTTTCAGGATCTCGTCGATATAGAGCTGGCGCGTGGCCTGCGTTTTGGCCTCGCTGTTTTTGGGAATGTCGTAATTGCCGGAATCGAGCGCGATCAGCGCCCAGATGGGGCCGTTGATCCCCTGCCAGACGGTTTTCTCGAAATCGCCCAACGGCTTGAGCAGGTCATAGCCCGCCACGTTCGACGGATCCTTGCCGATGGCCGTCAGCGCCAGAATGACGCGGGAATATTCCGTATATTTTCTCTCATGCAGCACGCCCTTGCAGTCCTTGACATACTTTTCGACGCGCGCATAGTAGCTTTCAAAGTAATTTGCCGGGACGGAGCAGCCGGAACGTGCCAGTCCGATGACTGCCCACTCGCCGCCGATAGAGCCGACCTCCGGCGCTTTGACGGCGGAAAGCATATACTCCGCCGAGTCCTTCATTTCGCTCTGCACGCTCGACGCTGCAAAGGCCGGGGCCGCCAGTGTAAACAGGACGCAGAGCGTCAAAAGCAGCGCCGTCAGTCTGCGAATTTGCTTCATAGTAAAATCCCCCATAAACGCCGCAATCAGGGCTGCCCGGAAAACCGGGCAGTCCTGCTGCGGAAGCTGTTATTTTGCGGTCTTGGCGACATTTTCCACAAATCTGTGGAAAATCGCGGCGACCTGCGCACGGCTCGCATCGCCCTTGGGCATGAGCTTGCCGTTCGCGCCGTTGACCAGCTTTTCGGCGACCGCCCACTCGAGCGGCGTTTTTGCGTAGCTGGAAACGCTCTGTGCATCGCTGAAGCCATTCAGGCTCGCGCTTGCCTTGGTGGAATACTTCTTATACTGCGCGTAGCGGTAGAGGATCGCCGCCAGCTGCTCACGGGTTACGTTGGTGTCCGGGCTGAAGGTGGTCGTGCCGGTGCCGTTGACAATGCCATTGTCCGCAGCCCACGTCACTGCATCCTCATAGTAGCTGTTCACAACGACATCCGAGAAGCCGCTTCTGCCGCGGACTGTGGGTTTGCCCTCCAGACGGTAGAGCACCGTGACGAGCATCGCGCGGGTCATGGATGCGTTCGGGCTGAAGGCCGTGCTGCTCGTACCGGCGAAGAGGCCCTCGCCGTACACGAACGCAACGTCGTCATAGAACCAGTCGTTCGTCGTCACGTCCTCGAACGGCAGCGTGTCGTCCGTGAACTCCACAACGATGCGGGTAAAGATCGTGAGCTTCTTCACGGTGTAACTCGTGACCGCACCGACCGACTTGCCGTTCACCTTCACGTCCTTGACGCGGTAGCCTGCGTCCGGCTTGAAGGTAAAGGTGATCGACTTGCCGAGGTCGGAGACCTTTACACTGGACGGATTGGCGGAGCCGTGGCGTCCGACGGTCAGGATCTCGCCAATGTGGAGCCGTACATACTCCTCCGGCGTGATATCCTGCGCGCGGAGCCATGCGTAGTAGTAAGCGCCGCTGCCGAGCGAAGGATGAGAAGCGTCGCCCTTCCAGTCCGCGACCTCATAGGAGTAGTCGTTGACATAGTGCCAGACAACGATATCGCCGTCCTGAAGCGTCTTGTCCTTCAAGCCGACATCCGGATGCAGGCCGTTGACCGTGTACATCCAGCCGGAGCGCTTGCCGTTGGTGAACTCGCTCAGCGCATAGCCGCCGAGGATGGTCGGGGCATAGATCGTGCGGACGTAATTGTTCTCCGCGCCGACACTGTAAAGTCCCGCCTCATTGAGCGCCTCTGTGAACAGGTCGTAGACCGTTGCGTCCTCGTCGAGCGTGTAGCGCGTCGTGGGGATCCAGGTCACATACTCGGGCAGATAGGTGCTGTCCGTCAGGTTGACGTCCTGCGTCGCCTCAGCCGCGCCGATCAGGCGGAAGGTCACGCGGATGCTGCCCTCCTTGACGTCCTTAAGATCCTGGAGCGCCTTTTCCAGCAGCAGCTCGACCTGCTCACAGGACTTCGCCGCCGTAATGTCGAGCTGTGCGTTCTGGAAGATGCTCAGGAGCTTCTTCTGCGCAGCCTCGCTGTACTTGTTCTTGTCGATGTCCGCATAGGCCTTTGCCAGCTTGGCAAGCGCCTGCTCCTTCTTTGCCTTCAGGAGCTCTTCATAGCGGGTCTCCGCGGCGACAAGCACATCATAGTTGGTGACCTTTGCCTTATCCTCTGCGGAAAGCGCGTCATACGCACTGCGTGCCTCGGAGATCGCGGAGTAGCTGCGCTCTGTGACCGTGCCGATGGCGTTGATCTTGTCAATGACCTCCTGCACCGTCGCAGGCGTCGGCTCGACCACATCCGTCATGTCGTAAAGGCTGTTCTGCGCCTTCTTGAAGCGGTCATATGCGACCAGCGCATAGGCCGCCTGCTCGGAAGCCATCTGGTTGACCGTACCGGTCTTTTTGTGGCGGAAGCCGTCCGTCCGGCTGTCGGCATAGCTCAGGAAGTTCGACAGCAGGCTCACGCCATTTGCCGTGACAAAGTCGGGATCGGTGGCCGCGTCGCGTCCAAGCGCACTCAGCGCAACGATCACCTGCGCGGCGGTCTCGGAGGAGCCGTAATCGCCGGTCTCCTGGAACTTCTCGCTCAGCCAGCGCATCGCGCTGTTGATCGCGGCGGCAACGTCCGCGCGGCTGCGGTAGGGCGCCAGCGCCTGCACCGCCATGGCGGTCATATCCTTGTCAAGGCCGCCAGTGCCGTCGTTGGAGATCGACCACGCGCCGTTCTGCTGCGTCTTGAGCAGCTGGGCGATGAGCGCTTCGCGGACTGCCGCGCCCTGAGACTTCTTATAGCCTCTGCAATCGAGCGCGATCAGCGCGAAGACCGTGCCGTTCGTACCCTGCTCGGAGACCTTATAGGTGACCTCACTGCTGCTCGAAAGCTCCAGCAGCGGGGCCGTCAGATCGTAGGTCTTGCTGCCTGCCTGGAATGCCGCCGCATCCTCACCCAGCGCGGAAAGCGCAAGGATCAGGCGGGAGTATTCGGTGTAGGTGCCGTCGTTCGTGAGAACGCCGTCCACGTCCGCGACATGCGCGCGGATATTTGCGAGATAGGTGTTGTACCACGCGGTATCCTCGACGCCGCCTCTGGCCTCCGCCAGAACCGCCCATTCGCCCTTCTGGGAGCCATAGGACGGATTGAGGACTGCGACGTCCTTGATGTAGACGAGCAGGTCGCGCAGGACCTGTGCATAATCCGCATCCGCCTCGAGCGTGACATGGACCGTGTAGGTCACGGCCGTGCCGTCCTCTGCGGTAACGGTGAAGCTCCAGTCGCTGCCGCTGGCCGTCGGGCCTGCGGTGATGCTCGCCTTTTCATCGGAGAGTACGATCTCGAAGCTTGCCGCCGTGACATTCGTTCCGGCAGGAAGCGTCACGGAGTAGCTGTTGTTTTCACCGGCCTGCGCCGCAGTACCTGCGACCGTGACGGAGGTGACGCCTGCGTCGCTCGATTTGGGCGCTTCGGCAACAGTCACCGTGAGCCACGGGGAGACGATGTCGGTGTATTCATCGCCCTTCGCGGAGAGCACATAGGTGCCGGCCGCTGCGAAGGAAAGCGTGACCTTGCCGTCCGCGCCGACCGTCTTACCGGTGACCGGAGTCAGAACGCCGTATTCATCGACCGTGCAGATCTGCGTATCCTCGGGATCCCAGGACGCGCCGTGCGTCACGCGGTCCTCGGGCTTGAGGCTGCCGCCGAAGGCGTACATATAGCCCTGCATACCGAGCGTGAAGCTCTCGCCTGCCGTGGCATTGAGCATATTCAGGCGGTTTCCTTCTTCATCCACGAACCAGGTGTAATAGTCCGTATACATGCTGGTGTCCTGATAGAAGAAGAATTCGACGTTTCCGTCCTCGCCGACCGGCGCCTGACTGATGGTATAGCCGGTATAGCCGTACTGGGTGTTGTACTCGCCGTTCTTGTCGCAGGGATATTCGCCGTCCACTGCGAAGCTGAACGCAGAGGTCTTTTCGCCGTTGACCGTGGTGATCGTGCCGTTGCTCACAGCAAGGTAGTTCTCCTTGGTCTCGGCGGTAAAATCGTCGCCGAAGGTCAGCTCATGCAGCCGGACAAGCACGTCCAGCGCAGAGACGCCGTTCAGCACCTCGTCCGCGTAGCCGTAGCTCTCGGCAAGACCGCTCGAGACCTCGACGCGCACGGGCTTCTGGATAAACATGTTCTCCGCCTGAAGCGAAAGCGTCACATGCGCAGTCGCCTCGGTGCGGGCCTTGAGCGTCACGGTGTACTCCGGAGAATCCTCCGTGCCGTCGTTTGCCTTAAAGACAAGCGTCGTGACACCGGCCGCAGCGGGCGTATAGGTGAAGCTGGCGCTTGCAGATGTCCAGTCGGACTCGCCGATCTTGACCTGATAGGTCAGCGTGTCATTGTCCGCGTCCTCAAAGATCGTGGACAGGTCGAGCGTCCAAGCCGTGCCGAGCGTGACAGACGCCTCCGCCGGGTTGACAACGCCGCTCTTGATGGCCGGAGCCGTGTTGACCGCACCGACGCGAACCGTGACCGTATAGGTCTTTTTGCCGTCGCTGCCCTCGTTCATGGTGGGCCAGCTGGGATCGGCGCAGACGACGGTAATGACGCTGCCGTCCTGCACGGGCACCATCGCGGTGCGCTTGTACTGCTTGCCGTTGGTCTGCGTACCGAGATAAGTACGGACCTGATAGTTTTTATTGGCCGCCGTCGGCGTGACCAGAAGCGCGGTCGTGCCTTCGGGGACATTCAGGGTGTAGGCGTAGGTCGTACCGGTGAAGGCAGGCTTCAGCGTGCCTTCGCTGAATGTGAGCGCCTTCAGGGAGGTATCGGTGCTCTCCCAGTCGCCGCCGATATCCACGACAGTGCAGGTGTACATAAGGCGGATCTCGTCGCCGGTCTCCAGCGTGCCGGACGCAACGGTCACATCGGAGAAGCCGCTGTCGGTGAACCAGTCGTTGAGCGTGCCCATCCAGCCGGACATGCTGCCGCCGTCTCTCTGGGAAAGGCCGTCAATGGAGGAAATGTAGCCGCTGTCCGCGCCCTCGACCGTGTGGCCGTCCAGCGCCGCGACGATGCTGCTCATCATGGTCGAATCGCTGTTCAGCGCGACCCATTTATCGACCAGCGTACCGTCCCATGCAGCGCCGTTCGCCTTCGGGAAGGTCGTGTTTTCCACAATGACGCGAACCATGCCGGAGAGCGTCAGGCCGCTCACATAGGCGGTATCAGAGCCGCTCTTGGATGCGGAATCCTTGCTGTAGGCAAGGGTCAGCGTATAGCTTCCGGCCTCGAGGGTCTTATCGACGCTGCCGGTGGTCTCGCCGCTGATGCCGTTTGCCAGCGTCTCGGCCTCCGAGCCGTCCGCCGTCAATGTGATGGTAAACTTGTCATAGCCGTTTTCGGAGGAAACGCCGTAGTCAAAGCGCAGCGCGCAGGATGCATTCAGCGTAAAGCTGAAGGAGGTCTTGGAAACGGAGCTGTTCACATCCTGATTGCTGCTTTCAAAACGGTTGGTCTCGCTGTTGAAGATCCAGGGATAGCTTCCCTCGTCCGCAGCGGTGATCGTCGTTACGACCGATTCCGGGAAGGAAATGTGGCCGAGACGGTCGTCGTTCCAAACCGTGTAGCTTGCGCCGCACACATCGCAGATATAGGTCTTATAGGCCGGGAATACCTGCTCGCTGCCGGCCTTGGGCGTATGGCCCTTCGCCGGAACAACGTCTTCCTTCGTCTCGGTGCAGCCGTCTCTGCGGCAGGTACGGACGATCTTGCCCGCTTCGGTGCAGGTCGGCGGGGTCAGCACGCAGTCCGTGCAGCCCTCGGTATCCTCGCAGAAGTCATGGCCGAGCGCCGCAACATACGCCGTGCGGTAGCTCTCGCTGCACTTGGAGCAGGTGTAGCGCGTGTAGCCCTTCACCGTGCAGAGCGCGGCAACGACCGTACCCTCGCCGTTTGCCTCGTGGAAGGTCACGTTCTTCTGCCACCTGAGCGCGGGATAGCCGCCGCAGATCGCGCCGTAGGCGTCGGACAGGTCGGCATCCTTGAGATCCGCCGTGCTCAGCGCCTCGGCGTTCTCGTCCGCTGCCAGTGTGTTCAGATAATAGCACTTGGAAATTTCAGAGGAATCCGCATCCACACTGCCGAACACGGCGGTGTTTGCCTCACCGATGGAATAGCAGCTGGAGATGGAGATATTCCCCTGCACAGTGCCGCTCCAGTTCACATTGCCCTTGACCTCACCCGCAATGCCGCCGCCATTCGCGCCGGTGATCTTGCCGGTGTTGTAGCAGCTTGTAACAGTCATTTCGCTGCTGGTGCCGCCG
>ERZ772831.2330-NODE-2330-length-15925-cov-5.010586_pt1 | contig 15925 bp, 10 predicted proteins | sample MGYA00580858_ERZ772831 | MGnify/ENA primary metagenome ERZ772831 (study PRJEB29015, sample SAMEA2737694) | human gut metagenome | biome: human gut; feature: human-associated habitat; material: faeces | place: China | collected 2012 ... | reverse complement strand
ACACCGCCTCTAAAAGACTTGATTATAAATATTGTTTCGTATGCGAGAATTGTGGACAGATTATAAAAAGAAAAAAACAGTGCGAATTCACGAAGTATTACCGGAATTATACGTGCGGGATATGCGGGAGAAAGCGGGCATTTCATAAGGTGAAATATATGCAATAAAATTTTGCTCGGTTGGCTTAAGAGGAAGAAGTTGGATTGGATGGCGGAATATTATAAATAATAAAAAATATTTTACCTCCAATCAAACTTCAAATAAGCAGGATCGTGATTATGAATTAGTTGTTATTGGGGTTGTTTAAGTTAGATTCCGTTCCATAGTTTACAGTATTTTTTACCTGGGTATTTTCCGTATGAGGTTGTTTTGAAATCTGTGCGCTTGTGTTATTGGCAATTTGACTGAGAGGATAGCTCAATTCGTCAACCTTTGTGGTCAATTTTTTGATCTCTTTAATCAGCGTATAATTGAAAAGATATCCTACCAATATAGCAACTAATAATGAAATGCAAATATAGATTATCAGAGATACAACCCCGATGTTGAGTAATGAATCGGCATTTATTAAAAACATAATTAATCCCCCTTGTAATAATATTTTGAGCGTGTGATAAAGCATGTAAATATGGTAATGATTTGGCTGAAGACGACTGTGAGAGTGTATTCAAACCTTGAATTATATATAACAGGTTTGATTTAAGTATGTCAAGGACATTAGAAAATTTGTTTCTTTCTGTAAATTTATAGAAACGAAGAAAACTGGTAAGGGAAATACCGTTGCAACTACAAGGAAAATCAACTATAATAAATACATTAAGTATCGGTAAAAAAGGAAGAGAAATATAGGTAAATGAACAGCTCAACAACACTTGATTATTACAATCAAAATGCGCAAAGCTTTGCAACAGGAACTGTATCTGTAGATTTCCATGAAACGCAGGACAGATTCCTAAAGTTACTGGACAAAGGGAGTCTTGTACTTGATTTTGGCTGTGGATCTGGAAGAGATACAAAATATTTTCTGGAACACGGTATGCATGTAGAGGCAATCGATGGTTCCGAAGAGTTATGCAGGATTGCGAGTGATTATGCTGGGATACCTGTAAAACAGATGTTGTTTCAAAAGCTTAAGGAAACAGAAAAATACGATGGCATATGGGCGTGTTCATCGATTCTGCATCTTCCGAAACAGGAATTGAAAGCTGTCTTGATGAAGATGGCAGATGCGTTAAAAGAACAGGGTATTATCTATACTTCCTTTAAGTACGGGAATTTCGAAGGGGAACGAAATGGACGGTATTTCACGGACTTTACGGAAGATACATTCCGCGATTTCATTGCAGATATTACAGAGATACGGATAGAAGAAGTTTGGATTACAGGGGATGTCAGACAAGGGAGAAATGAAGAAAAATGGCTGAATTTAATTATGCGGAAGAATTAAATACCAATGTAGACTATGATTATATAACGGACGTTATGACTGGTGATAGAGATGCAAGGATGCATCTCTATTTTCAGTTGCTTAAAAGTTTTCAAAAAGCGGAAAGCGTTGATATTATAGTATCATTTCTAATGGAATCTGGTGTTAATATGCTGATTAAACATCTGGGGAATGCATTGAAGCGCGGAGCAAAGATACGTATTTTAACCGGAAATTATCTCGGGATTACACAGCCGTCTGCATTGTATCTAATTAAACGCAAATTGGGAGATCAGATAGATCTACGTTTTTATAACGAGAAAAATCGCTCGTTTCATCCAAAATCTTATATTTTCCATTACGAAGGATATAGTGAAATTTACATAGGTTCTTCGAACATATCAAGAAGTGCGCTGACTTCTGGTATTGAGTGGAACTATCGCTTCCGTAGTACAACAGATCCGGAGAGTTATGATAAGTTTTACGAGACGTTTGAAGATTTGTTCCAGAATCATTCCATTGCGATTGACGATGAAGAGTTGCGTAAATATTCAAAGAATTGGCACAAGCCGGCAGTTTCAAAGGATTTGGAACGGTATGATGCGGAAACAGAAGACAATGATGTTCAAGAACCATTTGAGCCGAGAGGAGCGCAGATAGAAGCAATATGCGCATTGGAACATACGCGCGCAGAGGGAGCCAGACGTGCACTGATATCGGCGGCAACCGGTGTAGGAAAGACATATCTTGCGGCATTTGATTCAGAAAAGTACAAGCGGGTTTTATTTGTGGCACACAAGGAAGAAATCCTGAGACAGGCGGCGAACTCATTCCTAAATGTCAGAAAATCAGATGATTATGGATTTTTTGATGGCTACGAGAAATGCACAGATAAATCCGTGATATTTGCATCAGTTGCAACCTTAGGAAAATCTGAATATCTAAATGAAACGTATTTTCCAAAGGATTATTTTGATTATGTGGTCATAGATGAATTCCACCATGCAGTAAATGATCAGTATATGCGGATTGTGGAGTATTTCAAGCCACAGTTTCTGCTTGGATTGACTGCGACTCCGGAACGTATGGATGGCAGAAACATCTATGAAATCTGTGACTATAACGTGCCATATGAGATTTCGCTCAAAGATGCGATTAATAAGGGGATGCTGGTTCCGTTTCATTACTATGGAATCTTCGATAAGACAGATTATTCGCAATTGCATCAGGTGTGGGGAAAATATGATGACAGAGAATTGAATCAAACATATATCGGAAATGAACGTCGGTATGAATTGATATATAAAAATTATTGTAAATACGGATCAAAGCGTGCATTAGGGTTCTGTTGTTCGAAGGAGCATGCAAAGGATATGGCAAAGGAATTCTGTAGACGTGGCATTCCTTCGGTGGCGGTGTATAGCGATGCACATGGAGAGTACACAGAGGAAAGAAGTATAGCAATCCAAAAACTGATGCAGGGCGAGATTAGAGTGATTTTCTCTGTCGATATGTTCAATGAAGGCGTGGATATTCCGGCTGTTGATATGGTGATGTTCCTGCGCCCAACGGAATCACCAATTGTTTTCCTGCAGCAGCTTGGCAGGGGACTTCGAAAGAGCATGGGCAAAGAGTATCTGAATGTCCTTGATTTTATCGGGAATTATGAGAAAGCTGGACGTGTACGATTCTTACTGACTGGAAAGACATTTTCAGAGACAAAGACATATAATCCAGCGGATCGGTCAGATTTCCCAGATGATTGCATGATTGATTTTGATCTGGAACTTATTGATCTTTTCGCGGAGATGGATAAACGTACCCTGCGGGTAAAGGATTGCATACGTGGTGAATATTATCGAGTGAAGAATCTGCTTGATAAATCACCGTCTAGATTGGAATTATTTACCTATATGGATGATGACGTATATCAGTTAGCGATGCAGCATTCCAAGGAGAATCCATTTAAGCGGTATCTGGATTATAAGAAGGAATTAGATGAGCTTTCGGAGGATGAAGCGGCATTTTTGCGGGACATAAATGGATGTGAATTCATCCATCTGATTGAGACAACAAACATGACAAAAGTCTATAAGATGCCGGTGCTTATGGCATTTTACAATCATGGAGACATTCGAATGGAAGTTACGGAGCAGCAGTTGCTTGCAAGCTGGAAAGAGTTCTTCTCAACCGGAACAAACTGGAAGGACTTGGACAAGGATATGACCTATGAGAAGTACATGGCGATTTCAGATAAAGAGCATATAAATAAGATTCTGAAAATGCCAGTGAATTACTTGCAGTTATCTGGAGATGGATTCTTTGTGAAACGTGATGGATGTGCGCTGGCACTTAGCGAGAAACTGCAAGATGTAATTGATAATCCGGTGTTCGTAGATCAGATGAGGGATGTGATTGAGTATCGGACGATGGATTATTATCAGAGAAGGTATAGGAAAAAATAACATAGACGATTTCAAAAATATTAAAATGTATATAAAGAACAGTAAAGTTAACGTTGTATAAGAGTTAAAAGCATCTTAAAGAATCGTGTTAACAATCTGCGGGAGAGATAAATGAAATATAAAACTATAGATTTATGTGCAGGCATTGGTGGAATACGCAGAGGATTTGAACTTGCCTCAGACACAAAGAATATGATAGCGGCAGAAATAGATGAATGGGCTTGTAAAACATATGAAAATATATATCACGAAAATCCTAGAAATGATGTAACGGATATAAAGTTTAAGGAAAAATTAAACTCGATTCACTACGATATATTATTGGCAGGGTTTCCTTGTCAGGCGTTTAGTAGTGTGGGATTACGGCAAGGATTTGAGGATAAAACAAAAGGAACCATTTTTTTTGATATAGCGTCTATTATCAAGATGACAAGACCTAAAGTTGTCTTTTTAGAAAATGTTCAAAATTTGTTGTCTCATGATGGAAAGGCTACTTTTCGTACAATAATAGATACCTTAGATAGGCAATTAAATTATCATGTTGTAGGAGCTGAATATAATGATAAAGGTGAACTTATTAATGTTACAGACGCTTTTTTACGAAATTCAAAAAATTTTGGAATACCACAGAACCGACCGAGAGTATACATTATCGCCTTTAGTAGAGATTATTTTGGTGTACATTTAAAATGTTTACCTTCGAAAATTCCGATGTGCAGAACGAAAAAGGCAATATTTGATAATCTGGAAGAAATTTTAGAAGATGAAGTAGAAGCTAAGTATTTTTTATCAAGCGGATATTTGGAAACTCTGGAAAAACATATCATTAATCAACGAAAAAAAGGCTATGGATTTGGCTATCGAATTGTTAATGAACCTGGAATTCTGAATCCAGTAGCAAATACTGTAATGGCGACAGGTGGATCGGGAAAGGAAAGAAATTTAATTTATGATGAAAAAAATGGAAATAAATATAAAGGAATGAATATAAAAGGAAAACGTTCTCCAATTAACGAAAAATGCATTAGGACTATGACTCCGACAGAATGGGGAAGACTTCAGGGTTTTTTGGGGTATGCGTTTTTGGATGAAAATAATAATGAAAAGTTCGAATTTCCACCTAATATTCCGCAAGGTCAACAGTATAAACAGTTTGGAAATTCTGTTACTATTCCAGTAATTGAAGAAATGGCTGGTTTTATTGTGAAATATTTAAATCTAATGTATGAGCAATTTAATCCTCTTGAAAAACGTTTGTATAGTATGTATGGCAATGAGTTTTTTTTATGTAAACGTATTGCAGATCAATTAGGTAAAAATATGCGTAATGCGACATTGGATAAATTATTTAATGTGGTATATTTTTTTAGGCAAAACGATTTTCGGGTGAAAGATTTGGCTGAATTTTTAAATATAAGTTCTGCGAGAGCATCGCAAATAATATTGCAATTACTGAAAACTGAATGTATTTACAAAGAGGAAAAAGGTAGATATAGATTCAAAAATTTAATATCAGTGACTAGATAAGTTAAATTTGAAATGGAAGTTAAGGTGGGGACGATGGATAACAAGACAATTCAAAGTATGATAAATAAATGTGAAATTTTTTATGATGATTTACTGATATCTGCAGAGGAAATCATAAAAAAATATATGACTTTTTTTGCAAACGAATTAGATGAAGGGCAGAAAAGCGTAGGTTTTGCATTTCACACTGGCTCTTTGTGCTTTGATGTTGCAGCTATATCTGCGCTTATGTTTGCATGTATAGCATATAATTTATCGAACAATGATGAAATTTTATGCACCCTTGAAATTGGGGATATGGTGTTATTTGAGGGAGAACGGTATCGGTGGAATGGAATAACAACAGGTATGGATGGGAAAAATTCGACAACGGAATATATGTGTATAACCCAGGATGGGAAAGGAAAAAATGGAATCCGAAAAAGGTTTATGCCATATCAACGCAATAAACATAAAATAAGACCGTATTTTGGCAACTCAAAGTTAACAGATGGTCGAGGAATACGAAAAACTAATAATAACAGAAATGAATTTTTAGAATATGTATTAAATGTGCCAGAGTATGAAGTCCCTAGCACCTTAGATATATCGGTTGTAGTTATTGCAGATAAAGGAGAATTTATAGATATTTGTCAGCATTTGAATATTTCATGCAAAAACAAAAAGAAGGTGTATTTGACAGATATTATTCCAGTATCATATTTTACTGGAACAGGGGAAGAGATTCAAATTGGAAAAAATCCTTCCAAAGCAGAAGCGGTAATTAAGTCAACTAGTAAAATTTCAGTAGCACGTGATTTGATTTTAGATAAGTCGGGTAATAAAGTAATTGGATTGGTAGCGTTAAATGTTGATTCGTTAGTTACGAATGCATCTGGATTTAAGGATTTAATTCGAAGGAAAACGTTGCAGTTTGCTATTGTGGCAGCCCCATATAATGTAGAGTCTGGCAATCTTGCTGTTGAACAGTATGAGGATGCGGAGATATTTGCATGCACCAAGGAAATAGTTTCAACAATTTCACATGCAGTAAAGAGTCCAAATAAACTTACATATGAGTTAAATCGGCAAATCGGTAATGTAGGTAGAGATATAGATATTATATATATGAATGGAGGATGGACTTGGTTAGAATATCAGAATTTGAAAAATGGTTTATGCAGAATTCGTAAATCAAATTGGGAGGATAAAGAAAAAGAAGAGTTTATAATATGTTCGCTCGGCTTAATTAATTTATTTACATCTGCATTTTTTTCAATGCAGGAACTGGAAGAGGCAATTGATAAAAGCTGGATAAATATGTCTGTTATTTCGCCTGTATTAAGGATAGAAAGATTAAGACAACTATCAGAATCAAGTCTTTCAGCAAAGGAATCTTGTGAGATGGTAATACTAAACTTAGAGAGAATGTATGAAAATTTGTATGTTTCAAATCCAAAAGGAATCTGGTTACGACAATTAATACATAAAAAATCTAATATAAGGATTACATTTATTGTTGCAAAAGCATATCATATGGATCTTTTTCGACATTTTTTTGCTGAAAATATCGGCAATAATATTGTTTGTTGTACAGCAAATAGATTTGATGCAGGGAAACAGTATGATAGGATTGTTGTATTGGGAGATATTACAGGTAAAAAATTTAATCCGTTACAATGTTTTGCGGCAATGAAGATAGAGATGCTTCTGTATGATTGTGAAGAAAAGACTTTTCAATATAAGAAAAAAATGTCAGATCAATATGAGAGAAAACTAAATGTAAAAATAAAAGGGGGAAAAGGGATTAAAGATGATAATGAAATGAATGATGAGAAAATATTGGAAAATAATGTTGCTGAGTCTATGAAGGAGTTTGCCAAACTGGATGAATTGGTTAACAAAATAGAAATGTTTGACATAAACAAAATAACAGTTATGGAATCATGTGCAAACAATAATACAGGATTGGCAGAAGTTAATTATATAGGTGTATTTTCAACGGGAGAAAAAGTATTGTTTTCTAAATATTATTCAGCTGTTGTATATGATCGTATTGAACAAAAAGTTGTTGAGTCTTCTCCAATAAAACTTGTTCCAGGTGATGAATTGGTATTTACAAAAAGAAATGATTATACGAGTAATATAGTAGACATGATTTTCAATCAGTTGTTACATAACAATCAATTGTCGCAAGAAGTTCAGGTTGCAGCAGAACGGGCAAATCGTTGGAAAAGGGTTTTGAATGAATTTAAGAAGAAAAAGGGACTTTCATATAGGGAAGTAGCAAATGCTCTAAAAAAATTGGGAAGCACTTTACAAGAAGGAACAATAAGGCAATGGTTAAATGCAGATAGCCATATAATCGGTCCACGCACAGAGGAGACAATGCTTTTAATCGCTAAACTAACAAAAGATCCAGATATGTTATCAAATTCAAAGGTTTATTTTGAGGCTTGCAGAGCTGTAAGACATTATCGGAGAGAAATCCTTAATCTGATAGCACAGGCAATAAATGATAAGCTGAGTAATATAATTCCTGAAAAGGGAAGTGTTTTTGAAGTTGTTTATGAACATATTGATAATCTTTCTGAAATAATGGAGCTGGAAAGTATTTATGAACTTAATCAAACTGCAGTTGTAAGTTGTAATATTGTGAATAGACCGATTGAAGAAAAGGAGGTAATGTTATGAAGGAAGAACAAATTAGACATAGTATGATATCTGTGAGGGATAAGTATATAGAAATTATTAGGTCTGAATTATTAGGCCCTGGATCAGAATTTGATATACCAGATAAAGAACATGAATTGATTTCGAGCAGTCCGCTCAGCAGATATACTATAGGAATATTATTTCCTAAAGAAAATCTTATAGAGCAGGATAATGATGAAACATTGTCATTAGGTGACGGTGAAGAAGCGTTCATAGCAGAATTGCCAGAAGCTACAATCGTTTCTGATGTGAATGAAAATAAGAATAAAAATATGCTTGAACCAGATGAGACGGAAAATGATAATTTAGATGAAGAAATAGGTATGGCATCTCAGTTTAAGCCATCATCAATGGGACTTACATTTCTGGTAAAAGGACAGACAGATAAAATATATTGTGATGTTGAGTTTGCTACATATCGAAGAGCAAAAATGGAAGATTGTGTAGTGCCGTATGAGATAGAAAATAATGAAACTTATTCGGTTGTGCCAGAACTTGCACATATATTGATATATGATAATCAAAAGAATGTATTTCGATTGAAAACAGGAATTAATAGGAAAGAATTGCAACATATATTTGAAAAAGACACTATCCCTGAAAATGAATATAAAAAATTAAGAAATGTTGCGTACAGAATGGTTGATTATTTGAGTGTTGGTTATGTAAGAGTTCCTCATATGTTTGAGAATATTGAGATTGATTTTACAGATAAGGACTATTGTGAAAAAGAAATTACTGATGAATTAGAGAAAATGAAAGTTCAAATAGTGGCCAAGAAAACAAGGGTATCGGATAGTATATGGTCAATTACAGTAATGCTGGTTAATGATCTGGATGCAAGTCCAGCAAGTGCTACTGATTGCTTATTTCAACCTATGATTAGTATTAAAACAAATAATAACCAATTTAGTTTTGTGGAAAATGGTAATTATTCAGACAATGGGCAGCTGGATGAGGAAATGCAGTCTCTTGAATTGTTGTATCGTCATAAAAAAGTTTATGGAACTGGACATGGAGTATCTGTTGATTGGAAAATAAACGGAAGTGGAATGGGACATATTTTCACAGATTTTTTTCCTGAAAAAGAAATTCCAGCAATGAGTTTTTCAATTCCTTCAAATGACATTATTCGTGATGATGAACTGTCTATGAAGTATTTATCGGATTTGAGTAAAGCTACCAAACAGGAACGCATTAATTCCTTGAAAAAATTGGTGGATTTGTATAGCCATTGGATAGAAAAATTAAGAGAAAAGACCACCAAGTTAGAAGACAGATATCTTCCAGCTGCTATTAGAAATATTTCTGAGTGTGAACGAGCTGCGTCAAGAATGTATGAGGGGATAAAGACTTTAGATCAAAATGAATATGCATATAACGCATTTCTTTTAGCTAATCGTGCAATGTTTATGCAGAGAATTCATATACGGAAGCAGATGGAAATGGCAAAAACAGAAGCGGATAGATACCCAGAAGATAAAGAGATTTCGGACTGGCTTAAGGAACTGGACTATCGGGATCTACCTGCTGATGCGGGCAGATGGAGACCATTTCAGATAGCTTTTATGCTTATGGATATTAATTCAATTGTAATTGAGAATTCTCAGGAGAGAAGTTTGGTTGATCTCATATGGTTTCCAACTGGAGGAGGAAAAACAGAAGCATATCTTGGATTAACTGCATTTACGATATTTTACAGGAGAATGAAGAATTTGGATACCGCTGATGGTACTGCTGTTATGATGAGATATACACTTCGGTTATTAGCTGCACAACAATTTAATCGAGCATCAACATTAATTTGCGCATGTGAGTATATTCGTCAGGATTCTGAAAAAAAGAAACATCGTTATCCTGCATATTCATTGGGAAAAAAACCTATCACAATAGGCCTTTGGATTGGTGGTGCACATATTCCGAATAAGAATGTTGGTAGTGGAAAAAATACTGCGCAGTATCATATTGATGAATTGCAAAACGTCAGTAAATATAGTCTGAGAAATGCCAAAGACAGACACAATAAATTCCAAGTCTTGAAATGTCCATGGTGTGGAACAAAAATGGTTAAAGATGTAAAAAATAATAAAATGATTGGTGAATGGGGATATGCAATGAATGGAAAACATTTCTTTATGTTTTGCCCGCATGAGGATTGTAATTTTACGAATCGTTTGCCAATTCAGGTTATTGATGAGGAGTTATATGAAAATCCACCTACATTGCTTTTTGGAACAGTCGATAAATTTGCTATGATGCCATGGGACGCTCGTATTGGTGCATTTTTTGCTTGTAATTCTAAAAATAGAAGCCCCGAACTGATTATTCAGGATGAGTTGCATCTTATATCTGGAGCATTGGGAACCATGGTGGGATTATATGAAACTGCGGTAGATGGATTAGCGAGTATGAAAGGCGTAAAACCCAAAATAATAGCATCAACAGCCACTATACGTAGAGCAAAAGAACAATGTTCAGTACTATATAATCGAGATGTGGTTCAATTCCCAGCACCTGGTCTTGATGCCGAAGATTCTTTTTTTGCGAGAGAGGATATTATAGATTATGAAGCAGATAAATATGGCAGGAAGTATGTTGGAATTATGCCTTCCGGAAGAACAAAAGCTATGACTGAGATTCGTTCTATAGCTGCTCTTTTGCAGAAGATATTCACAATGAATATTCCTGATGAAGTGAAGGATAAGTTATGGACTTTGACAGTATATTTTAATAGCTTAAAGGATCTTGGAAAAACATCAACATTAGTTGATGATGATATAAAAGATTTCATTATTAGAATAGCTAATAGAATGTTTACAGGTAGAAGGTTGGTGGTAAATGCAGATGAATTAACAAGTCGGGTGTCGACAACAGAGCTAAATGAGACATTAGATAAATTGGAAAGAATAGAGTATTCAAAGGATAACATTGATAATAAGGAGTATGCGTCCAATGTGCTTCTTGCAACAAATATGATATCGGTAGGTATTGATGTTGCAAGATTAAATGTTATGCTTATGGTGGGGCAACCGAAATTAACAAGTGAGTATATTCAGGCGTCAAGCCGGGTAGGGCGTTCATATCCAGGCGTTGTTTTTGTTCAATATGATGCTACAAAAAGTAGAGATCGCTCACATTATGAACGGTTTAAATCTTATCATGATTCTTTTTATCGTTTTGTTGAACCAACTGGAGCTACACCATTTTCAAGTCCTGCCAGAGAAAGAGCACTACATGCAGTGTTTACAGCAATAATACGTCAACAAACTTCATTATTGGAGGATAATTCAGCAAGTAGTTTTGATAAAAAAATATATGACACGGAGTTACAACGGGTTTGTGAATATATTATCAATCGTGTAAACGAAATTAATGACAGATCTAATAATGGAGTATGTAATGATATAACAGACATTCAGGAAGAATTAGAAAATTTTATTGATTTTTGGCAAAAATCAGTTGATATTAGTAAAAAGGATGGGGAAAAACAGTTGTGCTTTGGTAAAAGGTACATGACCATAGCTCCGCAAGAGGGAGAGCATAGATTGTTAAAGCAGTATAATTCGTCAGGAAAAGATGAGGCTCGTGAGACATTGACTTCGATGAGAAATGTGGATACATCGGTTGCGGGTAGTGTTATTATTTGGGAGGAGTAGTTTATGTCAAAAGATATTAAAGAAAAAGTAGAATTGAATAAAGTAACTCATTCGGTTCGAGCTGTGCAAGCAGTTCTTCAATATGGGGTAGGAGCGATGGTTGATTTTCCAGATCAAACATTAGTAACAGCAGCACCAGAATACTGGACGTCTAAAATGCGTATTTATGATGATAGATTTGCAAAAGCACTAGGAGTGGAATATTTTGCAATGCCAACGAGTATTTCTTATACAAGATTTCCAAAGTGGTATTTTTGTCCGAAATGTCGAAGGTTTCAACCATTGGAAAAATGGAAGAGTGAGTATATAGAAAAACAAAAGGATAAAGCCGCTAAAAATGATGAGTATATGGTTTCGCATTTACAATGTCAAACATGTAATCAGGATTTAGTCGTTTCACGTATTGTTACAGTTTGTGAAAATGGACATTTGAATGATTTTCCATGGATAAAATGGGTACATGCTCGATCCAAAAAGTCAGTTTGTTCAAATCCGAATTTGAGCTTTAAAACAGGTGCATCAGGATCAGAGGGGTTGGAAGGACTGATGATTGAATGTTTGACCTGCCATGCAAAAACAACATTAAGAGATGCTTTTGACAAAGATATTTTCAAAAAAATGGATAATCAAGGTGAACGGCAAGATTTTATTTGTGAAGGATATCATCCGTTCAAACATGAAAAACAATTATGCGGTTGTTATCCAAGGACGGTTCAGAGAGGAGCATCGTCGGTATATTTTCCTTTGGTACGTAGTTCACTGGTTATACCGCCCTATGCGGATAAATTAAATACAAAAATTGAACAGAGTAAAACTTATGAAGAGTGTGTAGTTATTATTGAAGATGAGGAACCAGAGGATCGCCAGGAAATAATAAAAAAGCGTTTTTCAAAGTGGGCTAAAAAAATTGCAGTCGAAATTGGGGAAATGCAAAGTAATGTTGAAAAAGTTCTTGAAGAAAAATGGATTAAGAAAAATCAGAACAGTACAGATGTTGGAAGTATTCAGTATAGATTTGAGGAATATAGGGCACTTAATGGAGAAGTTTCAACGCCTAAAAATTCGCTGGGGGAGTTTTCCAGAGTATCTGTACCTATGGAAGAGTATAAACTTCCGCATATTAAAGAAATTTCACTGATAGATAAAATACGAGTTGTAAATGCGTTAACTGGTTTTTCAAGAATCAAACCAGTGATGTCGGAGAACGATATAGGATTTGTAAGCATAAAAGAGCCAAAGACAAATTGGTATCCAGCATATCAAGTTCGGGGTGAGGGTATTTTTATAGAATTTAATGATAAAGAAATTATTGAGTGGATTGAATCACATCCAGAAGTGCAAGAACGTGCCAACAAGATAAATATAAATTATGCCAATTCGTATATAGGAAAAAGTCATCCTAGAGATATTACAGCTAAATTTATTATGTTACATACCCTTTCACATTTATTAATTACACAATTAAGTTTTGAATGTGGGTATAGTATTGCATCGTTATGTGAGAGAATATATTGCGCTGATGAGTCTGACGGTATGAGTATGGCAGGTATTTTGATCTATACAGCAAGTGGGGATTCAGAAGGAACTCTTGGAGGATTGGTAAGGCAAGGCCGACCAGACGCATTTCCTTCGATATTGAAGAAAGCAATAAATAATGCAAGAATATGTTCTAATGACCCTGTTTGTATTATGAGTCATGGACAGGGCAGGGAATCATTGAATTTGGCGGCCTGTCATACTTGTGCATTGCTTCCTGAAACTTGTTGTGAAGAAAGAAATGCTTTTTTGGATAGAGGAATGATTGTGGGTACGTTTGAAAATAAATCACTTGGATTTTGGAATGATATAGATTGAATTATAACTAGAGACAAATAAAATCACCATGGGGGTGTTTGAATGTCAGATGTATTGACACCAGAGCAACGGCGGAAGAATATGCAACACATAAGGTCCAGAGATACAAAAATAGAGGTATTACTTCGAAAGGCATTGTGGAAGAAAGGATATAGGTATAGAAAAAATTATAAGGAATTACCAGGAAAGCCAGATATTGTTTTGACAAAGTACAAAATTGCTATATTTTGTGATGGGGAGTTTTTTCATGGTAAGGATTGGGAAGTGTTAAAACCGCGTCTGGAAAAGAGTAATAATAGTGATTTTTGGATTAGTAAAATTTCAAGAAATCGAGAACATGATGATGAAGTTAATAAAAAACTATTATTTATGGGATGGACTGTAATACGTTTTTGGGGAAAGGATATCAAAAACAATACGAGTGAGTGTGTTAACGTGGTGGAAGAAGTGATTTTTGATATGGAGATCGGCGCATCAAAAGAATAGTTTATGAAATAGTAGGTATCTGTAAGGGCGGATTAAGCATGTTAAAACCCAAGTACTTTGTAGTATAAATTGATGAAAGTCTATTAAGGAGGTATTTTATCCTTAGTAGCTTAAATAATGGTTTGATGAAGAAAAGTGTGTTTTATGTTAAAAGATGAAAATAGAATTTATAGGGAATATAGTTGATGCAGGTTCAACTATAATAACTGTAATTAATGTTTTTATGTGTGTTGTATTATACTAATTAAATGCAAATATTGTTATAATTTGGAATGGAGCTAGGGAAAAGATGAGAGATGTACTAATTGATAATTGGAGCTTGGAAAATATTGCTTTTGATTTAAATGATCGAACAAAATTGTTAAATAATCCAGCGTTTCACAACATATTAGAGGCGATGGTTTTATGGGATAATGTATATTATCCTAAAAATGATTATTCGTTTTTCTGGAAATACTTATCGTATGAATCTGGTTTGGATAGGTATCTTAAAGGATGTGAGGAAAACGATTTATATCTGGATGAGGCGAAATGTTTGTATAAAGAATTTTGTGATGAAAAAAAGTATACCGAAAATATAGCATGTGGTGCTATACGATACAGTATGGTTGCAAATAAATTTGGATATGATTATTTGCCGTGTCCAATACGAGGAAACTTTATCCAACAAACAGGAATATATAAAAAAATATATAATATAAATCAGATACCAATTAATGGGGGAAATAGTACTCCTTTATCAAGAAAGGAATTGTGGGACCCTATAAATAAAGATATTAAGGATTATTATCAAGATTTAAATGAAAGATGTAAAAGTATACATTTTGAAGTGAATTTACCAGTTTTGGCAAATTACATTATCCAGAGTAAGCCAAAGAATATGAATTATTTAGAATATGCAAGTCAATTAAAGAAGAAACCATCGGTAAAACTGTATATCAATTATTTAAATGATATAGAAAAGAAAATTGCAGAAGGAAATACGGTAGCGCTTAGTCAATTTAATCGTGATATGAAAGATATAGTTGACGAAGTTTGTAATGAAGATAAAAAACTAATAATACAAATTTTAACATCAATTATACCATCACCTGTATTTCAGTTTAATATATTCGATTTAAGAAAAATTAATTTCACTTTTGTTCGACAAGTTGTTAGATATGAGGTGAAAAATAAATAGAAATGAAGAGAAAGTTGAAAGATGATATTTTTTATCCAAAATAACGATAAATGATTATGGTACATAGGAGTCACCCATGCAAAAAATTAAAGCCTTAATCCAAGCAGGGCAATATTTATTAACAAATAAATATGAACAAGCCCGACATGTAATAACAGATAATTATTCATTTAAGAAATTGGAATCAACCAGTCGTTCCTATACAGACAAGCAAAAGATGCAACAATTCAAAAAGGATGGTTTTATCGATCGGTATAGTGGCGATAAATTAGTGAATCCGGGATTCTTGAAGGTATTATCACATTATATGCCAGAGGAATTTCCGTATCATTCGCATTGGAAGATGGAATCGTGTCATAATGCATATTGGGAGTTTGTTCCCACAGTTGATCATATTTATCCAGTAGCTCTTGGCGGAGCTGATTCGGAAGAAAACTGGGCAACAATATCTATTTATCCAAACACACATAACACAAAAATAAAAAACCAAAGGAGAACCCCATGTCACTAAAAAACGCACAGAAAATCAAATGCCCGGATTGCGGCACAGACGGTGATTTTACAATATGGCAGAGCATCAATACGAAATTAAACCCACAGGCGAAGGAGGATCTTTTGTCTGGCAAGTTATTTGCGT
>ERZ772831.2324-NODE-2324-length-15955-cov-4.359811_pt1 | contig 15955 bp, 15 predicted proteins | sample MGYA00580858_ERZ772831 | MGnify/ENA primary metagenome ERZ772831 (study PRJEB29015, sample SAMEA2737694) | human gut metagenome | biome: human gut; feature: human-associated habitat; material: faeces | place: China | collected 2012 ... | reverse complement strand
GGAAATTGATTTTCTTCCAGGAACCCATACCGTCGTTTCCGGCAGAGTTCACGTATTGTTCCTCGTGTTGAAGGTTTTTATTTCGTTAATTGGCAATGGCTTTTTGGAAGTTTTTTATTATGTATATAAGCTGATGCCTGATTTTGTAAGTGTTAATGCGATGGAATCATCTACAAAGGAGATTACTTCGTTTTTACATAATGTGTATATAGAAATGTTCAAGATGGTTGCCCCGTTTTTTGTGTTTGGTGTTGCAGTGACAGCCCTTGTCAGTATCCTTCAGGTAGGGTGGAAAGTCACGGCTAAGCCGTTAAAACCTAAGGGGGATAAATTTAATCCGATCAATGGATTTAAACGTATTTTTTCAAAAGATTCATTATTTGAGCTGCTTAAATCTATTTTAAAAATAGGTTTGATCATATATGTTGCTTATACATCCATAAAGGGTGAGGCAAATGATATTTTTATTTTATATGACATACCGCTGAATCAGGCAGTTGTATTATGCGGGAATGTTATCATTAATGCAGGTTTTAAAATCAGCCTTGTTTATCTGGTGGTCGGAATTGCAGATTTTGTTTATCAGAAACATCGTTTCAATGAAGATATGAAGATGACCAAGCAGGAATTAAAGGATGAGTATAAAAATACTGAGGGAAATCCTGAGATCAAAGGAAGACAGAGACAACGTATGAGAGAAGCTTCTCAAAGGCGTATGATGCAGGATGTACCAAAGGCAGATGTGGTTATTACGAACCCGACACACCTGGCAGTTGCAATCAAATATGATGCCGAGGTGTCAAGAGCTCCGATCGTTATTGCAAAAGGAGAAGATTATCTTGCACAGAAAATTCGTGAAAAAGCAAAGGAAAACCACATTGAAATTGTTGAAAATAAACCGTTGGCAAGAATGTTATATGCGAATGTAGATATAGGGGCAGAAATACCGCCGGAATTGTATCAGGCGGTTGCGGAGGTGCTGGCAATGGTTTATCATATGCAGGGGAAGATATAGGATAAATCGTTTCTTAAGATAAGAAAAAAATATGATCAGGAAAGGAAGGTGATGGAATGAAAAAAGCAGATCTTGCAGTTGCAGGCTATGTCCTGGCGGCATTTATTATGTTGATCGTGCCAATTCCATCAGGTCTTCTTGATGTTCTGCTGTGTATTAACATGGCAGTAGCGTTTACGATCATGTTTGGCAGTATGTTTGCAAAAGAAGCACTGGATATGTCTTATTTCCCGACAGTTCTGTTATTCACGACCATATTCAGGATTTCCCTGAATGTATCTTCCACCCGTCTGATCCTGACAAGCGGCGATCCGGGTAATGTTGTCCGTACATTCGGACAGTTCGTAGGTGGTAATGACCTGATCATGGGTGCGATCGTCTTTATTATTCTGATCATCATCCAGTTTATGGTCATCAACAAAGGTTCCGAACGTGTGGCTGAAGTAACGGCGCGTTTTACACTGGATGCCATGCCCGGTAAACAGATGGCAATCGACGCGGACTTAAATACAGGCGCGATAACTGACAAGCAGGCAAAGGAACGACGTGATAAGATCCAGCAGGAAGCCAGCTTCTTCGGTTCCATGGATGGTGCGGTCAAGTATGTAAAGGGAGATGCAACCGCAGGCCTGATCATCACCGCCGTGAATATTGTCGGTGGTATTCTGATGGGAATGTTCCGTCAGGGGCTTAATTTTAATACAGCACTGAATACTTACGCAGTTCTGACGATCGGTGACGGACTTGTCAGCCAGATCCCATCTCTTCTGATCTCCTTATCAACCGGTATTCTGGTGACTAAGGGCAGTAAGGATGCAGATTTCGGTGCAGCACTGATCAGTCAGCTTTTTGGCGTACCGCGTACGATGTATATGGTAGGTGCGGTACTGATCGGCCTTGGTATTGTGACACCGCTGAATACGATCATTTTTGTCGGAGTAGGTGTTGCTTTTGTGGTAACGGGACGTATGATGGCAGGTACGATCGAAACGGCGCAGATTGAAAATGAAGCAAATCAGGAGGAGATGGCGGCAGAGGAGATCAGACAGCCGGAAAATGTTACCTCGCTTCTGCAGGTCGATCCGATCGAGCTGGAGTTTGGTTATGGTATCATACCGCTGGCAGATGTCAATCAGGGCGGAGATCTTCTTGACCGTGTTGTTATGATCAGACGGCAGATCGCACTTGAGCTTGGTACGATCGTTCCAATCATCAGACTGCGTGACAATATCCAGCTGAATCCGAATCAATATATTATCAAGATCAAAGGAATCCAGGTCAGTGAGGGAGAGATTCTGTTTGATCATTATATGGCAATGAATCCCGGTTATGTAGAGGAAGAGATCACAGGTATCAAGACGTTTGAACCTTCCTTCCATCTGCCGGCTGTCTGGATCACAGAAGGACAGCGTGAGCGTGCGGAAAGCCTTGGTTATACGGTAGTCGATCCACCGTCCATTATTGCAACTCATCTGACGGAAGTGATCCGCCAGCATATTGCAGAACTTCTGTCCCGTCAGGATGTACAGAATCTGGTGGACAACTTAAAGGAAAGCAATCCTTCCATTGTGGAAGAACTGGTGCCAAAGATGCTGGGACTTGGCGAAGTACAAAAGGTATTGCAGAATTTACTGCGTGAAGGCATTTCTATCCGTGATCTGCTGACTATTTTTGAAACACTGGCAGATTATGCCCAGACAACGAGAGATACGGATGTTCTGACCGAATATGTCAGACAGAGCCTGAAGCGCGCGATCTCTGCAAAATATTTCCCTGCAAATGAAACAACAAGCGTGGTAACACTGGATCCGAAGGTCGAGCAGGAGATCATGAGCAGTGTCAAGCAGACGGAACAGGGCGCATATCTGACACTGGCACCGGAGCGGACAAAGGCGATCATGGCAAGTGTTCAGACGGAAATCGATAAACTGGAGAGTCTCGGTAAAAATCCGATCATTATTACTTCACCGATCGTTCGTATGTATTTTAAACGGTTGACAGAGGATTATTTTAAAGATTTGATCGTTGTTTCCTATAATGAGGTGGAGACAAATGTTGAATTACAATCAGTTGGGATGGTGACCGCATAAATGATCATAAAAAAATTTCAGGCAAAAACAGAAGAGACAGCGCTTGAGCTGGCAAGAAAAGAACTTGGCAGCGGTATTGTTGTCATGAATGTAAAAAAAGTGAAAAAGAAAGGTCTGTTCAGCATCTTTAAGCCACAACAGGTAGAAGTGACGGTGGCTCTTGAGGAAGAGGAAAAACAGAATTTCCGCGAAGCGGTTGCGAAGGTCAGTGAGATCGCCAGACAGAGTGAAGCGGCTGGAAACACCCGGAGCGCGAAAACGGAACCGGAACAGCAGGCAAAGCAGGGAAAGGCAGAGCCGGGACCACAGCCGGAGAAACAGAGACAACAGGAGAAACAGAGACAACAGGAGAAACAGAGACAACAGGAGAAACAGAGGCAGCCTGAGAAAAATACGCAGACAATTGACAGCAGACAGGAGAGCGCGATCGAAGAAAAACTGAGCACCTTACAAAATCTGCTGGAAAAACAGATCGGCAGCACGCAGGAGGAAGAAAAGGAAAGCGAAGGAGAAGAAAAGAAAGAGGACAGTAATGTCGCCTTCTTCCATCTCCTTTATAAAATGCTACTGGATAATGAAATCGAAGAAACGTATGCCAATCAGCTTGTGGAAGAGCTGGATGGCAGTGTAAAGCCGGATATGCCGATCGATTATCTGCTTTCCGTTGTGTATCAGAAGATGGTGCTGAAATTCGGGCAGACCAAAACGATACAGTCGGCAGAAAAAGGGCCAAAGCTTGTTTACTTCATCGGACCGACCGGTGTCGGAAAAACAACAACGATCGCAAAAATCGCGTCCCGCCTCAGCGTTGTGGAAAAGAAAAAGATCGTGCTTCTGACAGCGGATACATACCGGATCGCAGCGGCAGAGCAGCTTCGTACATACGCCAATATCCTGGAAGTTCCGTTCCGGATCATTTATACGCCGCAGGAGATCAGAACTGCGATAGAAGATTATGCGGCATATGACTATATTTTCGTGGATACTTCCGGGCATTCCCAGAAAAATACGGATCAGCGGGACGATACACTGGCACTTTTACGTGCAGCGGACGGCCAGGCAGAAAAGGAAGTTTATCTGGTTGTCAGTGCAACAACCAAGTACAGAGATTTATTGAACATAGCAGATACATATCAGAAGCTGACAGATTTCAGACTGGTATTTACAAAGCTTGACGAGACACAATGTCAGGGAAATCTGTTTAACCTGCGTCTGCATACGGATGCACCGATGTCTTATGTGACATGTGGGCAGAATGTCCCGGATGATATCGGTGAATTTGACGCGCAGAAAACCGTGAAGCTGTTATTAGGCGGCAATCAGTTCGAGTAAAGGAGGGCGATCGTTTGGATCAGGCATCACAGCTTAGAAATATCATAAAAATGAATCAGGAGCGCCCCCGTCCGCTTGCACGCGTCATTACGGTCACAAGCGGGAAAGGCGGCGTCGGAAAATCAAATACAAGCATCAATCTGGCGATCCAGTTAAAAAAGCTGGGACAGCGTGTTGTGATTTTGGATGCGGATTTCGGACTGGCAAATATTGAGATCATGTTTGGCGCAGTGCCACAGTTTAATCTGAGTGATTTGATCTATAAGGGAAAGGATATCACAGAGATCATTACCTGGGGACCGGGCGGAATCGGTTTTATCTCGGGTGGTTCCGGTATTGCGGGACTTTCTAATCTGAACCGGGAATATCTGACTTATATTATCCACAATCTGGCAAAGCTGGATTCTATAGCGGACGTGATCATTGTGGATACGGGAGCGGGCATTTCGGATGCTGTACTGGAATTTCTGGTGGCGAGCAGTGAGGTGCTTCTGGTAACGACACCGGAACCGACCTCCATTACAGATTCGTATTCTCTGTTAAAAGCACTCGGGCGTCATCCGCGTTTTTCCAATGAGAATACAAAGGTTATGATGATTGCGAATAAGATGGAAAAGATAGAGGAAGGGCAGATTCTTTATCAGAAGCTGAATACGGTCGTGACAAAGTATCTGAAGATGGAGATTTCTTATTTAGGTACAGTACCGCAGGATGTGCAGCTTGAAAAAGCAGTGATGCAGCAGATGCCTGTTTCTCTGCAGAACGAGAATGCAAAATCTGCCAAGGCATATGAGCGGATCGCGGCAAAGCTGATGTATCCGGGGGAAGGGGAACCGGCTGTAAAAAAACGTGGTATGGCTGCGTTTTTTGCACATTTTATCGGAAATACACCGCAATAAAAACAGGAGAAAATTATGTTGACAAAATTGATTTTACCGGGAGAAAAAATCGAATTACAGTCGATGGAGAAAAGTATACTGGGCAGCGCTTCAGATAAGAAAAGTTATATATCCAGAATTTATGATGTATTGTCCGACGATCAGTTTGAGGTTTTGATGCCGATGGAGCAGACAAAGCTGATCCTGCTGCCTGTAGACGGGGAATATGATGTCTGTTTTTATACCAAGCAGGGATTGTATCAATGTTATGTCAGGATCGCAGATCGTTACAAAAAGGACAATACCTATATTTTACTATGCGAAACAATCTCCAATCTGAGAAAACATCAGAGAAGAGAATTTTATCGTTTCTCCTGCATTCTCAATATGAGCAGCAGGGAACTTGTAGAGGAAGAGCTTTCTGCGATAGAACAGAACAAGCAGTACATTCAGGCAGGACTTCCGCTCAGACAGAGTGTGGTGGTGGATATCAGCGGCGGAGGGATTCGTTTTGTATCTGATTATAAATATGAAAACGGGACACTGATCTATCTGACTTACAATCTGAGCAGTGAAAAGATACAGAAAACATATAACCTTGTGGGAAAAATCCTTTCTGTGAAGGAACTGGAAAACAGAAGAGGCACCTTTGAGCACAGGGTACAGTATATCAACATAGATAATCAGCAGCGGGAAGAGATTATTCGTTATATTTTTGAAGAAGAACGAAAGAACAGGCAGAGAAAAAATGGATAATAAGAAAAAAATACTGGTTGTAGATGACTCTGCACTCATGAGAAGAATAGTATATGATATAATAAATCTGGATGAACAATTCTGTGTGCAGGATATGGCTGCAAACGGACTGGAGGCAATCAGTCTGATGCAGAAAAATACATATGATGCGGTTATTCTTGATATTATCATGCCGAAGCTGGACGGGATCGGTGTCCTGAAGGAGATCAACCGGCTGGGGCTGCAGGAGCATGTGGTGATGTTCAGTTCTGAAGCCAGAAAGGATGCAGAGATTACTCTGCAGGCACTGGAGCTTGGTGCGATGGATTTTATTCATAAGCCGGATTCTATTTTGGAGGCAAAAGGGGATACCTTTGTCAGACGATTTCTGGCTATTTTATCTTCTGCTGTGCAGAGCAGACCGCAGCCGAAAAAAGTGACGGTCGGGGAAAGCAGCAGAAAACAGATCATAAAGCAGAAGGTCATACCGGATGGAAATGCAGTTGTGGCGATTGCCTGTTCCACAGGCGGACCGAAGGCACTTGCCGAGGTAATACCGAAATTGCCACAGAACCTGAATGCCCCGGTTCTGATCGTACAGCATATGCCGGAGGGCTTTACCAAATCGCTGGCACAGCGTCTGGATGAACGCAGCCCGCTGCATGTCATGGAAGCGGAAAATAACATGGAAATCCAAAAGGGATGCGCTTATATTGCAAGAGGCGGTAAGCATATGGAGATTGTGCGGCGGGATGGGAAACATTATCTGATCCTGAAGGACGGACCCGCACGGGAGGGTGTCCGCCCATGCGCCAATTTTATGTATGAATCGCTGGCAGAGTCCGGTTATGCGCGGGTTGTATGCGTTGTAATGACCGGAATGGGAGCAGACGGAACCGCCGGCATACGGAATCTGCATCAGAAGAAACCAATTTATGTGATCGCACAGCAGAAAGAAAGCTGTGCTGTATACGGAATGCCGCGCAGCATTGTGGCATCCGGATTAACCAATCAAATTGAACCAGTAGAAAATGTGGCAGATGCCATTATAAAAAGCGTGGGGGTAAAATGATATGGACGTAACGCAATATCTGGAAATCTTTCTTGACGAAACAAAAGAACACTTACAGAGCCTGAGTGATCAGTTTATGATCCTCGAGCAGGAACCGGACAACATGGATACCATCAATGAAATATTCCGTTCCGCACATACCCTGAAAGGCATGGCAGGTACGATGGGATATAAGCGGATGCAGACGCTGACACATGATATGGAAAATGTGTTCTCGGAAGTCCGTAACAATACGATCAAAGTTGACGGTGCCATGGTAGACCTTTTATTCCAGTGCCTGGATGCACTCGAAGAGTATACGGAGAATATCCAGAATACGGGAGATGAGGGTACCAACGATAATGAGCACCTGATCAAGGCGTTGAATGATTATCTGGCTAAAAACAGCGGCGACGGCGCACCACAGCCGGCAAAAGAGGAAAAGAAAGAACCGGCAAAGGAAGAACCGAAGCAGGAAGCAGGCGCAGATCCGGGCAAGGAAAAATGGCGGGAGATCAAGCTGGGCGATACAGAGCATACTGTTATAGCAGAAGCAAAAAAACAGGGAAAGAAATGTCTCGGTGTGACGGTTTATGTGCAAGAATCCTGTATTTTAAAAGCAGCAAGAGCATTCCTTGTATATAAAGCACTGGAAGAGCTGGGCGACATGATCGTTTCCGTTCCGAGTGCACAGGATATTGAAGATGAGCATTTTGAATTCGACTTCAGCGTGATCATTTTGACAGATGCAGATGTAGAGACTGTAAAGAATGCAATTCTCAATGTATCTGAGATCGAGGCTGCTTATGTGGGAGAGGTAGAGCCTGTGCAGCCGGAAGAAGCAGTGAAGCCTGCGGCAATTGCCGAAGCACAGCCAAAGGAAGAGGAACAGCCGAAGAAAGCAGCACCTGCAGCACCGGCAAAGGCAGCAGATAAAAAGCCAATCTCCAAACCAATTGTTAACAGAACGGTACGTGTGGATATCGAAAAACTGGATGTTCTGATGAATCTGGTCAGCGAGCTGATCATTGCGAAAAACTCTCTGGTATCCACTTCATCCCAGGAAGGCATTTTGACAAACAATACATTTAATGAGCAGATCGAATATCTGGAAAGCGTGACAACAAACCTGCATGAATCTGTTATGAAGGTACGAATGGTTCCAATCGAGACTGTCGTACAGAAATTCCCGAAGATGATCCGTGATCTGTCCAAGAAGCTGGATAAGAAAATGCAGCTGATCATGTCCGGTGAAGAGACCGAGCTTGACAGAACTGTGGTAGATGAGATCGGAGATCCGCTGATGCATCTGCTTCGTAATTCCGCAGACCATGGTCTGGAATCTGCTGAAGTCCGTAAGGAGAGAGGAAAGCCGGAAGTTGGATCGATCTTCCTCAATGCTTATCAGGATGGAAATAACGTTATTATTGAAGTAAGAGATGACGGTAACGGAATTGATGTGGAAGCAGTGAAAAAGAAAGCGATCGAACGTGGTACGATCACTCCGGAGCAGGCAGAAAATATGGCAGATAAAGATGTTATCGGGCTGCTGTTTTTACCAAGTTTCTCTACATCAGAGAAAGTTACTGATGTATCCGGAAGGGGCGTTGGACTTGATGTTGTAAAATCAAAGATTGAATCTCTGAGCGGTGAGGTTGAAGTAAAAACAAAGCTGGGAGAGGGAAGTACCTTTATTATCAGACTTCCGCTGACACTGGCGATCATACAGGCACTGATGGTAGAAGTGGGTGGCGAAAAATATGCGATCCCGCTTGGCTCCATCCAGACGATCGAAGATGTGGAACCGGCAGAGATCAAATATGTACAGGCAAAAGAAGTGATCAACCTGCGTGGTACAGTTATTCCACTGATCCGTTTAAACGAAGTGCTGGATAATGAATCTACTAAGAAACCGGATGAGAATCTGCTTGTGATCATTGTCAAGAAGGGTGATAAGCTGGCAGGTCTTGTCGTAGACGAACTGATGGGACAGCAGGAGATCGTTATCAAGTCACTTGGCAATTATATCAATAAGAATAAGATCATCAGCGGTGCAACGATCTTAGGTGACGGCGAGATCGCTCTGATCCTTGATACGAATGCATTATTATAAGGAGGGGCAGTATGGACGAATTAAAAGAGCAGTATATGACAACACAGTTCATCGTAGTCCGTTATGGAGATGAGCAGTTCGGTATCGATATCAAATATGTGGATAATATTGTCCGGATGCAGCGTATTACACGTGTGCCAAAGGTGCAGAGCTACATAAAGGGTGTGATCAACCTGCGTGGCGAGATCATTCCGGTCATCAGCCTGCGGCTGAAAATGGGACTTTCCGATGATGAGATCACGAAAGCAACACGTATCATCATCATCAAGCTGGAAAGCGGAGACAGTATCGGTGTTTTAGTGGATGCGGTAGAAGAAGTGGTAACACTGGAGCAGTCCCAGATCGAGAAGGTTGCTTATGATTCCAAGGATAAAAAAGCGAATTTTATCAACGGAGTCGGTAAGGACAAAGACAGGCTGATCTCCCTGCTGGATGTCAATGCAACATTTACAGATAAGGACGGACAATAACAGAAGCATTACATTTAGAAAAAGGGGGGTATATATGAGTAAATTTGATTTGAATCATGTATCCCAGCAATATTTTGACATTTTAAAAGAACTGGGCAATATCGGTGCCGGTAATGCAACGACAGCTCTGGCACAGATGCTTGGCTGCAAGGTGGATATGAAGGTTCCACAGGTCAAACTTCTGAAATTTCAGGAGGTTGGCGCGGCCATGGGTGGCGAGGAACAGATCATGGCAGGTGTTTATCTGCTGGTAGAAGGTGATATTACCGGAAGCATCATGTTCCTTCTGAAAGAAGACGCAGCCCATGATCTTGTGAATAAGTTGATGGGCGTATCCGGTCCGGACAGCGGAGAGTTTTCAGAGATGGAGCTTTCTGCCTTGAAGGAGATCGGTAATATTATTACGGGTGCTTATCTGAATTCCTTATCCATGCTGACTAATATGAAGATCATCCCATCGGTTCCCGATCTGAGCATTGATATGGCGGGAGCGATCTTAAGTGTTCCGGCGATAGAATTTGGTGCGTTGGGTGACAGGATCCTGCTGATCCAGACACAGTTTACGGATGATAAATTACTGGATGGTTTTTTCATTCTCGTGCCTGATCTGGAATCCTATGATAAGATCATGGCATCTCTGGGATGTAATTAGTAGAAAGTGTAACAAGGTAATGGAATGAGTGAGATAATAAAAGTGGGAATGGCAGATCTGAATGTCTGTATCAGTCCTGACGGCATTACGACCCTGGGGCTGGGATCCTGTGTGGGAATCGCATTACGGGATCCGGTGACAGGCATTGGGGGTCTTGCACATATCATGCTGCCTGACAGTACGCAGATCAAAGACAATTCCAATATTCCGAAATTCGCTGATACTGGAATTGAAGAGCTGGTAAAACGGATCGTGGCAGCGGGCGGCAACAGATCAAGGCTAGTTGCAAAGATTGCTGGCGGGGCGCAGATGTTTGCATTTCAGAATAAATCCAGCATGGTACGTGTGGGCGAAAGAAATGTAGAGGCAACGAAAGCAAAGCTGAAGCAGCTGAATATACCGATCCTGGCGGAAGATACAGGGAAAGATTTCGGTAGAACCGTTATCTTTTATCCGGAAACAGGGGAATTTCAGATCAAAGCAGTCGGAAAGGAAACGTATACAATATGAATACCAGAAATATACCGGCACTTGTTATGCTGACAGCAGGACTGGTGGCAGGAATTGTCATGTTTCGGATGCATTATAGTCTGTATACGATGTCCTGGGTGATTCTTCTTGTTTTTGCTGTTTTTTATGTGCTGGGCTGTCTGATCAGGCTGATGCTTGATAAATTCGGTATGCAGCAGGAGAAGAAGAAGGAAGCAGAGCAGGAAGGTGAAGCAGCACAGGAGACAGGGCAGCAGGAAGAAAGGCAGCAAACCGAGGATGGAGCTGTGATCGAGAAACAGTAGCCAAGGAGGGTAATCTATGGAGGAAGCGGCAAGAAAACGTCTCTGGGTGGATTATGCGAGAACAAAAGATCCGGGCATCCGGGAGAAGATCATCCTGGAATATGCGCCGCTTGTAAAGGTGGTGGCAGGCAGACTTCATATGTATCTTGGCAGTAATGTGGAATATGAAGAGCTGGTAAGCTATGGGATCTTTGGACTGATCGATGCAATCGATAAGTTTGATTCTTTGAAAGATGTTAAATTTGAAACTTATGCCAGTCTTCGTATCAGGGGAGCAATTCTGGACCAGATCCGGAAGATGGACTGGATTCCCCGCACGATACGGAAAAAACAGAAACAGATCGAAAGTGTGATACGTCAGGTTGAACTGGAAAAAGGAAGAGAAGCAACTGATGAAGAAATCGCACAGGGACTTGGCATAACACAGGAAGAATATACGGACTGGCAATCCAGTATGAAGATTACGGGTATTGTTTCCCTGAATGAATATCTGGAGCAGGGAAGTGATATTTCGGGTGACGGAAGACTGATTTCCAGACATTTTGCACAGCCGGAATCTGTCATAGAGCAGCAGGAGCTGAAGGTGAAACTGGCAGATGCACTGGAACTTCTGACCGAGAAGGAAAAGAAAGTTATAGTTCTTTATTATTATGAGGATCTGACGCTGAAGGAAATCAGCAATATATTGGAAGTGTCGGAATCCCGCGTTTCCCAGTTACATACAAAAGGGCTTTCCAAGATGAAGAAAAAGCTTGGTAATTATATGGGAATTTTGCATGATACCGTGTAGTCCGGGAGAAAGGGGGGCTTATTATGAACGCATATTTTCGATTGATCATATCACAAACAGGAACGGCAATTGAACTGATTCCACAGACAGTTGGCGGCAGTCCGCTCAGTATGGATGAGATTGCGGCGTATCTGCAACTAAAAGGGATTGTGGATTATGATATCAAACTGATCTATCAGACGATCGGAAGGCTGAAGGATAAGCCTGTACAGATCCCGCTCTGCAGTATGCGGTCTTATCAGGAAAATGAAATGTGTTTTTTCCGCATGTCAGAGGATAAAATGACTGTGACAGCACGGTTTATTGCGCCAAGTAATGCAGGAAGCACCATGTCAAAGGATGAGATCCTGAAAGATCTTTATGCGAGACAGATCCGGTTCGGAATCGATGAAGCGGCAATAGATGCGTTTCTCAAAAACAGGACTTACTGTACAGACATTGTGGTAGCGCGGGGAAAAGAGCCGAGACATGGTGAAAATGCATGGATCGAGTATTTCTTTGAAACAGATTTACAGGCAAAGCCGACGAGGCGGGAAGACGGCTCGGTTGACTTTTTTAATTTGAATACAATGAATCATTGCAGGAAAGGGGATCTTCTTGCAAGACTACACCCGGAGGATAAGGGGGAAGAAGGCTGCAATGTGCTGGGAGAGCGGCTCAGACCGAGGGAGGTTAAGCATCTGTCTCTCCATTATGGCAGAAACATAACAATATCGGAAGACAGACTGGAATTATATTCCGATATCAACGGCCATGTAGTTCTGTCCGGCGATCAGGTATTTGTTTCGGATATTTATGAAGTGGAAAATGTAGGACCTGCTACCGGAAATATTACTTCCGAGGGCAGTGTGGTCGTAAATGGTAATGTACAGGCAGGATTTTCCGTGACGGCAAAGGAAAATGTACAGGTCAAGGGTGTCGTGGAAGGCGCTGTAATTCAGGCGGGCGGTGATATTGTTATCGAACGCGGCATGAATGGAATGGGACGTGGCAAGCTTCTGGCAGGCGGCAGAGTCATTGCCAAATTTGTGGAAAATGCTGTGATCGAAGCAGGGAGTTACGTAGAAGCGGATTCTCTGATGCATAGCAAGGTAAGTGCAAAAACAGAGGTTACGGTAGACGGCAGGAAAGGCTTTATTGCAGGCGGTATTGTACGGGCAACGGTGAAGGTGTCCTGCAAGACGCTTGGATCAGAGCTTGGAGCGGATACCGTGGTTGAGGTCGGCGTCAATCCGGAGCAGAAAGCAAGATATGTGGTGCTGCAGAAGGAGATCGTAGAATTACAGAAGAAATATATGACGGTAAAGACAACACTGACAGGTGCGGCGGCAAAGGTCAAAAGCGGTGCCAAACTTTCACCGGAGCAGATGAAATATGTGCAGACGCTGCTTACTGCCAGCCAGCAGCTGGAGAAGCAGCTTGCAGATGACAATGCGGAATTTGACAAGCTGGAAAACATGCTTGGGCAGAAGACAGAGGCATGTGTCTGCGTGCGGGACACTGCATATCCCGGCACAAAGGTTGTGATAGGGGACGATTCCATGACCTTAAAGAGTAAAGTACAATTTTGCCGTTTTGCACTGGTTGGCGGTGAAGTGAAGTATACCTCATTGTAAAGGAGAAATCGTTATGGCACTGGGACCGATCGAACTGAATATGATGGTAGGACGTGCGCAGGATGTTTCTGCGATCAAACAGAATGAGGATCTCAGACCGATGACTGAGCAGACAGCTTTTCAGAACCAGATGGAAAAGGCAGAAAAAGAGCAGGCAGGTCAGGTCAGACGTTCGGAAGAAACAGATACAAGACAGAGACGTCAGGATGCGAGTGAAAAAGGGAAAAATGAATATTTCGGAGACGGCGGACGCAGAAGAAAGAAAAATGAAATCCCGCCGGAGGGAAGAGTCATCAGGGGAAAAGGCAATGGTTCTCATTTTGACTGTTCTATTTGATACCGGCATATGAAAAGAGGAAGATACTATGACAACATTGGAGATTTTGCTTCTGATACTGGGTGCGGTTATTTTTATTGCAAGTTTTATCGTACCGGAAAGCAAAAGTGAACTGGATGCAGCAGATAAACAACTGACACAGGAAAAACTGCAGGAGCTTTTGCAGGAGGAAATGAAAAATGTACGCTCTCAGGTAGCGGATGCAGTGGATGAGACAGTTCATTATTCCATGGAAAAAACAGAGCGCGGACTGGAACGACTGACAAATGAAAAGATGACAGCGGTTTCCGAGTATGCACAGACTGTTCTGGAAGACATTCATAAAAATCATGAAGAAGTCATGTTTCTATATGACATGCTCAATAATAAGCATGAAAATTTAAAAGAGACAGCGACAGAAGTATCCATGGCAGTGAAGGAGGCGAGTGTCAAGGTCAGTGAGCTGGATGCAGCACGGGCTGCGGAGCCTGAGATCGACCCGGATCAACCGATCGAGCCTGTGATGGAGGATGCCAGAACGGGCGAACCGATCGTGGAGGAGACCTTTGAACCAATCAGTCTTTCCGGAATCGAAAAGCTGAAACGCAGAGAGGACAGCCTGCATGAGATGGACAAGGCTGCGGAGTCTGTTGTCAAGAAAGCGATCGCGCAGAGCCCTGTGATCCCAAAGGAGAAAAAGCCGGCGCCGGCAGAAGAAAAGGATGAAAAGCCTGCAGAGCCGGCAGTAAAGACAGGGGAAAAACCTGTGGCAAAACCGGCGGCTGAGCCAGCGAAAAAAGAAAAGCCTGTAAAATCGGCAGAAAGCAAACCGAAAAAGACGGCGGCAAAAGCAAAAACAGAAGCAAAAACAGAAGCAAAGCCGCAGCAGACACCGGAAAGCGGAGATATCGCACTTTCCCTGCAGCCGATCACAGACAATAGCAATAAGAACGAACGCGTACTCGCGCTTCATAAACAGGGAAAAAGCAATGTAGCAATCGCAAAAGAGCTTGGGCTCGGTGTCGGCGAAGTGAAGCTGATCATTGACTTGTTTAAGGAGATGTAGGAATGAAGTTACGATATTATATGCGGGGGCTCGGCATTGGCATCTTTGTGACGGCGATCCTTATGGCATTGACAATACATGGAAAAACAGAGCGTCTGACAGATGAACAGATCATAGAGCGGGCAGAAGCACTTGGCATGGAAATGAAATACAGTAGTGATGTACTGGCAGATACAGTGTCAGAGAATGCTGCGGAAGATACAAAACCGGCTGAGCTGCCTGATCAGGTGAAGGAAGAAACTTCTCTCGCAAACCGGCTGGCAGCGGAAGAAAAAACGGAAAATCCACTGCTCGACAGGGAAGTGGGAGATACAGATACTGCTGAAGCGGGAACGACAGACAGCCTGCAGCAGGACATCTATCATGAAGACCCGGATGCGGCAGAACGTACGGAAGCAAAAACGGATAGCAGTGCAGATGCGGACAGCGCAGAGGAAAGCACAACAGAGGAAAACGCAGCGGATGCACAGGACGAAAGTACTGCGGATGATACAGATCAGACAACCGCAGCAGGAAGCAGCGAATCAGATACACAGGCTGCAGGCAGCAAGCAGATTACAGTCAGCAGCGGTGACGGTTCTGACACAGTGGCAAGAAAGCTGTACGAAGCCGGACTTATCAGTGATGTAGCCGCCTATGACAGATACCTCTGCCAGAATGGCTACGATAAGAAAATCTGCACAGGTGTCAAGACAATCCCTGCAGGTGCCACAGAGGCGGAGATCGCGCAGATTCTGACAACGCGGTAGAAAATTCACAATTTCACAAAATAAGAAAAATCCCTTGCAGTAAGGGATTTTTTATGTTAAACTCAATTCGTTGTGACTAGAAAACACGTATGCAGATTTTCAGTTGGTTTTCTGGGTAATAAAAGCCTTTTATTACTTTGTGCAGCGCACATTCCGTATAACGCCGGGAAGAATGACTGTAAAAGAAGAAGCATGCGGAAGCAAAAAAACCAAATGGAGGTAAAGACATGAGCGTTATTTCAATGAAACAGTTATTAGAAGCAGGTGTTCATTTCGGACATCAGACAA
>ERZ772831.2306-NODE-2306-length-16071-cov-5.359203_pt1 | contig 16071 bp, 6 predicted proteins | sample MGYA00580858_ERZ772831 | MGnify/ENA primary metagenome ERZ772831 (study PRJEB29015, sample SAMEA2737694) | human gut metagenome | biome: human gut; feature: human-associated habitat; material: faeces | place: China | collected 2012 ... | reverse complement strand
AGGTGGAAAGTACGGCAATCCGGGAAATGAGGGAAGAAGTAAAAAAGATAATAGAAAAAAAGTAATTACGAAAGGCTCGTAACTAAAATATGTTTGTATATTTGCGAAACAACTTTGATAAAAACAATAAAATATGAAATACTACAAATTGTTTGCCATACTGATTCTGACCGGGATGATGGCTTGCTCCGGTGAAAAGAAAGAGAAAGATTCCGAAGAAAGCGTAGAAACCGTTCTACCGGATGAGACAAACGAGGTGACGGTGATGAAGTTGAATACTACTGATTTCAACCACGAACTGATCAGTAACGGCAAACTGTCAGCCCGAAACTTTGTCGACCTAAAATTCGAATCGGCAGAACCGATCGCCAAGATATATGTGAAGAACGGCGACCATGTGACAAAAGGGCAAAAACTCGCAGAGCTCTCCACCTTCCGCCTTGCCAACAAAACGGCGCAAGCCAAAGATGCACTCGAACGCGCCAAACTGGAACTGCAAGACGTACTGATCGGACAGGGCTACAAACTGGAAGATTCTACAAAAGTACCGCCCGCAACCATGCAGTTAGTCAAGGTAAAAAGCGGGTATGACCAGGCACTGATCTCTTGGCAGCTTGCCGAATACGAACAACGAAAGGCAGTCCTGACCGCCCCTTTCGACGGTGTCGTCGCAAATTTGTTCGCCAAACAGTTCAACACGGCTTCTACCTCCGATGTTTTCTGCTCCATTATCGATACCCGCACATTGGAAGCCGCTTTCACTGTTTTGGAAAGCGAACTGCCGCTTATCAAAACAGGCGACCGTGTAGAGGTAACTCCTTTTGCTTTGTCCGATGTCACGGCTGACGGCCGTATATCCGAAATAAACCCGCTGGTGGACAAAGACGGGATGGTACAGGTGAAAGCTGCCGTAAACGATAAAGGAAAGTTGTTCGAAGGGATGAATGTACGCGTAAGCATCCACCGTTCGCTGGGCAAACAGTTGGTCGTTCCCAAAAGCGCCGTCGTACTCCGTTCCGGCAAACAGGTTGTATTCACATTAACGGAAGACAAAGCATACTGGAACTATGTACATACAGGTTTGGAAAATGCCGACAGCTATACGATCATTGACGGACTGAAAGAAGGGGATATCGTGATTACAAGCGGTAACATTAACCTGGCTCACGAAGCACCGGTCAAAGTAATTGACAATTAAAAATGGACAATTGACAATTCAGAAATCATAATTTATAAATCATAGTTCTAATACATGATAAAGTTTCTACTACAACGCCCTATCGCGGTATTGATGGCTTTTACGGCTTGCTTTATCGTGGGACTGGTTACTTACTTCACCATTCCGGTGTCGTTGCTGCCTGATATTGCAATTCCGGAGATCACCGTACAGGTATCCGGCCAGAACACTTCGGCACGCGAATTGGAAAACACAGTAGTAAAAACCATCCGCCAGCAATTAATGCAGGTTGCCAGTTTACGCGACATCCACAGTGAAACACGCGACGGTACTGCCATCATACGCCTAAACTTCGATTTCGGAACAAATACGGATCTGGCTTTTATCGAAGTCAACGAAAAGATAGACGCAGCTATGAACTACCTGCCACGTGAAGTAGAACGTCCACGGGTAATCAAAGCCAGTGCCACTGATATTCCCGTATTCTGCTTGAATCTGACATTGAAAAGCGACAGCGCTTACAGTGAAATAAACGAAGGATCGTTCCTCGACCTTTGCCAGTTTGCCGAAACGGTGATCAAACGTCGTATCGAACAGTTGCCCGAAGTGGCAATGGTAGATGTGACCGGAATTCTGAAACGGCAGTTACAGATTGTTCCGGACATGAAGTTGCTGAAAATGTCGGAGATCACACTTGACGATCTGGAGGCCGCACTGACATCTAACAATATAGAACCGGGTAGCATGACCGTACGTGACGGCTATTACGAGTACAATATCAAGTTCTCGACACTGCTGCGCACACCGGAAGATGTCGAGAATATTTATATCAGGAAAAATAACCATATTTTTCAACTGAAAGATTTGGCACGCATTTCCGTCGTGCCGGAGAAAGAGACCGGAGCTTCCCTTTCCAACGGGAAACGGGCGGTAACGCTGGCTGTAATCAAGCAGGCGGATGAAAATATGGATAACATGAAAGAGGCATTGGCAGAAGTGACGGATTACTTTGCTTCCGTCTATCCGGATATCGATTTCAGTGTCAGCCGCAACCAGACGGAATTGCTGGATTATACCATCTCGAACCTGAAACAAAACCTGTCGTTGGGTTTCCTTTTCATCTGTATCGTCGCCATCCTTTTCTTAGGGGATATCAAGAGCCCGGCAGTGATCGGGTTAAGTATGGTGGTGAGCCTGATCATCAGTTTCCTTTTTTTCTACCTCTGCAAGATGTCGCTGAATATCATCTCCATCTCCGGGTTGATCCTGGCTTTGGGTATGATGATCGACAGTTCGATCATCGTAACGGAAAACATTACCCAATACAGGACACGAGGAGACTCGCTGGAAGAGGCTTGCAATAAAGGGACGACCGAAGTAATTACTCCGATGCTGAGTTCCACTTTTACGACAATTGCCGTCTTCGTTCCGCTTGTATTCATGAGCGGAATAGCAGGAGCGATCTTCTTCGACCAAGCCTTTGCTGTCACCGTCGGACTGATGGTTTCCTATTTCACGGGAATCATGCTGCTGCCGGTACTTTACAAACTGGTATACAGTATTCCGGACATCAAACACAAAGGGTTCAACATGCGGATCAACAATCTGGTGAAAGAACACACGCTGGATCGTTTTTATGATGCCGGAGTGAATTTTGTGTTCCGCCATAAAACGATAAGCCTGATTTTCATTGTCGTTACGCTCCCACTTTGTGCCTTCCTGTTCTACGAAATACCGAAAAGCCGTATGCCGGAGATAGACCAGAACGAACTGATCGCTCATGTGGAATGGAACGAAAACATCCATATCGATGAAAACCGGAGCCGCGTCAGCCAGCTATTCGCTTCTGTCGACAATCAGGTACAAGAGCACACGGCCTATGTCGGGCAGCAGCAATTTCTGTTGAACCGGGAGCGAGAGATGTCGGTTTCCGAAAGCGAGTTATATTTTAAGACGGAGAAACCAACCGGAATCGCTCCTTTGCAAAAATCGGTAGTAAAATGGATCAAAACGCATTATCCAATGGCAGTAATATCCTTCTCGCCTCCCGAAACAGTATTCGAAAAGCTATTTGTAACAGGTGAAGCCGACATTGTTGCCGAATTGCACACCCGCAATAAATCTGAAGCACCGGAAGCCTCCGTCCTGCATAAGATAGAACAACAAATCGAGGCGAAAACAGGACATACTCCTGTCGGCATCACCTTTGACAACCAGTTGGACATCACGATAGACAGACAGAAACTTCTGCTTTATAACGTCGACTACAACGAAGTGTACCGGTTGCTGAAAACGGCATTCAAAGAGAATGAAATAGCGACGCTCCGCTCCTACCAGCAATATCTGCCGATCGCATTGGCCGGGGAGGAACAAACGGTAAACGAGGTCTTGCAGAAAACATTGGTAAACACTGTTCCCGACACGGAAGGCAACGTACGATATATCCCGCTGCAATCGCTGGTGAGTGTCACTCCGGGAGAGGACTTGAAAACGATCACGGCAGGAAAGAACGGAGAATATATTCCATTCAGTTTCTATGATATAGACAATGCCGAACAGTTGATGGAAGATGTAAAAAAAGGAATCGATACTGACTGGGATATCGACTTTTCAGGAAGTTTCTTTTCCAACCGACAGATGCTGAACGAGTTGATCGTGATTTTATTTATTTCGATCCTGCTGATGTATTTCATCCTGGCAGCCCAGTTCGAAAGTTTCCTGCAACCGCTTATCGTGCTGCTTGAAATCCCGATCGACGTGGCAGCCTCCTTGCTGGTGCTGTGGATATGCGGCCATACCATGAACCTGATGAGTGCCATCGGCATCGTCGTGACCTGCGGTATCATCATCAACGACTCCATCCTGAAACTGGATGCCATCAACGAACTCCGCAAAAAGGGAGTCCCGCTTATGGAAGCCATACACGAAGCCGGACGGCGGCGCCTGCGTCCTATCATCATGACATCATTAACGACAATATTCGGAATGGTTCCGCTGCTTTTCACATTCGATATGGGCAGCGAACTGCAAAAGCCGCTTTCCATCGCCATGATCTCGGCCATGCTGATCGGTACGGCAGTCAGCCTTTTCGTCATACCACTGATATACTGGTTCATTTATCGCAAACATGAGGTTGGTAATTTGAATGTTGAAAATTGAAAATTGGAAGTTATGGACAGGAAATTCATTTATAGATATGTCATCACGTTGTTGATGCTTGCATGCGTATTCGGAGGAAAAGCGCAGCTCACACTGACGCTGGAACGAACTATCACACTGGCGGCCGACAGTTCGCTGGACGCTTTCCGATACAAAAATATGTATCTGGCCGGCTACTGGGAATACCGGACTTACAAGGCCGGCCGTCTGCCAAGCCTTACCCTAAATCTGACGCCGGCACAATACCGCCGTTATTTTACCCAACGATATGACTCGGAGGCTGATATCGACGTATATAGAAAACAACAATCGTTTTATGCGGGCGGGCAATTGGAGATCGAACAGAATTTCGACCTCTTAGGCGGTACGTTCTATTTGGATACGGACTTGGATTATATGCGCTATTTCGGCGACCAGACTTACAACCAGTTTTCATCGGTTCCGATCCGCCTCGGCTACCAGCAAGACTTATTGGGGTATAACGCCTTTAAATGGGAACGAAAAATCGAGCCGCTGAAATATGAGAAGGTCAAGAAAGAGCTATTATATAATGTAGAGCAAATGAGCGAGCAGGCAACGACCTATTTCTTCGCTTTGGCAATGGCACAGGTGGAATATGATCTGGCCAAGGAAAATGTCGCCACGACCGACACGCTGTACCGGACAGGACAGGAACGGCATAAGATCGCTTCTATCAGCCAGGCGGACTTGCTGACACTGAAATTGGATGCCGTGAACGCACGCAACACACTGAAGAATGCGGAAATCGCCCTGAAACGTGCCATGTTCAGCCTCGCCTCTTACCTAAACTTCGACAAGAATACGGAAATACGCCTGCGTCTCCCGAGCCGTCCGCGCAATATGGAAATATCGGTCGACAAGGCACTCGAGCTGGCACGAACAAATAACCCGACCTTCCTGGAGCTGCGCCAGCAAATATTAGAAGCCCAGCAGCAGGTAGACAAGACTAAGAAAGAAGCGATGTTCAACGCCCAGATCAATGCCAGCGTCGGATTCAACCAAGTGTCCAAGAACATACAGGACGCCTACAAAAATCTGCAACAGCAGGAAATCGTCTCTTTGTCCGTTTCGATCCCGTTGGTGGACTGGGGCGTACGAAAAGGGAAGCATAATATCGCCAAGAACAACCTGCTTGTCACCGAAACATCCGCCAAACAAAAAGAACTGACGGTCGAAGAAGACGTGATTATGACAGTCGGCGACTTCAATATCCAGCAAGCCCTGATCGGGAGTGCCGAAGAAGCGGTAGACCTGGCTGAAACAGCCTACAGCGAAACCAAGCAGCGCTTCATGATCGGAAAAGCGGATATCAACAGCCTTACCTTGTCACTGAACCGCCAGCAGGAAGCGCAGCGGAACTATATTTCGGCTTTACAGAACTACTGGCTGAGTTATTATAAGATCCGCAAACTGACGTTGCATGACTTCGAAACGGGAGTTTCCCTTTCGAACGAGTTCGAGTATAAATACGGATTGTAACAAAGAATGAATAATGAGTGCATCTCCTAAAATATCCTCTTTCACCATCATCGTCACCTTCCTTTGCGTGGCGCTGGCGGGAATCGCCTTCATACCGCTGTTGCCGATCAAGCTGTCGCCGTCACGCACGTTGCCTCAGTTGACCATCAGCTACAACATGCCGGGCAATTCGGCACGCGTGATAGAGATGGAGGTGACCTCACGGCTCGAAGCGATGTTGGCACGTATCAAGGGGATCAAGGAGATCAATTCCACTTCCGGTAACGGATGGGGATATGTCACGCTCGAACTGGACAAGCATACCAATATCGACGCCGCCCGTTTCGAAGCGTCTACCATCATTCGCCAGACATGGCCCAGCCTGCCGGACGGACTGAGCTATCCGGTTCTGGAAATGAGCCGGCCGGACAACAAGGAAGCACGGCCTTTCATGAGCTACACACTGAACGCGGCAGCCACTCCCATATTCATACAGCGCTTCGCCGAAAACCAGATAAAACCCCGCCTAAGCGGGATTCCCGGCATCTACCGCATCGATGTCAGCGGTGCCACCCCGATGGAATGGCGATTGGAATATGACAGCCGTCAGCTGGCAACGTTAGGTATCAGTATCCCGGATATACAGAAAGCGATCAACCAGTATTATCAAAAGGAATTCTTAGGGACCGGGAACGTGGAAACCCAGTTGGCAACTTCGCGCAAAGGAGGACAAAACAACCAGTGGATACGTCTTGCCTTGATTCCGGAAAATGAGAAAGACGGATTCAATCCCACGCTCATCACCGTCCTGAACAAAGACGGCAAACTGATCCGTCTGGACCAACTGCTAAAAGTCACCCGTCAGGAAGAGGCTCCACAGAGTTATTACCGTATCAACGGCTTGAATTCCATCTATCTGTCCATCCGCGCTGAAGAGACGGCAAACCAGCTGGAACTTGCCAGACTGATAAAAGCCGAGATGGAACATATCCGTACCTTGCTCCCACCCGGTTATGAAATACATACCAGCTATGACGCGACCGAATTCATCCGGGACGAACTGAACAAGATTTATGTCCGCACAGGGCTCACCGTCCTGATCCTGCTGATGTTCGTCCTGCTGATCACACGCGAGATAAAATATCTGTTGCTGATTGTCATCAGCCTTTCGATCAACCTCAGTATTGCCGTCATCCTTTATTACCTGTTAGGATTGGAAATGCAGCTTTATTCACTGGCCGGTGTCACAATCTCACTCAGTCTGGTGATCGACAACACGATTGTCATGACGGAACATATCCGGAACCGACATAACCGGAAGGCCATCCTGTCCATACTCGCAGCCACTTTGACAACGATGGGTGCACTGGTCATTATCTTCTTTCTGGATGAAAAAATACGCCTCAACCTGCAGGATTTCGCGGCTGTCGTCATCATCAATTTAGGAGTCTCCCTTTTGATCGCGCTTTTCCTGGTTCCCGCCCTGATCGATAAGATGAACCTGGAATGGAAGAAAAGCGGGAAAAAGAACATATCCGGAGAAGAGACCGGGGATACATGGAAAAGCCGGATCAGAAAAAGAACGAACCGTTTTCTCAAACGTTTCCCTGTCTACTACAACCGGTACTATCAACGGCAAATCAACTTCCTCTGCGGATGGAAGAAACTGGCATGTTTCATTTTACTGTTGGCATTCGGCATTCCGTTTTTCCTACTACCGGAGAAAATCGAATACGACACGAAAGACAAGAAGAAGGTCTACACGGCAACAGATTCCCTGCTGATCGAGAAATATAATAAATTCGCCTCCAACGAGACATATAAGGAGAAGATCAAACCCTTCGTCGATAAGGCGTTGGGCGGAACCCTACGCCTGTTCGTCCAGAAAGTATACGAAGGAAGTTACTTCACCCGCAACGAAGAAACTGTCCTGTCTGTCAGCGCATCACTCCCTAACGGGACGACCTTATCACAGATGAACACCCTGATGAGCCGGATGGAAGCCTATCTCAGCACCTTCAAAGAAATACGACAGTTCCAAACAAACGTCTACAGCGCACGCCAGGCCGGTATCCGCATCTATTTTACGAAAGAGAGTGAACGGAGCGGTTTCCCGTACACCTTGAAAAGTAAAATCATCAGCAAAGCGCTCGAATTGGGGGGTGGAAGCTGGCAGGTCTACGGTTTGCAGGACCAGGGATTCAGCAACGACGTACGCGAAGGAGCCGGTTCTTTCCGCATCGAAATGTACGGTTACAACTACGACGAGCTGTACGAATGGGCCGAACGGCTGAAAGCCAAGTTGCTCACCCACCGCCGCATCAAGGAAGTACTGATCAATTCGGAGTTCTCGTGGTGGAAAGACGACTACCAGGAGTTCTACTTCAATCTCAACAAAGCCCGGCTGGCCCAGGAGGACATACAGCCGATCGACCTGTTCGCCTCCATCAATCCCGTTTTCGGAAAGGACATTTATACCGGGACGATCGTCGTCAACGAAGAGACGGAGAAACTGAAACTCTCCTCCCGCCAGTCACAGGAATACGATGTGTGGAGCATGCAGTATGTTCCACAAACTATTGACGGCAAGCCCTACAAGTTAGCAGAACTTGCAAGTGTCGAAAAAGGACAGATGCCGCAGAAGGTTTGCAAAGTAAACCAACAATACCGCCTCTGTCTGCAATACGAATATATCGGGGCTTCCAATCAAGGAAATAAGATACAGGAACGCGACCTGAAGGAAATCAATGCCATACTGCCGATGGGTTATACCGCCAAGTCGGAAAGCGCTTACTGGTATTGGGACAAAAAGGACAATAAACAATATCTTCTGTTATTGCTGATCATCGTCATTATCTTCTTTACCACCAGTATCCTGTTCAATTCGCTGAAACAGCCGTTGGCCGTTATCTTTGTAATACCGATCTCTTACATTGGCGTATTCCTCACGTTCTATTGGTTCAAATTGAATTTCGACCAAGGAGGATTTGCCTCCTTCGTCCTATTGTGCGGCATAACCGTTAACGCAAGCATCTACATTTTGAATGAATACAACCAAATCCGGCAACGCAAACCGTTGATGTCGCCCTACAAGGCATATCTGAAAGCCTGGAATGCTAAGATCACGCCCATTTTCCTCACAGTCGTTTCGACCATCTTAGGCTTCATCCCATTCATGTTAGGTCCGGATAAGGAAGCGTTTTGGTTCCCGCTGGCCGCCGGCACCATCGGCGGGCTTGCCATGTCTATCTTAGGAATCTTCCTCTATTTACCTCTTTTCACATTAAAAAAACAACCCTAACCTTAACTTTCCCCTTTCAAATAAGGATTACCGTTTATCATCAAAATATTTTGTATGCCAGTCGTTTGCATATTGTCAACAAAATGTCAACTCTAACATTCACCCTCCAATAAAGCAAAATATACTTTTGCGACCTCTTTAGACCTGTTCAAATCTTTCCTCTCAAAAGGAAAACACACTGGCTTCTCTTTCTGTTTAAATAGGGTATACTTGCATCGGTCCATTTCTTTGCCATCCATTTGGCAATGCCTGACAGATAAGTTGTGAGAAGGTCTCTGCCTCTCAACCCACAGAAAGCAGAGTTTTTTCACATTTTAATAAATATAATTATGAATAATTTTTTTAGTTATCTAAGATTACTTTTACTCGCAACGAGTGGAATGTTACTATTGTGTATAATCTTCGCCATGAATCCGGAATTAGCAGACGGCACGCTGTCCGGAAAAATTTGCTGGTTTCATTTCACATCTCTATTGTTAGCCGGTGGGGTTCTACTTATGGAATTCACAACAAAGAAAAGCCGTTTTATCTTTTCATTACCGGATGCCTTATTATTACTTCTGTTCGGTATCGTATTGGTTTCTTACGACAAAGACGAGAATCTTCAGCCGGAACGTTTCCTTTTCATCGCTCAGCTGGTTGCTCTCTGGTTTATGCTCAGAGGTGCTTTACAGGCGCATCAGGAATTACGACCGTTTTTCATTACGATCATCATATTTACCGGAATCGTTCCGGCCATCTGGGGGATCAGCCATACCATCAATCCTGCTCCCATCACCCATCCTGTCTTCAGGCTGCTTGAAACATCGCTGAAACCAGAGCCTTTCTATGGCTATATCGCAGTCATTTTTCCAGTCTGTCTGAACACATTACTCCGTTTTAAGAATTGCGACAAGATCGCTTTGTGGAAATCCCGTACTTTCCTGTTCTATTTCTCCATTCTCGGATCTACTTTGATTATCACCACCTTAATATTCAAAACAGACCAACCCGTATGGCTTGCAGCCCTCCTTTCCGGAATCTGGGTTTGCTGGATGAGGCTGATCGGATGGAAACAGACGAAAAAAGCCATACAGAAACACATCCAGCTGTTTGCTATCTCTTCGATTATCCTGTTTGTTGCGATCACGGCAGTCATTTTGGTCGGGAATATCCAAAAAGCCCAGGCCGGAGATCGCCGGCTTTTGATCTGGAATATCACGACCCAGGCTATCATGGAACATCCGGTAACCGGCATAGGTATAGGCGGCTTTCCAGCCACATACGCAAAGGAACAATCTGCCTATTTCGAAACCGATACCGCTTCTTCCAAAGAAAAACAAACCGCAACCTGTCCCCAGTATGCATACAACGAATATCTGCAAATAGGACTTGAGTTAGGTATTACGGGGTTGCTGTTCTTCATCTTCTGGCTCGCATTTTCCCTTTATTATGGGATCAGACACAGACAGATTGGAGCATCCGGCGGAATTCTGGCACTCGGAATCTTCGCCCTTTATTCCTATCCGCTCCAACTCCCGACCTACTGGGTTCTGCTCTTATTCCTGACCACTATATGTGTGACCAATCCGAAGCATAACAAGCAGCGAGCACAAAGGAGTATCCCGTATATCAGTGCCATCGCCGCCATTCTTACCTGCATTCTTTTCTACGGACAGAAAGATACCTACTATACCTATAGGGAATGGAAGACGCTTCAGGAATTATATCATAATCAGGAGTACGAACAAGCAGCCAGCCGGTATGCCGGTCTGTTTGTCCAGTTATACCACCGGACAGATTTTCTATATGAGGGAGCAGAATGTTTCTATAAGACCGGACAGCACGATATTGCCATCAAATGGTTGGACAGGGCATTAAAACTAAGTGCAGCCCCCGAACTATACTATGCAATTGCAAAAAACGAAAAGGCGATCAAGCAATACCAGAAAGCGGAAAGTTACCTGCTGGAAATCAGCCGGATTTTACCGGAACAGGGATATACCTACTTCCTACTCGCCAAATTGTATACAAACCCCTCTTTTTTACATCCGGACAAATTCCATAAAGCAGCCAAGAGGTTTCTCGCCTTCCAGCCCAGTACACAAAACAACATAACGAAGGAAATGAAAGAGGAAATACTGCAAATCATCAGGAACTGGAATTTCGGCAAATAACAAATAGGAATTGAAGCATACCGATATGCCCATTCAGCGGTATTGTCGTACCCCGGCATATCGGTACATTCATGTATTATTCCACAACCGGAACCAGCCGCACTTTCAATGTTTCCTTCCGACCGGCTTTCACATCAACATCAAAAACAATCCGGACAGAACCGGGATTCGGAGCATCGTAGCTATGCGACGGAACATTATCGACCACAGAGAAGGCGGCAGCCGAAGGACTGTCGATAATCACATGTAATTTCTTACCTTCTTTCGTCAATTCTATCGTGTGGGAATCGAGCAGCTTAGGAGTGGCAGAGGTGACCATCGTCCACCGGACAGAAGCTGGTTGGCCGGCAGCCTGCACCTGATCCATTACCTGCAAATACCGTTCCTTCACAAGCACAACCTCGCGTGTCGCTTTCTTCAGATTACTACCGAACAAAGAAGTCATATCCAAGCTGGCTCCCAACCGTGCATCTTTCGTATAAGTAGCGAGAATCGGAACCGCTCCTTTTACCTGGTGCTTTTCTCCGTTTACCGTCAACGTATTATGCACAAAGTTATTATAGCGGAAGACATCCCAACGTTGCCCGTCCTGATCACCGTTCCACAGTCGTACGCCTTCCTTTTCCAGAGAATAATACTCCTGCATACCCAAATCCTGTGCCCAACGAACTCCCTGAGCTTCGAACACAAATGATCCGGCATCCATATGAGCATGGTTGGCCGAAGCCGTTCCTCCTTTTATCCCGACATAAAAACCTTCACCCTTATCCCATCCGGTACGGATCAGAGCTACAGGCACTTTTCCATGTCCGGTCCAGATTTTCGAGACAGGAGGCGTCACTTCCTTCATATCGAAGCGGGAACCATAGATCAAGATAATCGGCAGGAAACGCTCTTCTTCCGCAGTAAAATGCGTATCCTCGCGTGTCAGGAATATTTTTTCGTTCCAGAGCAAGGAAGGATCGCCTAATTTGGATGCATACCAGAACATGGCCGGAAAAGATTGAGTCGTTTCGCGTGCATCACTGAAATTGAAGGCAAGACCGGTCGTTCCCGCCATATACTGCATGAACCGGGCCGAAGACATAAAGCCCTCCACCGCACTCAGTCCTCCATCCGAACCGAGAGCCGATTCCAAAGCGGCGATTAGCATCACATTGAAACTCGTCCCATATCCCCAATAATTATACCCTTCCGGATAGTTGCCGTCAGGCGCGTACACTTTCATCGACAGAGGAACAGACGACATAGCCCGTTCAATAACAGCAGCCGCTTCTTTGCTGTCCGAATCCAAAAGGGCAAGGGCTCCATATACCAGCCCGGTATTGCAAACCTGGTTCCAGTTGTTTTCTGCTTTCAGGAACCAGTTATATTGTTTGTCGTTCGACGGAGCAAAACCTTTCTGAAGAATCGATTCACGTACCACTCTCCTTGTTTCCGGAGACAGCTTATCGAACAGCCAGTCATAACCGATCGCAACCGCCATCGTCATCTCGCCGACATCCAAGAAATGAGACGGGTTCCAGTCGCCGAAAGAGCAGACGGACACCATCTCCTGCTCGGCACGCAAGCGGTATTTATCTTCGCCGGTCATCCGGTATACAAACGAAAGGTCAAAAATACGTTTCAAAGCCTCACGGGAAACGGCCAACAGACGACGTCCCTCTTTCTTATATGTTAACGTCGGACAGACCAACAGCCGGTCGGCTTCTCCGACAATCTGCTTATAGACGCGCTGCATTTCGGGGTTATCTTTCAGGCTTTCTCGTATCTGCTGCTCCTCACCCTGCTTCATCAATAAGCGGGGATGGCCACTCACTCGGTTATAATCAAAAGTCTGGGCAACAAGATGGGTGCCGGCACATAAAAGGAGACAAATAAAAATGAGATAAAGTGTCTTATTCATAATATCAGAATTATTTGAATGATTGATGGGGATAAAGATAGGAAAATAAAATTATCTTCCGGACATTTCGGTCAACTTGAAAAGTATTTTTCAGAAAGAGGGCACCAACATCTCTTGCATGTTTGAAATATAAGCCTTATCTTTGCCGAAATTTTGAAGATAGAGTTTCATGACACAGAAAGCACATAAGGATAATCCAGCGTACTTTTCCGGTTATATGTCGGACAATGAAGCTCATTTTTTTATTTTAAAGGATTATCATTTGGTTATATAGGATGCGTTAGTTATTTTTACTAACGCATTTTTTTTGCACCTTGTGATCTCGTAAGGCAATTATAACATTCTATAAAATCAATAAATTAAACAACCCAAATTACTATGTCGAAAAGTGATATCAAAAAGGTGATTGTTCTGGGCTCGGGTGCCCTGAAGATCGGACAAGCCGGAGAATTTGACTACTCTGGTTCACAAGCACTGAAGGCGCTGAAAGAAGAAGGAATCAGCACCGTATTGCTCAATCCGAACATTGCAACCATTCAAACATCAGAAGGGGTAGCCGACAAGGTGTATTTCCTGCCGATCACTCCTTACTTTGTTGAAGAAGTGATCAAAAAAGAACAACCGGACGGTATCCTGCTGGCTTTTGGCGGACAGACTGCTTTGAACTGCGGAACCGAACTGTATACCAGCGGAACACTGGCCAAATATGGTGTAAAGGTACTGGGAACTTCGGTCGAAGCGATCATGTACACGGAAGACCGCGACCTGTTTGTAAAGAAACTTGACGAGATAGCAGTAAAAACTCCGGTTAGCCACGCTGTCGGAAACCTGGAAGATGCCGTGAAGGCAGCCTACGAGATCGGCTTCCCGGTCATGATCCGTTCCGCATACGCATTGGGCGGTATGGGTAGCGGTATCTGCAAAGACGAGGCAGAACTGCGTACGCTGGCAGAAAGCGCTTTCGCCTATTCTCCCCAGGTGTTGGTGGAAGAATCGTTGAAAGGCTGGAAGGAAATTGAATTTGAAGTAATCCGCGATAAGAACGACCACTGCTTTACGGTTGTAAGCATGGAAAATGTAGACCCGTTAGGCGTACATACGGGCGAAAGTATCGTTGTCGCTCCTACCTGTTCACTGACAGACAAAGAACTGGACCTATTGAAAGAACTTTCAATCAAGACGATCCGCCATTTAGGTATCGTCGGCGAATGTAACATCCAGTACGCATTCAACTCCGATACTTGCGATTACCGTGTGATCGAAGTAAACGCCCGCCTAAGCCGTTCTTCCGCACTTGCATCCAAAGCGAGCGGTTATCCGCTGGCATTCGTGGCTGCCAAGCTGGCATTAGGTTACAGCCTTGACGAAATCGGTGAGATGGGAACTCCCAACTCCGCTTACAAAGCACCAGAAGTAGATTACATGATCGTAAAGATCCCGCGTTGGGACCTGACTAAGTTTGTCGGTGTAAGCCGCCAGATCGGTTCGAGCATGAAATCTGTCGGCGAGATTATGTCGATCGGCAAGAGCTTCGAGGAAATCATGCAGAAAGGTCTGCGTATGATCGGACAGGGCATGCACGGTTTCGTCGGCAACAACGACGTGGAATTCGATAACCTGGACGACGCGCTGGCCAACCCGACCGACCTCCGTATCTTCGCCGTGGCCAAAGCGCTTGAAAAAGGCTACACGGTAGACCGCATCCACGAACTGTCCAAGATCACTCCGTGGTTCCTGGAAAAACTGAAAAACATCGTAGACTATACGAAAGTATTGTCTGCTTACGATAAGATCGAAGACCTGCCTGAAGATGTGCTGAAGGAAGCAAAACGCCTGGGATTCTCCGACTTCCAGATTGCTCGTTATGTTGAAAACCCGGAAGGCAACATGGAAAAGGAAAATATCCGCGTGCGCAACCTGCGTAAGAAATTAGGTATCCTGCCGAGTGTAAAACGCATCAATACGATCGCATCGGAACATCCCGAACTGACGAACTACCTGTATATGACATACGACGGCAGCCAGCACGATATCTCTTACTATCCGAACGACAAGAGCGTCGTGATTCTGGGATCGGGCGCTTACCGCATCGGTTCTTCCGTTGAGTTCGACTGGTGTTCGGTGAATGCCGCACAGACAGCCCGCAAGTTAGGCTATAAATCCATCATGATCAACTATAACCCGGAAACGGTTTCCACCGATTATGACATGTGCGACCGTCTGTACTTCGACGAGCTTTCGTTCGAACGCGTGCTCGATGTCATGGACTTAGAACTGCCGAAGGGCGTAATCGTCTCCGTAGGTGGACAGATACCGAACAACCTGGCCATGAAACTGTACCGCCAGAACGTACCTGTATTGGGTACTTCACCACTGTCGATCGACCGTGCCGAAAACCGTCACAAATTCTCCGCAATGCTGGATACGTTAGGTATCGACCAGCCACGTTGGGCCGAGTTGACCAGCATGGAAGAGATCGACGCCTTTATCGCAAAGGTCGGTTTCCCAATCCTGATCCGTCCGTCTTACGTGCTTTCCGGCGCAGCCATGAACGTATGCCACAGTAAGGAGCAGATGATCGAATTCCTAAACTTGGCAGCCAAGGTTTCCAAAGAATATCCGGTAGTTGTTTCCGAATTCCTGCAAGGGGCGAAAGAGATAGAATTCGACGCGGTAGCCATGAATGGCGAAGTGGTCGAGTACGCCATCTCCGAACATATCGAGTTTGCCGGTGTCCATTCCGGTGACGCGACATTGGTATTCCCGGCACAGAAGATCTACTTCGAAACAGCCCGCCGTATCAAGAAGGTCAGCAAAATGATCGCCAAAGAGTTGAACATCAGCGGACCGTTCAACATCCAGTTCCTAGCCAAGAACAACGATGTGAAGGTTA
>ERZ772831.2299-NODE-2299-length-16115-cov-3.449689_pt1 | contig 16115 bp, 20 predicted proteins | sample MGYA00580858_ERZ772831 | MGnify/ENA primary metagenome ERZ772831 (study PRJEB29015, sample SAMEA2737694) | human gut metagenome | biome: human gut; feature: human-associated habitat; material: faeces | place: China | collected 2012 ... | reverse complement strand
GGGAGTAACTCCCTAAAAATGGTGTCCGCTTCAATGGTAAAGTAGGGTTGTAAGTTAAAATCTAACCTCTTTACTCATTATGTAAGTATCTGAAAAAGAATTAGTATCTTTACATCAGTAAAGAAAATCAAAGACAATATGGAAGAATTTAATATTTACGAAGTAGCAGAGGAAAACAATCTGGATGTGATTAGTACCACAACCGGGAAAAATGGATATCCCCAGTCGGTTAAATATGCAATCACCGGTTTCCCTAATTTTTCAGAGGCAGAGAAATTGGCCGAGAAATACGGATTGCGTATCACTACTTTCTGGAAAAAAGCAGGTTGGCAACTCTATGTCAGAGACCGCAATACGACATTCGAGCCGATGCGCATTTCAGCCGAAAATTATGGCGATGATTACATGGCATTCGATTCAAGCAGTGCGGAATCGTTTTATGAAGACGAAGTGAAACCATTGCTGGATGACATCAATAGCCTTGAAGACTTGGAGAAATTTGTGTCTGGCCGCAAAGAATTGCTTGACGAGATCAAGAGTATCGACGAAACCCAATTGGTAATAGCCTGCCATGGCCATTATTATGAGACGATAGATAAGGAAACAATGGAATGGTCGTTCGATTCGAATACTTATGTTATCGGAGTTATCAAAGACTAATAATTAAGCGTATGAAAACATATAGTGTATATTTTACAGAGCCTGTCACCCGCCACTACAAAGGGGACAAGTTCAACCAAAAGACCAAACAGTGGGAACATGACGTAGATTGCGAAGAAACCAAAGACACCTTCACTTTCTACTCTCTCCCTCCGGCCAAGAAGCTTATTAAGGCAAACATGGACAAATACAAGGGTTCAAGTATCACAAAAACATGGGCCAACGGTGATTGGGAAAACCTTGGTGAAATCAAGCTTACCGGGAACAACAAGACCTTCGTGGCAAATTCCCGCCAGAAGAAAGCCGGATATTGATTACCAAAACATTAAAGACGAAGATTATGAAATTAAACAATAGTGACTGTTACGATTCAATCATGGTGACCCTGGCTCCGGACAAGTATCCTACTGCATTCGCCAATAAGGTGGACGAACTGATAGAACAGAATCAGTTCAAGACTAGGGAAGAAGCCGAAGCGTATGTTTCCGGCACTCCCATTGAGTTGGAACTGTATTACGAGAAAGGGACCGGATTGTTTGCAGTGGAAGCGGAAGCCGTCGAATCCGGAACAATCTACTCCCCTTATACCAAGGAACTGCTGGAAGATGCAGATTGCGATTGTTAAATCACTCACTTTAACCATTAAAAAACAAGACCTATGAAACGTATTACTTCAAACGATATTATCCCGGGATTCCAGTTTATGCATGCGGGTATCCCTGCAACCGTGAAACATGTATCGGACGGCTTTGCCCGTTTCATCTCTGACGATGGATCAGAAGCCGGTTCCATCGCCGTAATCGCATTGGTCAATATGGCCAACCGTACTATCTAAAAACTGAAATCATGAGTCGTATATTAGAATCACTGAATGACAGACAGCGTGAGGCTGTCCAGGCTACAGAAGGCTACTTCCGTATCATTGCCGGAGCAGGCAGTGGCAAAACTAAGACTTTGACACATCGCTTTGCCTATCTGGTGCAGGAAATCGGTGTTCCTTCCAACCGAATCCTCTGTGTTACCTTCACCAACAAGGCGGCAGCTGAAATGCGTGGCAGAGTAAAGCAGCTTTTGGGCGAGAACATCACTGACGAATACATCTGTACTTTCCACAGTTTCTGTGTGAAGGTTCTCAGACGCGAGATCCAGCGATTGGGATACCAGCAGACATTCAGCATCCTGGATATGACTGACCAGAAATCATTGATCAAAGAGGTATTCGAAGAAATGGGTCTTTCATCCAATGACGGCATTACAGCCAAGGATGCCCTGAAACACATAGAGATGTGCAAGACCGGAGAGGGATGGGAACATGTTGTCAAGCTGCTTGTCGCTCCCAATGACCCTGTCATCCCGGCAGAAGCAGAAGTGAAAGACAGGATCCTGCTGAATTACCTGACCCTGCAGCGCAAGAACTTGTCCTTGGATTTCAATGACCTGATTTCCTTTACGCTGTATCTTCTTCAGACAAACCATCAGGTGCTTGACACTTGGTCAAACGCTTTCAGCTATATCATGGTTGACGAGACACAGGACAACTCCAGACGTCAATGGGCCATGCTGGAATTGTTGGCTAAAGCTTGCCGGAACTTGTTTGTCGTAGGAGATCCTGACCAGGCCATCTATTCTTTTAGAGGGGCACGTCCCGAGGGGTTGGTCAAGTTTGACAAGGTGTTCTCCCCATGCACCACGATAGTGCTGGACCAAAATTACCGTTCAACACCTACTATCCTTGGAGCGGCCAACGACATCATTGTACACAACCGTTTACGTGTGAAGAAGGAATTATACACCGACAACGTTGATCCGGGCAGCCCGATTGAATGGATTCATGCCGATAATGACAAGAACGAGTCACTATATGTGGCATCCAAGGTACAGAGTTTACTTGAAAATGGAGCCAAGTCTGATGACATCGCCGTATTGTTCCGTGTGTCTGCCCTCTCCCGTTCCGTCGAACAGGCGTTCATCCAAAATGGTATCAAGTATCAGGTGTTTGGTGGTATGCGGTTCTTCGAACGCAAGGAGATTAAGGATGTCATGGCTTATCTGACCATGGCCGAGACTCCCGACAATGACATGGCTTTCCTTCGGACATACAACTATCCGTCCCGTAAGTTGGGAAAGGCTTTTATCAACCGGATTAAGGAACTGGCCAAAGCGGACGGAAGCTCATACTTTGCCGCCCTGCTCAAGCATTATGGTTCTGTCAAGGAGGTCACCCGCTCCGGTGCTGCCGAATACATCAAACTGGCCAATCAGATTCAGGGACTAAAAGGCGGCTCAATTTCTGACTTGGCAACATATATTTTGGACCAGACCGGTATCATGAAAGAATTACGGGAATCTGAGGATACCGAAAGGCTGGACAACGTAGTAGAGCTTCAGAACTCCATCCTGTCTTATGAAAACGAGCATAAGGATGATGAAGATTTTTCATTGAAGACATACCTTCAGGACATTTCCTTGTACACCAACGTGGATGCCAAGGATAAAGAAGACAGCATCAAACTGATGACCATACACCAGTCCAAGGGACTGGAATTTCCCTATGTGTTCCTTATCGGATGCAACGAGGGTGTCATGCCCAACCAGCGGTGTGTGTCTGAGACCCGTCGTGAAGGGTTGGAAGAGGAACGCCGGTTAGCGTACGTGGCCGTAACCCGTGCCAAACTGCAACTGTTTATCACCGAGAACGAAGGACAATTCTACGGTGGCGGCAACAGGGTGCCGTCCAGGTTTATCTTTGAGATAGACAGCAAACGCATCCAACGTAATGGGTATGTGCCCGAATACCTGGCAGAGATGACCCGGAAAATCATCCAAAATGAAGGACTGGAATTTGATTCCAATGGAGATTATGATGTGCTGACAATCGGAACACGTGTCAAACATCCGGCATTTGGTGACGGTACCATTGAAAAGGTGGAAAGTTCCCGTAATGAGTATCTTATCCGGATGGACCGTACTGACAGCCTGATGCATATCCGTATGGACTATAAGGGACTCACAGTGATTACAGACGCTCCCAAAGACGATAATACGACTGACTGTTTACCTGCCGATGAACCGGAATCCCAACCAACGGAAGAGGTGGTTGAACCCACTGCCCCGGCTCTCATGTGGAAAGCCGGAGACGAAGTAATACACCCGCTTTTCGGTCTGGGAAAAATCATGGAGGTGAACCCAGACAGCAGGGAGTATTCTATCTATGTGAACCAAGGTGGGTTTACCATCTCCGTAGATTTTAATTTTGACGGGCTGAGAGCCAAATCTTGAAAAATTAGTTTCTTTCGGTTTATTTTTAACAATAGAATTATGAATCGAAAAGAAGTATTTCTCAAGTGCCAGCAATGTATCAATGACATTCAAACGGCAGCAAACTCAAAGACTTTTATCAAATACCGCAAAGAACAAATTACTTTGCGGTATTTTTTTGTCCGTAACAGACAAATGCTGTCCGTTATACAGACAGATGCAGATATGGTTCCCGTCCTTCACTTTGTCTTTCTGACGAATGACATAAGGGCTGTGCCGGTCTATATGTACCAACTGCTACCCGGTGATTTCCCGTTTACAGTCCCCCCTACCCTTCCCTTCATCGTTCTCTGGAGATTGCCAGTACGTTCATCCGGTGGCACGAGCTGTCCGCAAATTTCCAGTTTGACATCAGATGGTATGACTGATGGACACCGGTCTTGCCTAGCTATACGGAAGTCGGCGACACCGGCTCCTTCCTCCTACTCCGAACAATAAATGGCCTGCATGAAAAAGTTCGAACTCAGGTGCACACAGACATTCAACAACAATATAATAGCTTGCTACACAAATAAAAAGTATTTTTGTATAAATCAAAAGTTTAGATTATGAAAAAGAGCAAGAAAAGGCGTAATGCCCCATCCACCCCTCTGGCAGCATTTCACAAAGGTAGCCGGGATGCGGAGATACAGGCTTTCGGCAAACCGGTACCACGGCACAATGTAGTCACCTCAAAGAAGGTGTATCGTCGGAATCGCCGGGTAGATTTCGATTGACACGGTTGTCTTCCTTCTTCCACCCGGAGAACCATACTGTCCTCCTATAGATCGTTATTGATAGCTTGAATGAAAGAGTTTCACTCCCCTATCCTAAATGCTAATATTCTGTATAGGTTAGGAAAACTTATATAAATATACTATATTTGTGATTATTAATGAATTAGAATATTAACCATCAAACTTTAAGAATATGAACATTAACGTAGAGATCTTCAAGAGATACTCCCCGAAGAAGAAAATAGAAATCATCAACAAGCTTACTCCAGCCGAGCTTTCCATGGTGGAATATGCGACCTTGGTAAGAGTCGTGAAGGAAGCCGGTTATGGCAGAGACAAGTCAAGAAGTAAAGATTTGAATATTCATCCCGACAGAAGAAAAGGCAATAATTGGGACAGCTTAGTCGAAAGGCTGTCATGGTGCAACGGGAAATTATATGTAGATGTGTATTTTCAATATGAGAACACAGACACAACGGTGTGTGTGATAGCCCAAGAGTTTTTCAGCCGAGGGGAATATAAAGGCAGGGTGAAACGTCTGAATCACCATTGTGACGAACAGACTTATTACTTCAATTATTCGGAGGAAGAGAAAAGAGAGGTAATGAGAAGTATCCTTCTCGAATATGTCTATAAAAAGTACAAGGACAAACTATCCGAAGGGGAAGAATAGTCTATATTGGAATCCGGACAAGGCAGGCTGACACAGCTTTCCTTGTTCGGCAACAACTCACACAGAGGGGTATCGGCATGTTTTCTTGCCAACGCAGACCGACCACGGTCTGCTGAAATATGGGTGAAATATCGCCGATCGTGGGGTATTTATGGTATCCGCAATAATGGAAAAGTCCGACCTGATACTACTCTTTCCCTTTTGTTTTCCGGAACTATGAAGACTCCCTATATTTCTGTATATTTGCATCATAATCAATGAGATAAAAGATGATAAACTTCAAGAAACTTAAAAGCCAGATTAAGCCCTTCAAACCGGAGGCCAAACATAAGGGTTACATCTTCATCGCAACAGATGAACAGATTGCCAACGGTGGATTTACCGTAGCTAAAGTAGGCTCAAAACGGAGCCTGATAGATTGTATGGCATTCTACATCAAGAAAGAACCGGATGTATGGGCAGATTTGATACTCTAAAAACAATAACTATGGGACAGTTTAGCTGGTTTACACAAGACACCAAGCGTAGAATCCGGAACGGAGTTCCGTTTACGGTATATATGACGGATGATAAGGGCAACAAGTACAAAGAGACTTGTTACGGAGGTTATGGTGTGTTCGGTGGCAAGGATTATTATGAATTGCTTGCAGAGATGAACGGTATCGTGGATAGAAATAAAGAGTATCTTCGTCAGATAGGCATCGAACTGGCTTTCAAGAACTCTCCACAGGGATACAACCCGGAAGTGAAGCACCCCTCACTGACCGAGAATGGTTCCTATTACCAAGGGGTAGCACCGATTTCAGACCCGGACCAAGGTTTTCCATTAGATTACCACTTGGCCGGGGTACCTTCCCATGTCCTTACAGAAGGTATGGAGGTTCTATTGCCAAAGGATGCGACCTTTATTGACGTGAATGGCGTTAGTATGTTCTTGCCGACATTGAATCTCTATGAAACTATCACTGTAGATGATATGTATCCGTTCGGGAATTGTCTGGTGCAGTCAATCAGGGAGGACAAATCAATCATGCTGAAAGACCTTACTTCCGGACTTGAATTTCGGTATTCTGGAAATGTGTTGATTCGGTCAAACGAGATTGTTCATTCCTACATGGGAAACAATAATAAAGGTGATCTGGTATTGTGTAACGATTGTGAGACCCTTTTGTTGGTTCCCATGGGTACAGACATCTGTCCGGATTGCCACTCCGATGGCTGTCTGACTTACCCGGATGATCGTACCGATCACGTTCACGCCACGCAATCAGAATTAAGAGAACAAGGCAACATTGTCATAACCCATGATCGTCCGACAGACGAAATGCTATATTCTTGAATTATGGAAAAGGTTCACATTTTAATTAATTCCGGATACGGTCGGTTATCCGGACATTCGGACAACCAACATAGGGCGTTCGTACAAGAGGTTACCGCCATATTTGAGTCATTAGGTTGGCAGGTGCCCCAACAGAAGCAAACACCGTTGGCAAAGTCAGGATATAACAGGTTTTTCCTGCATCCCTGTTTCTTTACCGGCTACATCAATGACAAGAAGATTGTGCAAACCATTATGGATGCAGCCAAAAATGCCAAGACCTTTAGCATATACGGGGTCGAATACAATTATACCGGAAATATATCCGGTCTCTATTTCCCATCTCTGACTCTCAATTAACTGCTAGGGTGATCCGGTCATTCGGAACACCCTACTCCCCTATTTGCAGAACCTGACCATCAGGTTCTTATCTGCCAGTAATATGGAGTGGCTTTAATGGAAATGTTTCAACCATATAGGGTGAAAGAGCTTTCTTAATTTCTATTTCATAAACACATTGAATTTAAGTAACTTTGTGTATATCAAATAGATAGATATAATAAAGAACATAATTAAATAGTTATGAAAAAGATAATATTCTCCACCGAAATCACAGATGAAGATCTGAAATGCGCAGAAGAATGGTTACAGGAACAAGGCTATCCATCCAGTGAAATGGCTATTTGTGAAGAAGCCGCTGAACAAAAGCGGAATTGGCAGGATGACGAAATAAGCAATCTCGATATGTTTTTGGAAGGAAACATCCTTCTGATAGCGGATTTAGGCTTGTGGAACGGACGAAAATCGGGATACCGGATAATTGACAATAATGTTGGCAATATATTGTCTTCACTATCTGAAGGTGAAATAGAATACTTTGCAGACACTCAGACCAAACAGGTGAAAGCAGTCCAACATCATCATGACGGAACAAACTATATTACATTCCGGGAGATTAAGCCAGGTGTGAACATAGATAACCTGACAGAAAAGATTTACAACGGTACATACACACAAAAGGATATTTCTCGATACACCCGGAGCTTGTACCCTCATGTTGCCAAGGTTTATGGATGGTAACGCATTCCAGCCGCTTTTTAGCGGCTGCAGTATAAAAGTCTGGTGGAGGAGCCAAAAAAATAAAGCCGGAACACTCGTACAGGGACGGGGAAAAGTCGAAGCAAGGCACTAAGAAAGAACCTGTCCCACAAACAACACACACGCCAAAACGACACAAACGGCTGAATAAAACAGGACCTGAAATTGTAATGCGCATTACAAAAGCATAAAAACAGATTTCCTGCTTGTACTTCCGGAATAATAGCCTTTCTTTTTATGTGTACCAACTTTGGTACACATAAAAAGAAAAGAACAGTATGCTACAAGTAACATCAAGGGAATTTAGGGACAAGCAAGCCTCTTGGGTTGACATGGCAGATCAAGGCTAACAAATTGTTATCAGACGCAGAGGCAAACGCTCCTACATGCTGACACCCGTCTACGACAGTGATATTACAACCACCCACAAATTTGAACAGAAGATAGAGGAAGCACGTAGGCAATACAAAAACCGGGAAACAATCGTCTGCAATACCAAAGAAGAACTTCACGACTTATTGGATACGTTATGATGTACAAGATTGTATTTTCAAAGGGTGCGACAAAACCACACCCAAATACAAAAAGTCCAATCTTGTACTCTACAAAAAACTGGTGAGTCTTCTTGAAGAAATCATGGCCCCCGTACAGGGACCGGACACCCGGAACCTTTAAAGGCAGGAAACTCTGTCAGCTATTCAAGACGGACAACGGCACATGACAGGTTGATATATGACATCTATGATGAAACCGTTACCGTCATGGTTATTGAAATAGAAGGACACTATAAAGATAAGTAAATGGGAATGATAAAGACACAATTCCCCTGCGGTATGTTATGGCTAAGTGAAACTGATACCATCTGCGGCCATTGCGGTGCTGTTAAATACCAAGATGAACAGTTCAAAATCATCCAGCCGGAAGAATGCATGGGGCACAAAAGGGACATAATGAAGGAATTAAAAGAAGCTTTGCAACAGGTCAAAGATCACCTAGACGGTAAAATACAACTCAAATCGATAGAAGCCTTGTTAGATGAACTTTGAGTTTGTTTCATCTGATTTATTCGACCCATTTAATTTGCCCTTTCGGGAACGCGCTCACGTTCCCTATCAAGTATTTTTACCAAAGTAAATGGATTGGCTTCAATGAGAGAGTCACGACCTACTTGCTTGATATTATAATCCGTTTGGTTTTCTTTTATGTCCAATGTTTTTTATATTTTTGCATAGAATAAAACAATGATTATGGACACCTTAACACTCAAAGAAAGATATTTCTCTGCCATTCATAGCATGAGAGAAGCACTTAAATATTACGTTTCCGAGAATGGAAACGATTATTCGGATTCTCCCGAATATTACGCAAACGAGTTCGGCATTTATCCGGACAAAAAGGAACGACCATCTAAAATGTTGGAACTAAATTGTACTTATGCCCATTATGTAGAGGGCAAAGGAGTAGAATCTGTCCAAATCCAACTATTATATACGGTTGCTGATGACGAAGGTAATGAGGAACTGATGTATTATGGCTTCTATAACGGTAGAGAAGAAATCGAAGATGATTGTGAACCTATTCACGCTAAAGCCATAACTTTAGCAGATGAAGAACTGATGAATATAATAAAGGGTATCGACAATCCTGCCAACTGAGATACCCCCTTCGGGGGGGTATGATATAAATTTGTCCTGTAGAACAAGCAAATAGCACTAATAATGAACCGATTGAAATACAATAATAATAATTGGCACGAAAGAGACAACCACATCTTTTTCGATGAAGAACCGCATATTTATACCCATGACAGACTAGGTAAGATGGATAGCTGGACGGAAATCATTGCGTCCTATTTTGCTCCTTTCGATAAGGAACGGGTAGCCTCATTTGTAGCCCAGAGACGGGGTTGCTCACCGGAGGAACTGATTGCCGAATGGGAACACCAGACCCATTTGGGCACCAAGCTCCATGCCAATATCGAAAACTATTTGCTTTCTTTGCCGCATGACGAGTCAGATGTTTTCTGGCAGTTCAAGAATTTCATCACAGAGCATCCGATGGTTCCTTATCGTACCGAGTGGACTATCTATGACGAAGAAAGCCGAGTGGCAGGTACAATTGATTCATTGGATTTCCATGTATGTAACCTGATGTTGGACTGGAAGCGGAGCAAGAACCTGATAGACCAGGATGGGAACGTCATCCGGGATTCCTACAATCATACTATGGGATTGGGAGTACTCTCACACCTCCCGGATTGTTCCTACTATCACTATGCCATGCAACAGTCCGGGTACCGGTATATTCTCAAGAAGAATTACGGCATCGAAATCGAAGCCTATTGGCTGGCAGTGTTCCATCCGACACTCCTTAACTACAAATTGATAAGACTCCCCTATCTGGAGGAAGAAGTAAAAGCAGTACTGGCTGAACGTGCTGCCAGATTTAGATAAGCTAATATGAATTACTACAACTCAAAAGTTGTAATAATAAAAGTCAAATGCCTATCCCTTTCATCCCCTTTGAGAATACATTATGCCAAGACAACTCTGCTCACGGCAGTTTTCCAGTACGCTTTATTTGTTCTCCCGGGGACGTACTCACGTCCCCTATGATCCCCCTCCTTATAAAGTAGATGCAGGCATTGTGACTGCTCTGCTTATATGAGAATGTATGAACCTGAACATTCACCGGAGGCATTTCATTATCTATATCATTATAATACAGCATTTTAGTATCTTTGAATATGAAAGATAACCAAAATTAGTCATGGGAATAGGAAGAGAAAAAATAGACTGGGATGATTTCTTACTAAATGAAATTTTCAGCCCTCATTGAGGGAGCGATGATGTAAGACCGGAAGATAACAGCGAGTATTCTTGCACTACAGCTAAGTATGTATGCAATTTTTGTGAAACAGAATTTTTTAAAGAACATTGATATGGGAAACATGGAAATAAAGAACTTGGATGAAGCACGTAGAATTCAAGAAGGGGTATTGAATTATTATATTGGAGTCATTTGCTCCGGACTCTACCCGCAGAACAACTTGCCACACCTGATTTTCTTTGAAGACGTGGACGATAAGGGTGAACCTGTGTTCCGCAAAGCCGAGGTTATCGAAATCCTTGGTGCAACTAAAGAAGTTGTCATTAAGTACAAGAATGGAGAAAAGGAAACGATCAATCTTTCAGCCATCAATATTGACTGGCTTCAGGACTTGGCAAACTACCAGTTCCGAATGTACGATTTACTGGAACAAGGAGAGCCAGACACTTTACCGGGATGCATAACATATCAGATTATCCTTTCTGAATTCATCGACAAATATGGATGTGATGACCATGAAGGAAGAGTCTTAATCGGCAATAAAACCAATGGAGAGATTATAACGCTCATGAAAGAGCTGGATGATCTTAGCATCGACAACCAGTCTGACATTACATTTGAATGTGGATCATTCCGGGTATTGGAATATTCCCAAGGTGATGCGCACTATAAACTATCCGAAGAGAGTTTAAGCCAGAAACTGATTGATCCTGGGATCAGCGAGCCATACAACAAAAAATGTACAGCGTTGGATGATGAATTCCAATTCTACGTTGGCAATGATTTTTGGGAGAAATCCACCTTGCAGAAAAAGCTGTTCATCCTTCAAGAAATATTCGATGTAAAGCTGTGATTTTTTATATATACGGTTGTTCCATACAAAGTACGGTGCAACCAGTTTCACTCTGCATTCCAATTCTGGCGAAACTTGAACCCAAGTTTCTTTCAGTGTCCCCTATTTCCCTTTTGCTTATATGGAATAGTAGAACCCTGCCACAGAGTTCTGATATGGTGATATATATTGGGTAATGTGCTGGGATTTCTGTAACTTTACAATGTTGAAAGACAAAGAATTATGAAATATTACATCGTTGTATCATCGGCAGGAGACACAAAGGTTGTCGTTTTGCCAGCAAACTGGGACAATGGCAGTTTGAACGTCTGCCTGTCAAGATTAAAGACAGATGCCCAAGGCGAATTCAGAGGTGGGATGAAAATTTTCACAGAGATAAATCAAGACGAGTACCGTAAGGTAACAGGTGATTCCTATCTGAGTAGTAATTATGCAAGCCATCCAAATTTTTTTAGAGGGGATATCTTGCCAGAAGACTGGAGAGAACAGGCGATGGCTGTCCTGACATCAGGCGGTTGGATTGACCAGTTAGGCTGGGAGGATGACCTTGCCAAGCTGGTGGACGAACAGATTGATTCAGCCCCAAATGTTCGACCTCATGCAGGCACACATGACAGGACTGGATCCCGTTTTGGAACTGGAGGCATACGACAGGTGGTTATATGGAGAGGCTCTGGCAGCCCAAAGAAAAGAGACCGAACAATCAGTTTCAAAGGAAGAACAATCCGTCTTCACCTTCTTGGTCGATTGCCAGTACAAGGTGTGGGAACGCCATACCGTTACCGTAAATGCCGACACCTATGAAGAAGCCAAGCAACGAGTAATCAACTTGGCAAAGAATCACCCTGTAAGTATGGATGACGGCGAGCCTGGACTGGAAATGACCTTTGAGACTCTTTACGAAACAGAAGAACTGATTGAACCCGAAAATGGTAAAGAAGCAACAGTTCAAGTAATGAACTATGCACCATTCAGTGAGAGAAAGGTCTTATACGAGAACGCCAAATAACTATTCTTCAAATGAGATAAAGGGGGTCAACGGTGTGCGAACATAGTTGACCGCACAAACACTACAAAGTGTTTGGTATTTAGTTAATTGTGAAATGGACTGCCTGTATGTGAATATGGGCAGTTTTTTCTTTTTGACTTAGGTATATCCCCGGAGTCCCACAACGGACTCCTATTGTTACCACCTATGGGGATAAAGATTGAGATCCTTTAAGAGGGAGAACTTAAGCATTTGGTTTTGCTTAAATGAGAATGTTTTCATCGCCCACCATTAGATCTTTCTTATTGATGTCATTATTTAATAGAACCATATTTATGTATCTTTGTATCAAACGATTAACAATAAACACATGAGACATTTAACATTAAATCAAGAATACCAAAACCAGACAGCGCAACTTATGTTTTCCTTTGGAGAGGAACAGCAATATGATATACCAGTTAGACAGGTTACTACCTGTTCAAAGACTGATACAAAATTATCTACCGTACCAGAGTACCTTAATAATCTGAGCAAGGACTGTTTTTCTTTAGAAGAGTTGCTTGGCAAAATAAATGCAGATACGGTATATTTTGGTCGTAACAAACGTGGACAAATTGCCAATGTTAATGGAAATGTTATTTTTGCGGGCGGTATGGCAAGCCGAATATTGCCCAATGCCCTTTTACGGTCAGTTCCTAATGCTCTGGCTCAAGGCGAGGGATATTTGGAATTTGACACATTTGTGGTTACTCTTGGCTATTTTGATGATTGTGCAAGATTGTGGAATGCAAAATTAAATATTGTACTTGACAAAAAAATGAAATTGAGTTCATTCTATAGTTCCACTTACCCTTATAATTGCACTGAGTTTTCATTGGGGAAATGGTCAATGGTAAAGAAGCAAAAATTTACAATATACCACTATTTCATTCAGTCCAAAGAGGAACTTACAGGAATTCTTGAAAAGAACGCTCCCTATACTGCGAAATGGGCAGCAGAAAAAGGTGCTGATGTACGTTGTATGCTCCTTGCTCCTCAAATAGAAATACTTAGCAAAGCCGGATATTTGTTTGCTGACTCATTCATTGAATATGACTCTATTTCCGAAGAAAATTGTGTAATTTTCAACAGGCTCTGCCAACAGGGGACAAAACCAAAGGATATATTTAAAACCAGCAAAATGGTGTATTCTATATTAAAGGGGGAATTGGATCTTGAAATTTGGGATTGCTATCGTAAACTGGCTAAGCTCGGAAAGATTGACGCAGACCATATCCAACAGGCTTACGACCAAAATTTCAAAAAGGCAGATTTAGAGGGGTTAAACTCCATTCTTAGCAAACAATATGACGGAAAACCAGTGTTTACTTGGAATAGTCTGATGCAGTATTTAGTTAGACTTGACACCTTTGAAGCAATAGAGAAAAAGGAAGCTTTCATGTTGCTTAATGATTATTTGTCCATGTGCAACCAACTCAAAATGCAGCCCCGCATCAACGGAGATAGTCTGAAAAGGGAACACGACATTGCAGCACGTAACTGCCGTAACCGAAAAAACAAAATCATGGCTGAACGTATGCAGAACAACTGCGAGAAAATGAAGAAATACGACTACACAGAGGGAGTCTATTTTGTTCGGGGCATCCGAAGTCACGATGATCTTTTGGACGAAGCCAACCAGCAACATAACTGCGTGGCAGCGTATGGATCAAGAATTGCCAACGGCTCTTCATACATCTACGTGCTGAGAGAAGTCGCCAAACCGGACAAGAGCTTAATCACCATAGAGCTTTCTCCGGACGGACGGAACATCAGACAAAAGTACCTTGCCTACAACCAGCCTGTCCGGAACAGGTCGCAAAGTGAGTTCATAGACCGCTGGATGAAACACAACAGACTGGTAGGTTAACGAATAAGGTTCCTGCCCAATTCGGGCAGGTTTCTTTATGTCCGTATGCCGTGTTCGGAGCCCCACCATTGGGCTCCTTTTAGCTTATAAAAGGATAGGAAAGCTTAAATGAAAGAGTAGGTATCATCCCCTATCCTACTATTCCCTTTGGCTATATTTCGTTATGAGAGACCATTTATATATCTTTGTATCAAAGAATTAAATCAAACAAATATGGAATATAAAGAATTAGTGGAGCAGGAAAGCCAGCTAAAAAAGAGCCAAGTCTTGTACATCAAAGAGGTTCTCGCCCAAAACAACGGACGGGTGGAAATGAAATACAAGCCCCAAGAAGAGTTTGAGGACGAAAGTGACAATGAAACAGACTGTTTCTACGATCAGTTCCCGGTCATGATTGCCGTTCCGGGTAGACACGGTACGTTCAATCTCCATGTAACTGCGGTTTATGAGGATCATAACGGAAGCCTTCGTTGCGAAGGTATCAACGACAATACCGACTCTTTGGAAAAGAAGATATACTTCTGCGACGAATCCTATTCCTCCATCGCATATTTTCTGCATCAAATAACAAACAAATAATCCTTATTGTATGAACAAGAAAGAGATTTTACCACAGCAAGTTGTTCCTGGAAAGACCTATTCATTTTCCGGTGACATCAAGAACGGATGCTATGCCGACGGTACACCACGTATCTCTCATGAAGAGGTCACCAGAGAGGTGTCCTATGTAAAAGATAACCTGATTGTCTGCGTGTGCGGACGCCAATTTATCATTAACGAGAACTTGAAAATCCAAAAGTTCCCTTATTAAAATCCAAGACAAACAAATAAGCATAAGTATGAATATCGAGAATTTGAGAAATAGAGTGGATGCTCTTCAAAAGACAGAAAATACACTCTTAGTTCTGGCAATGCACAAAGCGGGATTGAAAAATGTGAATTGTTCCGACAAACAACTGAATCTTTGTGCCGTTCTTGCAGGGAATCCTGTCATCTTCAAAGTCAAGGAATTTTGGATGGAGGGTGATTCTGGTAAGGAAACAGTATTCTTTTTAGGATGTTGCGACCCGATTGAACATATCACCCTCAAATGCGAGGATATTCTTCCCGGAATGGTATCTAATATTCTGGAACACATACCCAATGTGAATGTTTCCGATTTGTCTGTGTTGCCACAGGGTACAGATGATGATATTGACGAAGCATTAGTATCATCGTTAGAGTATTTGGAGCAAGAAAGAGACTGCATTTGTGACACGGAATTATACGAAAGATGCTGTAAATTAGAAAAGTCCAGACAGCATTTCTGGGACTGATTACCTTATTCGATTTAACCAATCCTTCCTGTCCGGATTTCCTGGACAGGAATCAAACATATCTATAGCATGAACATAAATGTACTCACGATCCGGAGAACATCTACACAGGTGTGATGGTTTCGGATGAATCTCTCATTCAGGATTATATCGAAACAAACGAATATACCGAGACTGCCGAGCATATCATGCGTCTCCAGAAAGCACAGGCCGTTGCTTTCATTGCAGACGCATGGGAACTGACACTTGTTCCTTGCGTCTGATCTTCATCGACCGGGAACGCACACCCGTTCCCTATCCCCTAATCTGGTGACATTTGGAAATAAGCATAACGAACACAGAAAGAACGCAACCTGAAACTTTGCGATTTAGTTATACCGGGAGTAACTCCCTAAAAATGGTGTCCGCTTCAATGGTAAAGTAGGGTTGTAAGT
>ERZ772831.2289-NODE-2289-length-16170-cov-3.765994_pt1 | contig 16170 bp, 11 predicted proteins | sample MGYA00580858_ERZ772831 | MGnify/ENA primary metagenome ERZ772831 (study PRJEB29015, sample SAMEA2737694) | human gut metagenome | biome: human gut; feature: human-associated habitat; material: faeces | place: China | collected 2012 ... | reverse complement strand
ACGGCTCCTCTCTTATGCACGACAAATACCTTAACGGACGATCACCTTGATCGCTTTCCCGTTTACCTTAACTACATACACGCCTCTGCTTACCGAAATGACCGTGACATCGGAACAAATATCGTTATGCAATACGATACCGGACATATCGGAGACTGTGGCTCGCTTGCCCTCTGCACCACGAATCACGATAGCACCATTCTCCTCGTATACGCGAATATTATCCATCGAATAATTTTCTATACCCGAAGTCCCCACCGTACACGGAGCCGACAATATAGATTCACCCATGTTGTAAACTACCGATACGGCATAAACATTATCGCCGTCGGACGGAGCGTTATCGGTAAACTCGGTCGCAGCCGTATTATCCAACAGCTCCCCGTTACGATATACATTGTAACTCTCCACAGCCAACCCTTCGGGAAGAACCGGTTGCGGTTTATAAACCACATTGTCGATACCCAATAAGAATGCATTCGCCGATACACAACGTATGGCAAAATAGGTGGTATTCGCAGGCAAGTCGTAAGTATAAGTAGCCCACGTATCTGCCGGCACAGAACTTACCTTAGCCAAATTGTTCGTAAAGTCTTCGACAGCATTGCCCGTTGTCGAATAATATACTTCTATCGATTCCGTAAAGCTCGAATCATAAGCCTTCGCTTGGAACGATACGGTCTGTCCGCCATCGGCAAGACGAGGAGAGATAAGCCAGTCGTCGTTGTGACCGAGATCGGTCGTCTGAGGATCGGAAGACCAGCATACCGCCAACTTGGAACCATGAGAATTATCCATCATGAATCGTTCATCGACACCCAATCCAGCTATATGCTCGGAATTCATATCGAAAATCATGAACGCCTGCGGTTGTCCGGCATTAGGCCAAGATTGAGATTCTCCGAATACATAAGTATTCCCCCCATCGACATCGGCTACCGTCCAAGCCCCGAAACCATCGATGGTAAACGGGTCATAATCCTCGAAACCATCGGCCACAACCTCGGCTACCGGTTTGGAGAGCGACGGAGCCGACCACGCAAGTTTAATGGCTGCACCCTCACGGTTACCGGTCAATCCAGTCGCTACGGGATAGGAAGAACCATTCACTTTGGTCACGACCGCGGTTTTCGTACGGTTATCGTCTTGTTCCTCATCTGAATCATAACCCACGACACCATAAACCGTCAATTCCGAGCCTGCCATTTCGATAGAAGGCGTATAGGATATTTCCACATTCACAGAGTTCTGAGCAGCCAGTGACTCTACTGTTTTCGTCGCCAATACGTTAAATTCCTCATCGGTCAAATAAACCGCAAATTGCGAGGCATCCCGTACGCCTTCATTCAAAACCGATACGACATATTTAGCCTCCTCCTTGAAATTGACTTTATCGGGTCCGGTAATACCTGTCGCTTGAAGATTATTATCTAAATAACCGCGAATTTCGATATGATCCACATAGGCAAAATTGAAATCTTTGAGACACTCTCCCACTAAGGCTATCCGCAGATTTTTGGATTTGTACGACGCGAGGTCTATATTCACACGAGTCCACTCTTCGGCGACCTCGATAGTATCTACATCGTGCCAATCGGCATAATCGTCCGAAATTTGGAAACGAACTCTCACACCCCCGGTCGGCATCAATATCCAAGCATTGAGACGAGGATTATCGACTGCCGAAATATCGATCTTCGGACTGTAAATGCGAGTAGAAGCACCGGCGGCATATCCCTGGAAGTCGGCACTTCCTCCATCGTTATCCTGTGATTGATCTGCTCGCGGAGTCCAATCGGAATCATAACTCTTTCCGGCAAGGAGTTCGGTTGTCCACGGGCCATTGGTAATTGTCGCATCGGCAAACGACTCGGTATAAGGAGCCGGATATGAAGGTCCTACTAACCGCGAGTTGGATTGCGCAGGCTCCGATTCTCCTTTTTGATTCTTAGCGGTCACCGAGAAATAAGACAACACCTGCGGCATCTCGCTATTCAACGAAGTAAGCTCGTAGCGGTCGCCCGTCACATCGTCGGCAACCACTTTCGAATCGGCATCATATACAGTATAAACCACTTCCTCGGGATTTACATATCCGCCGTTTTCCCCCGTCTCGGAAACCTTATCCCAAGAAAGCAAGCCCGAACCGGTCCCTTCATCGGTAAAAGTTACCGATTGAGGCGCCAACGGAACATCTATGCCAACCAATACGGTATCGGTCGTAACAGCCCCTTCTCCAAACGAGTTGCGTGCAACCACACTATAAATATTCAAACCGGAAACGACCCCATTATCCACAAATTGAAGTGCAGTCCCTTTTGCCGGGGATTCAAACGTCTTGACCAAAGTCTCTCCACGTTTCACATCGACGGCTGTCAACTCGGTCAAATCTCCGCCCACAAGATTCTTTGTCGGGGCAGTAAGCCCGATTGTAACAGACAATGCGCCCTTTGCTCCGGGAATAAGCGTGAGATTCTCTACTTCTCCCGGAACATGAATAGACATGGGCTCTCCCACCTTAATATTATCGACGGTCAGATTTCCCTTATTGGCATCGCTTACCGCATGGAATCCGATGTAATACGTACCGTCGGCATCGGGCATGATTGAGAAAGACTCGGTCTTGGGCGATGTTCTCGTATTGTTATAAGTGCGCTCTTCCATAATGACGGTATTCATCGCCTCGACCGTGGCAGCCGTTCCCATCTTGATTTCCATCTTTTCCTCGGAACGAGCGCTCAACACATACGTATCGAATGAAAATTCATACATATAGCCTTTCTTCAATTTCAAAGGAGGTGTGATCAACCAATCGTCCGCATTATTCTTCATGTGATAGGCATACCGAACCGTACCATTCGAATAAGTCCACGTTTTATTATCGTTATTCACATCGACCACAGTGAACAATCCCAAAGAATTTTTCTCAGTAAAATCCTGTGAATAAGGAGGCAGTAACGCATCTCCTACACTCACCGAATTGGAAGATGCGGGCTCGCCTTCGATACCATCGTTATAAGGAGTTACCACATAGTAGTAAAGAGCCAACTCTTCGGTCGTGAATGTGTCGGAGAAAACACTGTCGGCATGATTTGTGGCGACTTGAACATTATCGGGCATACGCACGATCTTATAACGTAAATCGTCCGCATTCATATATCCCCCGTTTTTCGTACCCGTAGGAGAATTCCATGAAACCGTATTTACCTCGCCGGTCCGAACCACTTTCAAATTGTTCACCGCCAAAGGACTGTCCTTGCCGATATAAACGGTCATATCGCTTTTAGGACTATCGCCCACCGAATTGGACAAAACGACCTCCAATTTATAAATGGCCGATGACGGAACGGTCACAGGACATGAAACCTTCGTCCCGGCAGCCGCGACACTTGTAGCCAACACATCGCCATTACCCAAAACTTTATATGTCACATCACCGTTCAAAACATTTCCATCGTATGTCTCGGACGGTATATCGAAAGATACAGTACCGGAAAGGGAACCGTTCTCGAAAGAGACCGACAGATTCTCTGGTCCCGAAGGAGCTCCATCAAGAGCTTCGGGGTCGGGAATATAAGCCCCCACGACTTGATCTCCATAAGGTAACGCTCCGACCAAAGCGGCTTCTCCTGTTGTCAAATCGACCGTATAAAGATTCGCAGCCTCGTCTTCTTCATTGGCAAACCAATAAAACGTATTGTCAGAAGTGTTGATTACAGCCGACTGAGTATATTTGGGAGACACTTGTGTATCTCCTATCTCCCGGAGTGTACCCGTCGTTTTATTGATTTCATACAAGATACCGCCATTGTTTCCCTCGGTAGCCGTACTGGCCGAAATACCGTAAAGTTTTCCGTTAGAGTCACAAGCCATTACCTGCATAGGTTTCGACAAAAGGGCTATACTGTCTTTGGACATACCTTCGAGATTCCATGTAGAAAGTACATAGCACAACTCCTTTGTCTTCTCGTTATAACCATAAGAGCAGCAATAGACCTTGCCGGTAACCGGGTCTTTGGCACAACTCACTGCCGCATTCCGATAAACAGGGCCCAACGAATAACCCATACTTTTATAATCGAGCTCTGCCCCGGTCACCGCATCATAAACAGCATAACGACTCGACGACACATATCCATAATCTATGGCATAATCATAAACGTATAATTTTCCATCGGAATAAATCGCTCCGCCGCTCGCAGACAAACGAGGAATAAGAGTCACTTCTTTCCGGGTTACCGGAGCTTGGGCCGAAAATGAATAGAGTCCGAAGGCATTAACATCTTTATTCTCATCATAAACGACAGCTCCGTTCAATTTCAGATTCGAAAGAGAAGGAGCCGCATCGATAATTACATCTGATTTTTTACGCATCAAGGGACGAACTTGTTGAAAAGCACTTTCAGAAGACATTTGCCGTTTCTGAAAATTCCTCGACTTTTCCAAAAATTGCCGGACAAGCACAGGATCATTCTTAACATTTCGGGCTTCATCTGGAAGGGTTCTCGATGTTGTCTGTGCAAAAGCGGCAGACAATACCCCTCCCGACAAAATGGCAAGAGTAAACAATAATTTTTTCATATATACCTCGTGTTATAATATAATTTTATTGTAAAAATAAAGAAATCATAATTCCCGAATAGACTTTTAATATTTTTTAAATATCTAACAAAACTAAATGTATATATTATTATTTAGTTACATATATTCGGCATATCGCCCAAACTATATACAAATAATAACCCCAAGTGGTAAAAATCTCCACTTGGGGTCAAACGTACTATCCGAATCAAATTCAATTTTACACAACTATAATATCTTTTTCAACACATCGGGAATTTCGACATCGCAACATTCGAGCTCTTTCAGACAACGTTCGCCCTCCTGAGTCAAAGAAAAATACATCTGACGTTTGTCGTCATCGCCCAATATCCGTTCGATGAGACCTTTCTTTTCTACCAAACGAATCACTTTCGATGTATTGGAATGAGTAAGCCCCAACTGCTTGGCGATATCTCCCGAAGAGAGCCTCGGCTCTTGACGAAGACAACACAAAAGCATCCCTTCGTTCAGGCAAAGCCCGTATCTCTTCTCAAATCTCGTTTCAAAATCGGTTATCGCTCTATAAAAATCACGAATCTTACAAAATGGTTCCATACTTATCTTCCAATCGATATATAGCTTTCATACCACAGTGGCGGACACATTTCCCGCATTCGATACATTTATCCGAATCGATACGAGGCAAGCCGAAACCGGTCTGGCTGATGGCCTGTTGCGGACAAATCGAAATCAACGGACAACGATGATTCTGCGGACAACGGTTCTTATCTACGACAAGAGGCATAAAATTACTCATTTTTTCAATAATACACCATCGATTGCCTCTTTAAACGAACTTTTGGGCATCGCCCCCATAGCCATTTGAGGCTTATCGTTCATGGGTATAAACAAAAACGAGGGTATACTACGGATATTGAACAATGCCGCTAACTCTTGTTCCTGCTCGGTATTCACCTTATAAACATAAATCTGCCCGTCATACTCCGCAGCCAGCTCTTCCAATACCGGAGCCACCATTTTACACGGTCCGCACCAAGAGGCATAGAAATCGATAATCGCCGGTTTATCTCCTAAATATATCCACTCCTCGGGATTTTTTTCATAATCCACTATTTTCTTTAAAAAATCAACCTTTGTCAATTCGATCGTTTTCATTTTATTTTCTTTTTTACCGTTATTTATCGCTTTCGTTTCACAGGCGGCAAGCATAAGCGATAGTATACCCACCGTCAAAAACAACACTCGTTTAATCATATTTCTTTTCTCTTTTGAATGAACTCACAAACAATCCTCCTATCGCTGCACCCCAAACCGTACTGGCAAAAGGAGAAGAGGTAATAGGACACGTACCCGTCGCACAACCTACGAACCGCCAATAAAGATAACCGCCCAAAGCACCTAACAGAATACCTGTGACCGGGAGCCAATAACGTTTCAACAGCATTTTCATTTTTCAAATCTATTATTTAGTTTTTAATTTATTTTCCAATAGAAATATATTCTATAAGAAACAACACTACAAATATATCTACTATTTTCCATTAAAATAATTTTCCACAGGAAATATATTCAATTATAACGTTTTTTAACCACCAAGTATCTGCCCTATCCTCTCATATTTTATTTAGTTTAGGCGTAGTAAGAACGAGTAGAGGGCTACTTAAACACCTCCCCTGCCGTACCTCGTAGCATTGCGGAGTGTGGCGAAACCATATAGAGGAGGTGGCACGCAGTGACGGAGGGGTTAGAAAATACCGGCAACAACAAAAATAACAGGGAGCAGCAACCTCTCCCTCTGTGTCGCGCAGCGATATAGGGGGAGTGCCCGCAGGGCGAGGGGGTTGGAAGGATAGCATATAGTATTTTGTAGAACTAACCCCTCCGTCACTGTGTACCACCTTCTCCTATATGGCTGCGCTACACTCTGCAATGCTGCGGGGCACGGCAAGGGAGGAGTTTAAAAGTAACTCTCTTTCATATCGACTGAGTCATAATAATGGGGAGAGAAGGGGAAAATTTTTTGCGAAAAACGTCTTTTTTGCTATCTTAGTAGCGCAAAAAGGAGGTAAAAACTATGGGGAAACGAGTATATTTAGGCTTGGGTTCGAATTTGGGGAATAAGGAGCGAATCGTGAGAAAAGCCATCGACAAGATTGGCGAACGGGTGGGAGCGGTCGTTGCCGTGTCGTCGTTTTATAAGACGGCTCCGTGGGGCTATCAATCGGTGCATACGTTCTGTAATGCCGCTATCGCAGTAGAGACTGATTTATCTCCCGAAGAGGTATTATTCACCGTACAGGAAATCGAGCGGGAATTGGGTAGTAAAAAGCATCGGGAAGGAGATGGCAGTTATGTCGACCGGCTTATCGATATAGATTTACTCGACTATGACGGTTTGGTGTTGGATACTCACTCGCTGGTGTTACCTCACCCGTATATGCATAAGCGGACTTTCGTGATGACCCCGCTTGCCGAAATAGCTCCGCAATGGGTACACCCGGTATTGGGAAAGACGGCAACGGAGCTGTTGGAGGGTTTACAGAACGAAAAGTGATTTAGCCCCAGAGTTTTATTTATATGATACGATCGGGGAAAGGCCTACAACATAGAGTGACTTTGCGTTTGCCGGTACATCTCTATTCTATGTACATTGTTTTTCGGCAAAATTGCAAATAAATTTGCTTTTGCTTTGGACTTGTACTATCTTTGTAGCCGGAAATGTGGAAGGATTTGGCTGCTTGCAACCACGGAAAAAAATGCTAAAACTGCGTTACGGGGCTTTTCGAAGCCCGTCCGGCTTTATCAAATCACCTTTGTTTTCGTGGGAATTGCGGTCTTTCTTCCTCCAATAATGTATCACTATTATTCAGGAGAGAAACCAATGAATTATTTGTTTACCTCGGAATCGGTGTCGGAAGGACACCCCGATAAAGTGGCCGACCAGATATCGGACGCTTTGCTCGACGAGTTTCTGGCGTATGACCCGAACTCGAAAGTCGCATGCGAGACCCTTGTAACGACCGGTCAGGTCGTATTGGCAGGCGAGGTTAAATCGAATGCTTATGTCGATTTGATGGAGGTTGCCCGCAGAGTGATTCACCGTATCGGATATAATAAAAGTTCGTATAAGTTCGATGCCGACTCGTGCGGTATTTTTTCGGCCATACACGAGCAGTCGGCCGATATCAATCGGGGCGTGGAGCGCGCCGAAGCGATGAGTCAGGGGGCGGGAGATCAAGGTATGATGTTCGGGTATGCTTGCAATGAGACGGATAATTATATGCCGTTGTCGCTCGATTTGTCTCACTTGTTGCTTACCGAGCTGGCCGTTATCCGCCGGGAGGCTTCGGCAATGACCTATTTGCGCAAGGGGAAGGTGACTTCGTATTTGCGTCCCGACTCCAAATCGCAAGTAACCATCGAATATAACGAACGGAATGAACCTGTGCGGGTGCATACGATCGTATTGTCGACCCAGCACGACGAATTCGTGATTCCGGCCGACGACTCGAAAGAGGCTCAGGAAGCGGCCGACCGGGAGATGTTGCAGACGATTTACAACGATGTGAAACAGGTGTTGTTGCCTCGTGTGATCGCACAACTGCCCGAACGGGTACGAACCTTGTTCGACGACCAGTTGATTTTATTGGTGAATCCGACCGGCAAATTTGTTATCGGCGGGCCCTGTCAAGACCAACCTGCTTTACGACGCGACAGCAACGATCAACCTGGGTGCGGAAATCGGCCTTGCCCCCAAGTGGACGCTGGATCTGTCTGCCAACTACAACGGCTGGACCTTCAACGACAACAAGAAATGGAACACGGCTCTTTCATTTAAGCTTAGAAGAAGGTATATAATCCCCCCACCCACTTCTTATGGGAAGCAGGAACTTTGGTATAATTGATGCTCAATATGTTACAAATCCTCTGAAATTACAAATTATTTTCAATAATTACAATTACAATCCTTACAATTACGTTTACCCCGATTGCTGGCGTTTTTTTTGCGGTGTTTTAAATATTTTAACACCATATATTCCTTATCTTCTAAAATATTACTATTATTATAGCGTGATAAGATTTGTTTTAAAAAAAGATACTAAAAAAGACAAAACAACCATGTGGAGGAGAAATTGTTGCATCATGCTGCTTTTCATGTCTGTACTTCCTGTATCCCAACACGTTCAGGCACAAGAGGTTCGGGATTCGGTACGGATTTATTTCCGGCAGGGACGCTCGGAGCTGGACATGTCTGTCCGCAATAACCGGGCTGCATTAGGGCGCATAGCCGACAGCCTGAGCACCAGCTATGCCGATTCGGTCTACATCTTGCGAAAGATTCTGGTGGAAGGCGGTGCATCGCCCGAAGGCAGTATCCCGCTGAACCGGAAACTGTCGGAGAAACGTGCGAAAACTTTGTTCGGGTACTTGGCGCAATATGGCGAATTGCCCGACTCGCTGACTACTTTCCGCTTTATAGGAAGAGACTGGACGGGACTGCTCCGGCTGGCAGAAGCAGACGAAGACCTGCCTTACAGGGAGCAGACGCTGGACTTGCTGCGCCAGGCGGCGGAAAGCGCGCGGTCGGGAGAGCGGGCTGAAGACAATTACGTAGGTAAGCTCGCGCGCCTGGCGGGCGGCAAGCCATACCGCTACATGTACCGCCAGTTTTTCCCCGACCTGCGCGCCTCGCGCCTCCACCTGTGGTACCGGAAAGTGTGGAATCCGCTGAAGACGCCCGTCCCCGCCCCGTTCGTCACGCCTTTGCCCCTTGCCATGCCGGAGAGGCTGGAAGCTCCCCATACGCCCGAGCCTCCGCGGAAGCCGTTCTACATGGCCGTGAAGACGAATCTGTTATACGATGCGGCGCTTATCCCAAACGTAGGCGTGGAGTTCTACCTGAAAGACGGCTGGAGCATCGGCGCCGGATGGATGTACGGCTGGTGGAAGAAAGACCGCATCCACTGGTATTGGCGTGCCTACGGAGGCGATGTCACGGTGCGGAAATGGCTGGGCAAGAAAGCCGAAGAAAAACCGCTTACGGGACACCACATCGGAGTATACGGACAGGTGCTGACCTACGACTTCGAGACCGGCGGGCGCGGCTACATGGGCGGTGAGCCGGGAGGAAGCCTGTTCGACCGTGCCAACTTCGTGGGAGGCATCGAATACGGATATGCGCTGCCCGTGACACGGAGGTTAAACCTCGACTTTTCGATAGGCATCGGCTATATGGGCGGAAAATATCATGAATATGTACCGATGGACGATTGTTACGTATGGCAAGCCACCAAGCAACGCCACTATTTCGGCCCCACCCGGCTGGAAGTTTCGCTGGTATGGCTGCTCGGACAAGGCAACATCAATAAAATGAAAGGAGGCAGAAGATGAAAAAGTTATTCTATCTGCTGGCGGCGTTGCTCCTGTTGGCCTCGTGCGAGCATAAAGAGCTTTGCTACCAGCACCCGCACCTGAAAACCGTCCGAGTGGAGTTCGACTGGAGAGATGCGCCCGATGCATCGCCCGCCGGCATGTGCGTCTATTTCTATCCGCTGGAAGGAGGAAACGGGCAGCGTTTCGACTTTGCGGGCACGGCGGGGGGAGAAGTGCAGCTGAGGGTGGGCAGGTACGTTGCCTTATGCTACAACAACGATACGGAAATCGTGGAATTCTACAACACCGACGATTTTGCCGCCCATGGTGTCTACACACGCGAAGGCAATCCGCTGGAACCGATATACGGCAATGCCGCCAACTATGCTCCCCGGGCGGACGGGACCGAAGAAGAACCGGTGAGGATAAGCCCTGACATGATGTGGGGATGCACTGCTTCCGAAGTGGAGGTGACAGACGAAGGACTGAGCTGCAGCTGCCTGCCATCCGGCGGGGAAGATGCAGACGGAGAGACGCAGCGCGACGAATACGTCATCACGCTTTATCCGCACGAACTGGTGTGCACGTATACGTACGAGGTGCGCAACGTCAGCAACCTGAAACACATGGCGCAGATGTGCGGCACGATATCGGGCATGGCAGGCACACTGGCATTCGCTTTGGAAGAACTGGGAACGGAAAGCGTGACGGTGCCTTTCGAGTCGGTATCGGACGGCGTGTCGACGGTGACCGGACGCTTTTACACCTTCGGCCATCATCCGGACAACCCCGACCCGCACCGGATGGTGTTTTACGTAGTGATGGACGACGGGGCAAAGTATTGCTACAAGGATACGGAGAAGCTGGACGTGACCACACAGGTGCACGAAGCCCCCGACTTCCGCCACGTGCATATCATCATCGACGGACTGGACCTGCCGCAACCCATCGAGAACGGGCACGGCTTTGATGTGGACGTAGACGACTGGGAAGTAGTAGAGGAAGAAATAAAGATTTAACGAAAAGCCATGTTTAATCAATTAAATTTTTAAAAAGATGAAAAAGAGTTATTTGTTAGGAGCATTGGGGCTGTTGGCAATGGCATCGTGCTCGCAAGACGAAACCATCGGCATCAACCACGATGGCGATGAAATCACCTTCAATGTGGTGACAAACAATGCAACGAGGGCGGCGGACGTGTTCTGCAACCAGAACCTGCCCGGCGGATTCTACGTGTCGGCCATCAGCGACGGCAAGACGTACATCGACAAAGACTATGTGACCGGCTCGAACGGAAACTGGACCAACACCAGCGGCACCCGCTACTGGCCGGAAACAGCGGTAGACTTTTACGCACACGTGAATGGAGATGATGTCTATAAATGGTCGGTAAACGAAGGCAAGGCAACGGCAAAGTTTGAAAACTTCGCGGTAAACGCGGTGGTAGGAAGCCAAGTAGACCTGCTTTATGCCGTAAAGACGAACCAAAGCAAAGCCGACGGGACGGTGAACCTTAACTTCCGCCATGCTTTGTCGCAAATCGTGTTCCAAGCCAAAAACACCAACGCCAACCTGTATGTGGAAATAGCAGGCGTGAGCGTGGCGAATGTAGGCGGAACAAATACGTTTACTTTCCCTTCGGCAAATACCGAAACCAACATTGATCATCCGGAGACGGGTCCTGGCGATGACGGCGTGTACGAGGACGGCGAGTTTGGAAGCGGCATCTCCTACGGAACCAATTGGGGAACCTGGGCGGCATTGACACAGGGAACGGAACAGTACAACGTAGACTTTGAGAAAACTCCTGTTCCGGGCACCAACACCCTTGTAGCCTTGACTACGAAAAATGACCCAAGCAAGGAATACAACAGCAACGCCATGCTGCTCCTGCCCCAGAAGACGACTGCATGGGATCCCGAAGCAAATCCTGTGCCTGATGCAGCGGGAAATACGGGATCTTACCTCCTGGTAGACTGCGCTATCTTTAATGTGGCTGGAACGGACTATGCGGAAGGCGATGATGTCTGCTTGTGGGGCAAACCGCAAGGAAGCGGATGGACTACCAAAGAGCTTGCCATCCCGGTAGCGTTCGACTGGCAACAAGGCAAGAAATACGTCTATACGCTTGTATTCGGCGAAGGCAATGGCGGGTATAACCCCGATCCCGAAGACCCGGATCCGGAAGACCCGGACCCCGTACTTGTGCCTATCACGTTTGAAATCACCGTTGACGAATTTGTTCCGGTTGATGGCGGAGAAATCGAATCAGGCATTCCGGGCGAAGGCGCATAATCCATTCAGGAACTGAACAAATTTTATAGACTGGGTGGGGTTGAATGTCCCTGCCCAGTCACTGGACAATATAACGAAAAGAAGACAAAACCGTGGTTATCCCGTGCCGACCGGAATTATCAACGGGCTATAGATTTTTACGGAGGAAACAGAATGATGAATACAAAAGACCTGTTACAGAAAACGGGGATGCTGGCGGTCCTGGCACTGGCACTGGCATCCTGCTCGGAAGACGAACTTATCAACCGCAAGGGAGCGGCCGGCAATGCCATCAGCTTCGGCATCGCCAGCCCGACCCACAGCGCAGACAGCCTGCCGAGCCGTAGCGCGCGAGCTGAAGAACCGCCCTTGCTCTTGCTGGACGAAGGGAAACGGGATACGCTCTATCTTCATACTTCGATAACGGACAACATTGCCACTCCTCCGGACCAAGAGCCCGCGACACGGGGCATACCGGTGGATGAAACCAATTTCAAGGAGGTATACGGGAGTTTCGGCATAACGGCTTATGCGGAAGGCGGCGCATTGTTTATGGACGAAGAAATAAGCCACGAATCGGGAGGCGTATGGTCGCCCGACGAAACCCGCTACTGGCCCGCCGATGAAGACCTTACCCTCGATTTCTATGCACAGGCCCCGTACGGCAACCCCTATGTGGCGGATGTATCGGCAGGGGAGGGGAAAATCAGTTTTTCTTATATCGTACCCGACGAGGCTGACAACACCGACGCCGAAGCCCAGCCCGACATCTTGTTTGCCTATGCGGCATGCAGCAAAGCGGAATCGAAAGGCGGTACCGTATCGCTTGAGTTCGGGCACGCCCTTGCCGGAGTGAAGTTTGTAGCCAGCGACGTGACCGGAAGCACGATAAAAACCATTACCCTGAAAGGCTTGCAGGGCGAAGGCACATGTACATATACATACGATGCCGGGACAGGGAAGTTCGACTGGCAAACCGGCGGGGATAAGCGCGATTTTTCCCAAACCTTCGACGTAGCGCTTTCGGGACAGCAGACGGGCGAGCAGCCCATTACCGACAAACGTCCCGAAACCACCTTCATGATGATTCCGCAAACGCTGGAGGGCGTAACGGTGGAAGTCACGCTCGTAGAAACGGCCAGTCGGGAATCGTTTACGCTGACCGGTTCGTTGGCACAGACCGGGGCATGGGAAGCTGGCAAGATTTACACCTATGCGATTTCTACCGAATCCATCAACTGGGAATACGTGTTCGAAGTGACCCCCTCCATCACGCTTCCCCTCGGTACCACTACCGGGCAATATACCGTGACAAGCTACCGCCAGCGCAAGGGAGACCCCAGCATCAGGGAAGCCGTGGCATGGAAAGCGGAGAACACAAGCTTTTCGGAAACCGACCCAGAGAAGGGGGAGGTAGGAACGACATTGAAAGATATACTTTCGGACTTCACTTATCAGGATGAGAATCCTTCGGAAACCAAATCGTACCCCCTTGAAGTGACGACTACCACCCTGAGAACCACCCATCCCGGAGACCTGACATTGAAATACAATACTCAGCGGGGAAGCGCGGACAGTCCTTACGACCTTTCCACCCACGATGAGAACGGAGTCCCCATTGCCCAGACCACGGCGAATTGTTATGTAGTAAGCGCGGCAGGGACGTACCAGCTGCCTTTGGTATATGGAAATGCCATAAAAAACGAAAGTGAGAACAGTGCCGCTTACCAGGGCGGGAATTTTAAAGATTACCTGAACCGCACGATAAGCAGCTCCCGCATCACCGGCGCCGACAACGCCGTACTGGTATGGAGCGACGGGTTCTTCATGTTTAAAGACATCCACCTGGACGCGGCCAAGCAAAACCTGGTGTTCACCATCGACTCCAACTATATGCAACAGGCCAACGCCGTACTGGCGGTGCGCGACGCCAGCAACCGGATTATGTGGAGCTGGCACATCTGGGTGACGGAACGCCCCGTTTATACGAAGAGGCACACGTTGCAGGATTTATTCGTTGGCTCTAATACGTATGAGCTGATGCAATGCAACCTGGGCTGGGTAGACGGAAAAACGGTTTATTACAACCAGCGTGACCTGACCTTCCGTTTCACCCAAGCCGGTTCGGGCAAGACCGACGAGCTGATAGTAAGGCAGGAAGGCGCAAAGTTCGACTATAAGGACGTAGGCTCCACTTATTACCAATGGGGGCGTAAAGACCCACTGGTGGCTTTAAAGAATTGGGATTCGTACGAATATAAAGACTACCGGTTGCACGAAACAGGCGATCCGGACTATGTGTACCGGTATGAGACAGGACCTACGACCATCGGAGACGCCATACAACATCCCAATGTGTTTTACACCCGTGGGACAACCGGCGGTGCCGATTGGAACTCTGACCATATCACTACGCTGTGGAATGCCGATGCCGATGGCGGTACGTTAGAATCTACCACTTCCGTAAAAACCATATACGACCCTTCGCCCAGAGGCTTTAAAGTGCCTATGCCGCGCGCCTTTGCCGTTTGGGTAAACGGCCATGATGGAGACGAAAGTACGAAAGGTGAACTTAACGGGTATGTGTTTGCAGATGGCGTACACAATAAATACCGGGTTTACCCTCAAGCCGAACTGGGCGGAACTGAAATTCCCCTGACCGCTACCGGACAACGTGCGGACATCGGAGAAGATAGGTTGGAAGCTTATGATAAATACGGTCCTTTAAAGGCTGAAATAGGAGGATTATGGTCGTTGTATGGTGTGTATTACTGGACATGCGTACCCATTAAAACCCTAAACACATCTGCCTATACGCTTGTCATACGTAAAGACTATCCTTCGGGGGTAGAAGTTTATTCATACGGATTTATAGGTACTAAGACCATGGCACGCCCCGTACGCCCTATCGCCGACCGATAACGAAGACAGCACATTATATCTCTATCAAAGCCGCGGGGAAGCGTCCCTGCACACATTTTACTTAAATTATGCGAATCAGGAGTTGGCTTCCTGATTCAAAAGATTAAAAATTGACAAATGTAAGTAGAGCAATAGCCAACTTTCCAAAGGTATGTACCAACAAGCCTTTGGTAGCTCTAACTTTAGACGCTCTTTGAATTTCTGTTTTTTCATTCAGCCAATTGAAAAAGGATTCGATAGGTTGTCTGAGTTTGGACACAGCTTGTGAGAACAAGTCCCTGGCTGCTTTATCCCTCTGTTTGAGCACTTCCGGCTCTCCCTTAATCTCCTTATGCGGGGTAAGGACTTTAACCGGATTACTCTCGTTGAAGAAAGAAAAGTCGCTGTAAATCTTGTCCCCGAGCACGGTCCTTCCGGACAGGTATGGCGCGCATTCGTTTTTGAATACGGCCAGGTCGTTGTCCGAAGCCGGTGTCAGAATTATCATCTCAGGAAAAGGTATTGTACCCTTCCTCCGCTGTCCTACCATGTGCAGTTTCATGCCATAGTAGTACATGTTCTTGGTAGAGCAATATCCTTTTGATGTTATCTCCGTTGCCACTTTTCCTTCCCGGTTCTTTCCTTTGCAGGTAACAATCGGCATGGAATCCACAATGGAAACTAGAGAGTCGCAATCCTCAGGCTTGAAAATGATTGTATCATGGTTTCCGCCAACACTTTAAAGGCTTCTGAAAGCATGTTCAAACGTGCATTGAATGTCTGGTAAGACGGCAGCTTGGGAAACCACGATGACAGATACTCCTTGGCGAAAGTATGTATCTCCTTGATGCCGAAGTATCTCTGGCAGTAACCGCAGAACAGATAGACGGTAAGAACCTCCTCGTCCGTAAACTCGGGATTGGAGTTGTTGCTGAATCTCTGGCAGTAGAAACGCAGAGAAGACTTATAGACATCACAGATATACATATACAGACTTATTAGTTTTAACTTTTTCTCCTTGGGAATCATAATTAGAAAAATGAGTGGTTTTATTCTTCT
>ERZ772831.2288-NODE-2288-length-16178-cov-25.494201_pt1 | contig 16178 bp, 12 predicted proteins | sample MGYA00580858_ERZ772831 | MGnify/ENA primary metagenome ERZ772831 (study PRJEB29015, sample SAMEA2737694) | human gut metagenome | biome: human gut; feature: human-associated habitat; material: faeces | place: China | collected 2012 ... | reverse complement strand
AAACGGCAACACAACTGTTTGTGGTACCCAAGTCAATTCCAATTACTTTTCCCATGATTATATCTTTTTTTATTTTTATCGTTATTAATAATGTTTATCATGTGAACGCTGTTTCCGGAAAGTCTGCCGAAGATATGCATCTATCAGGAACACTCCCCCGACGGTCACGCTAACATAGTTAACAAAGCGTGTGCCAAGGAAAAGACAGAAGGGGCACAACTGACAAAAGAGCGAGAAATGTCAGAAAAGAGCATAAAAGAAATGACAAGATGGCAGATTTCGTATGCCATAAGCGCATTTTTCCAGATAATTACTTGGCATTATCAAGGATTATCTGTAATTTTGCAGAGAATTATTCATAAGATTATTATAACATCAGTTTTTTAATGGGAAGAAACAAATACTCCGCAGGAGAAATCAAGGAAATCGGCAAATTGCTCCGATTGAAAAACGCTGGTAACAGACTCCAGCAGAAGCAGATTCGCCATGACCTTCGTGTAGATTACGAATTTAATATATCCGACTTCAACGAACCGGGCAAGGCTTTCGGCGAAGAGGAACTTCAGGCTGCCATCAAGCGTGGTGCCATCCAGATTCTTGATGATGCTACCATCGAGGCGATGAAAGCTAAGCGTGCCCGTGACAAGGCTCGCGACGAGGCTGAAAAACAGAAGGAAGCTGTTGCAAGCGGAGAGCAAACCGACTGGAAGGAAGCTATGAAAGAATGGGAAGAATATTATGAAAGGTAAAAAGGTAAAAAAGTAAAAAGGTAAAAAAAAGGCTGAATAACTGAAGGCTGAAGGGCTAAAGGACTGAAGGGCTGAAAGTTATAAAGGCCAAATTAAAGAACTATACTGATAATTAAATATTATGGCAAAAGTATTGATTAAGACTTCTGAAGGCGATATCAAAGTACGCCTTTATGATGAGACCCCTCAACATCGCGACAACTTTATCAAGTTGGCTAAAGAGGGATATTTCGACGGCACTCTCTTTCATCGTGTCATCAAGGATTTCATGATTCAGGGCGGTGATCCGGAGAGTAAGAATGCTCCTAAGGGCAAAATGTTAGGAACAGGTGGTCCTGACTACACGATTCCTGCAGAATTTGTTTATCCTCAACTTTTCCATAAGCGTGGCGCACTGAGCGCTGCAAGATTGGGAGATGAGGTAAATCCTGAGCGCGAAAGCAGCGGAAGCCAGTTCTATATCGTATGGGGAAAAACCTACAAGATGAATGAACTCAAGCAGATGGAGAAACAGATGGGCATGCAGATGGAGCAAAACATATTCAACCAGCTTGCTAAAGAACACCACGATGAGATCATGAACTTCCGTCGCAACCGCGACCGCCAGGGATTGATGGAATTGCAGGATCAGCTGGTGGATGAAACCAAGAAACGCTGCAAGGAGGAAGGTTACCCTAAATTTACCGATGAGCAGGTGAAAACCTACACCGAAATGGGCGGTACTCCTTTCCTTGACAACCAATATACTGTATTCGGCGAAGTAGAAGAAGGTCTCGACGTCGTGGAAAAAATCCAGAATTGCGAGACGCTCAGAGGTGATCGTCCGAAAGAGGATATCAGCATGGAAGTTTCCCTTATCGAGGAATAATCCAGAAGAAATATTGGCAACAGAAAATATTGTCACTTTGTCAGTATCGGCAACTATTCATTCGTATTATATATAATAATGTACGTAACGAAGCAAGTTCGACACGTAAGAAAACAAAATTAATAATAACTAACAAATCAGAAACAATGATGACAAAAAACAACATGATGAAGAGTGTCATGATGCTCTTGGCGATAGCCGGTTCCAACTACAGCTATGCCCAGCAAGCAACTGTGGTAGTAAGCAACACAACTGCTGCACAGCGAATGGAACTCGTAGAAGTAAGCATGGCTGATGTGAAAGCCAAGCTATCAAATGCAACTCCTGGCAAAGGACAGGCTTATGTGGTAAAGAATACCCGCGGACAGCAAATCGGTTCACAGATTACCCACGATGGCAAGTTGCTCATCGACGCCAGTGTGCGCCCTCATAGCGCAGCTACCTTTTATATCAGCATAGAGAAGCCATATCCTCAGAAAGTTTGGACAACAGGCGCTCTCTATAAGATGAGAAAGGACGACCTGGCTTGGGAGAACGACCGATGCGCCTACCGTGTTTACGGACCAGCATTACAGCGTTCTGGCGAGCGCTCATTCGGCACTGATGTTTGGGTAAAGAACACGCCTGATACGGTGGTAAATATCCGATACATCAAGAACCAGAAAGCCTGGGAAAACATGTGCAGAGTGGATGCAAAGAAAAAAGCCATAGAAAAGCAGCTCAAGACGGAGAAAAATCCTGCAAGAATTGTCAAACTCAAAGATCAGATCAAGGCAGTAGAAGCAGAAGGAAAAGAGGTTAATATCCGCAACTCATTCCATCTCGACCAGGGCAACGGACTCGACCCATATCGCGTAGGTGCAACCTTGGGTCTCGGTGCACCAAGTCTTATGATTGGTAACGAACAGATATTACCTTACTGCTATAAGGATTACAAGATCTTAGACAATGGTCCTCTCAGATTTACCGTTGAACTGACCTACAATCCTTCTACCGTGGGCGACCAGAAGAACGTAGTAGAACATCGTATCATCTCTCTCGACAAGGGCAGCAACTTCAACAAGATGACAGTCTGGTATGATGGCCTCACCCACCCTACCGACTTTGCTACAGGTTTCCCAATCCATGAGGAAGATACCGAGACTAAAACTTTCGCAAAAGACTACGTAAGTTACGCAGACCCTACCGACAATATGGAAGGTAACCAGTCTCAGGTATATGTAGGTGTACTCTTCCCTTATGGCATTGACAATACCTACTACCAGCTTTTCGATAAGAAGCACGACGGCGCTACCGGTCATGCGTTAGGCATCAAGACTGGCTTGAAGGACGGAGAAAAGTTCAGCTATTACTTCGGAGCTGCATGGAGCAAATATGATGTTCGCAGCTATACAGAATGGCAGATTCGCATCAAGGATTATCTTGAAGCATTGAAAACTCCGCTAAAAGTTGAGATCAAGTAAAAAGAAAACTTTAAAGCGAAAGAGATAAAACATCCCCTTAGCGAAAGCCTGATTCAGGCAATCTCTAAGGGGATTTTTCTGCTATATAAATAATAGCAATATAATCATTACCATATAATATCTCAATAGATGAATGAGAAATTACTTACTCATCTCAAAGCCTACACGTACGCCATCATAATTCTTGGTGATATTGCCGATAGTGCCAAGTGTAGAATTACCGCTGAGAGCTGTCAATGTCTGAACCAAGGTAAGGAGTTTCTTGGATTCAAAAAGAAGGCTGACACCATTGGTTGTCTGGGTGGCATAGCCGGAAACGCTGAACAGGAGTCCCTTCATTGTGATGGCATGTGTCTTCTCATCAAAAGTATAAGTACCTCTCCATGACTTGCCATCTATTTTTGACTCAAAACTTCCATCCGTATTAAACTTGAAGTAAGTGTTTGAGCCGGAGAAACCTGCTTTCTTGTAATAACCTTCCAACTGCTCCTCTATCTTATTAGCTGCAATTTCGCCACCTGCTTTGGCAAGCAGATTCTCTGAAATAAAAGCACAACCTGGCTTGCTATATTTCCATGTATGAGCGCAAAGACTTTCTTTGCTGAAAGTACTAGAGCCGATTACATTGTTCAGAATTCCATTGATAATGGTTCCTGCAGTACTGCCTGTGCTACCAGATGTGCCTCCACCAAGCAAACCACCGAGAATACCGGCTATTGCAGAACCAGCAGAGGTTGAAGTAGCAGAAGTTGCTGTTGTAGGAGTTGTTGTTTCTGTATTTGTTGTTGCAGAAGTACTGGTGGCAGAGGTTGCCGCAGTAGAAGTTTTAGTAGAAGACTTAGCTGAACTTGTCTTCTTGCTTGTTGTTTTCTTTGTTGTTTTCTTTGTTGTCTTCTTTGTAGTTTTCTTAACAGGAGTACTGATTAACTCTGAAAGAGAGCACTCGCTGAGTTCATTTGCCATACTGCCAGTAGTGCAAGCCAGCACCAAAGCAGTCAATAGAATTACTTTTTTCATACCTTTATTATTTTATATATATCAATATTCCTATGGAATTCTTCATTTCCTTCTCTCTATTTATGCATGGAATTATCTCTGGAAGAAAACAATCTCTTTTAGAAGAAGAATCCATTTTCGACTGCAAAGTTCGCAAAAAAAAATGAAATTTCAGAAGGATTTCCCCATTTTCTCATAGTAATATCCCTATAAATACTACGAATCGTATGAATATAACATGAAAATTGGGATACAAAAGGCTTTAAAATTGACGTAAATCAAAAAATCGACTAAAAGTAATGCATTTTAATAGGATTTTCTTTCATCTTTTATCAGAATGCTCTATCTTTGCAACGTATTCAAATCACAATAGGTTTATCAAAACACAATAGGTTATGAATGATTGTTTAATAAAGGTTAACGAAGAGAATCAGAATCAGGCTATCAGCAGATGCCAGAGCATTCTTCGTGATCGCCGCGAGGCTCTTGCCTCTAAGGCTAAAAGCAGAAATTAAAGAGATTATCTTTTAAGAGAGATTCTCGTGTGCAGCTTTGTTTTTCTTCCAGATGGAAGACACTCGTATGTGGTAAATTCCATTGATAAGGAAGAAGGTTATGCTGTAAGATTATGATCTTTATCCCCCGCTCGATAGAGAGTCGAGGACATCACGAAAAAAGTCCCGCTGTAAGGAATTTCATCCTAACAGCGGGACTTTTTTGGTTCCTGAAGGCAAGTTTACATTTGCGGCTGCAAAGTTACATATTTTTCTAAAACAGCCAAATATTTTTGCAATGATTTGCCCATCTCTGTCATTATCTCAATTAATTAGCGAGAAATTTGCCAATTTCCTTGATGGTAGCATTGGCAATTATTCCCAAATATTGCTTTGCTTTTCTTCCTCTTCCTCGTCGTCAAAGTTCCAAGTGTTAAATTGCTTGGCTTGCATATCCCCGCCATCAGCACCTTTAGAACCATTTATGAGTCCTGCGCTTTCCAGGACAGAAGAGGAAAGGTTGAGCTTGATGGTCTCAGCCATGGGTGCTATATATGTTCTTTTCATTTTTTTACTTTTTTATTTGATTATTATCTTCTTACCATTGATGATGTAGATACCTTTCTGGGTAGGACTTGTTACTTTTCTTCCATCCAAGGTGTAATAGGTTTTGCCACTGGTGACCTGTGATGGAGCAGTCATGCCATGGATACCTGTGGTATCGCCAAACCAGTCCAAATAAATGACAGTCTTGGCTGCATTGGCATTGCTTGGATTCTTCAGCTGCAAGTATGCGAAGTTGCTCTTGGCATTGCCTTTTACCCATTTATAGAAACACTGTTGGTTGCCATCTATCACCGCACCCGACGGATTCTCATCCTTGTCCAAGTGGAAATACCTGGTGGTCAAGATGTAGTTCTGGTAGCCCTCTTTCTTCGCTGTTGCAAATTCAGTCGCTTTGTCACCTGTTCCTACCAAGGCATTACTTGTGAGCTCTTGGGGAATAGTGTTGACATCCGTGGTGAAGATAGGATGTCTCTCGCCTAACTTGCCGGAAGTCTTCAAGATGACACCTTCGCCAGCAGCGGATTGGTTGTTCGGTAATTCCGTGAAATTCACAAAGGTGGCATTCGACTGATAGTCGGCAGAGACACTGTAGGCAGTGACTGCCGTTCCGTTGAGCCTCTCGTTCAAGCTGTAATCTACAGGGTAGCTCTGGCTATATGTGGCATACTTGATGTAATAATTTTCGGCACTTCCTATAGTCTTGTTGTCCTTGACGATGGCTATGCGGTATAGTTTGCAGTTCTGTACACAGAAAGTTAAGTCCTTGGCCATATCCCCGAGTTGATAGACAGAAACGAGATTTTTATTACTGTTTGTAATTGTTTTGAGGCTATCGACGCCTAATGTGTTCAGATTGAACATCTCATTACTGCCATTGTGTTCTATGTAAACCATTGCCTTGGCAGGAACCGATTGAATGGTGACGTAATGTGTTCCACCATTGAGGAACAGATAGGTGTTACCTTTGGTTTCTAACCCTTTTTCACATACTATTTGGAATCTGTCGGTATTGTTTTTCACTAAGTTGAACAGCAAGCCTCTTAGTTCTGGCAGAGGGGTATTGCTTGCACCTGCTTTTATCTCTTGTCCTTGTGCAAAGCTGCTCTTTTTTGCATTGCTACTTCCGTATTCATGATCATTGCCATTTTTTGTATCTCTCTTCCCCCAATAGGTATTTTTCTCCGCTACGCTTTCATTGATTTTCTTGAAAGTGGAGGCTGAGATATTTGTGAAATCCCAGGTATAAACATCTTTTCTAACACGAGAGTCAGAGGCCTTTGCAGACTTAGGGGTCTCGAAATAGAACTTGATGTTTTTCTTCATTGGCTGCCCGCCTTTTCCTACAATGGCGTATGTAGGAATTATCACCTCATAGCGCATGCCATAGAATAAGTGCTGGTCAGAGTACTCAAACCACAATTTGTTTCCTTTGACATGAATCTTATTGTACTGATCGTAAGTGCCGCTTCTTGCGCTGTAGTATTCTATAGATTGATAGCTTTCGCTACCACCCATAGGGCGACAGAAAATCAAGGCACCATCCAAAAGTTGGATGTCTTCATTGAATTTTATTTCTATCTGCTTGGATGCACTCGGCTGAACATCGTCCACTGGTATGGTAGATTCTGCTGCAGGGGATGTAGATTCTACTATTGGTTCGTCACCTATCACTTTGGCTGTTGTAAATACAAAGGTGTCATCGTCCAACGCTCCCTCTTTAAGTTCTGCCTTTTTGCTCAATTTTAAAGTATAGGTATAGTTGGGAAGAAGCTTCTGACCTTCTGTGGGCGTAAATACAAGTTTGTTGCCATTTGCGATACCCGTCACAGTTCCTATGTCGTGGGGCTTCTGGCTTCCGTCTGCGCTTTCTCCCTTGAGAGTCGCTGTTACACTGTTCTGGATTTCTGTATTTTTTCCATCTTTGGTTGTGGCAGACAAGATGATACGTGTGGTGAGAGGAGCCTCGTCCTGATTGTATGGGGTGGTCATACTCAGGTTTACACCCTCCAAGGAACTAATCAAGTGCAATACAATCTGATTGTTCTTCAAGGTAGAGCCTTCTGTAGCATCTTTCAATTTCAAGCTACCGGCAGTAATCTTGATGGAGTAATACTTACCTGCTTCTAATTTAACTGGCACGTAAAGTGCCCTGTAATCAGGGCTAATGACGCATTCATCCTTGGTATATATATTTACTGTCGTACCGTCGGATACGATAACTTTGAAGTCGGCTGTTTTCTCAATTTCTTCACCGAAAGCAAACGCCACTCGGTTGTTGTCGAGTGTGGAAACTGTATATGGATTATCTTTAATTTCTGTTGTTCCATCGTATGCTCCCAAATACTTCAATCCCTTGGTTGAGAATGTGAAGCGGCAGTTCTTGTTGCCCGTACCCGAAGTCTCCATGATCATATTTTCAGGAATATTCAAGGTATATGTGGTAGCTGACTCCAACTGCTTGTCTTGGGGTAGTGTAAAGTAGAGTTCTTTCACGCCAGTTTCACCTGCGGTAAAAGTGGCAGTTACTTCCATGTTGTTGTTTTCGTCGTCAGAGGTCAATGTGGCCTTGATGGTTTTCGCCGTAGAAGTCTTGGTTCCATTGACATCGTAAGCCCACAATGCTTTTTCAGAAGTCACCGTGATGGAGCTGAGGTTAGGATCGACTCCTGTTGCGTTGTCCGCAGGTGTTGTCATGGTAAGAACAGGTGCGGCATTAAGTACAGAGATTTGCGAAATCCATACTCCCCAAACTGCTCCGTTCGGGTCAATGGTTAGGCTGGCATCACCATCTTGAGGCACTTTGTATATTTCTATATTGTCCTTTCTTTCTTGAGAAACTTTCAGGTTGGTCGTCGGAAGAATGTCTACACCCGTATAAGAAATCTTTACCTTCTGTCCTTTATGAAGAGAAGGAATGGTGATGGTGGCTGTTCTTGGAAGGGAAACGCATTTTCCTCTTCTATCTGCGCATACGTGATTTGTGAAGCGAAGACCACGAAGTAAGTCCACATCATAACCTGTGGCAACAGTAGGTTCGTGTTTATCGTTTCGCCATTCATCGACTCCATTAGTGTAATGTGTCCAAATTTCAGATACGAATTGGCTTTCTGATTTTTCCCATAGCTTATCGTCTTTGAAATTCCATGTGTAAGGGTAATCCTGTACCGTATAATTGTCCAAGCCACCTGTTTGATAAGTGATGTCAATGGATGTGATGTAGGCTTTATCTGCATTATTATTGGTAAGGGATACAGAATTTGCACCTTGGTCTGATGACCATGTTTGTGTGGTGACATAACTTGTGGCTTTCGTTGGGGCTAAAGTGCCGCCTGTAGTTGAGTTTTCAGTAAAATACCCTTTATTTTTATTATTGCCTTCAAAATGGAATACAATTTTTGTAATCTTCATTTCTTCTGATAAGCTTGAAATCGTGATGTTGGCATCTGTCGCTAGCCCAATCGTTTGTCCATGGTTAGAACCAGCAGCGGCAGTGTTCCAACTGGCATTGTCACCGCTTGCTGCAGTGATTTTCAAAGTAATGCCTCCATTTTCAATCGATTGGGATTTTCCTCCGGAAACGTGCAGTTTGGTTAGGTTACAATCGCTTGTCGGATATGTGGCACTGAATGTCATCGTCTTGTCAGCCCAAGCATTGCTTCCCCAGAATACCATCAGGAGAAGCAAGCAAAAGTCAATCAATCTTTTCATTTTACTTACATTTATATTTATAATGTTTTTTGTTTTATTTAATCATCGCTTTCTTGTTGCCTATATCTATTGAATGTGATTTATCAAAACAAAGAATGAATCTCTATATTGCACTCAAATGGTTTTCTGATACGGTTTGACAAGTTCATTTTATTATTATATTGCAAAATTACTTTTTCCCATATAGATAAAGGTGCAATATTGAAATTTTATAGTGGACAATAATGAAAGTGTATTCGAATCCGATTCATAAACTACATTTTTTCTTCTCTTTTCGTGCATTTCCACCAATTTCTATTCGAAAATCCACCATACCGATTCTTTTTTGTTGTAGTTTTCCATCACAGAAGAAATAGTTCTATATAATTATTCGAGGGTGTGTCATAAGCCATGATACACCCTTTTTCAATCTGTATTTTCCTACAATAAATGTTAAGACATGCCCTTCTCGATGACACTCCCATTTTCTACAAATACTCTTATAATTTCCCTTCTCTGCCTGGGTATTTTTTCTCCCTGCCCACGCAAGAATTTTTCCGTGGGCAGGGAAAAATAAAAGTGGGTACAGGGACGGAAATTATGAAACCTGAATCCTTGAAAATTATAGACGGATGAAGAAGCGCTTTTTAAGTCACTTAATGAAGCGCTTCGTTAAGTGACTAAAAAGCGCTTCTTTTGAGGAAATGCTTTATAAAAAAGGGTGCGTCACAGACTTATGACACACCCTCTTATTTTCTATTTGGAAAAGCATAGGATACTCAGAGAAGATGTCTTGTGCTTTTAGTCTTTTCTCCATTATTTTTTTGCATATAAACTTTATGAATATCCATTTGCGGTCGTATTAGGCAAAAACTCTCTCAAAAAGTTGGTGGTTTGGGATGTTCTTCGTAATTTTGCAGCTATTAGCTGAATTTGCGTAACTCAAATGTGAACCTAAATGATTAAATAGTATGTTATTTAAGTCAAACAGAATAAGTACTGCTGATTTTTCTTTCTTGAGAAATGTAGTGAGAATATTGCCTGCAAAGTGGAAATATTTGCATAGGCAGATTAATACCAATTGTATAGTTGGTAAAAGTAGAAGCCAACATATGGAAAATGGATATTTTACATTGATATTGGATAGGGCAAGTAATGATACTTCCAATTATAACCTACCAGAACTTATTACGTTGTCAGGCATATTGGTATGGGACAAAAAGAAGCAAGATTATTCAGAGGTGCAACTTGATATATCTTTTGGTTCTCTTATAGGCTTTTATGTTAAATCAAAGTATGAGAATTTAGACTGGGCAAAGGTCGATTTAAGCCAATTCTTAGAAAATGATTATGGTAAGAATATAGATGAAAGCCGAGTTGTTGTAGATAAAAATCTTGGTGATTTGAACTCAAAAGATAGAAATAAGTTAGATTTAGGAGATGTCTTTTCCGTAGAAGTGAATGAGCAAATATATTATACGATAAAATCTATAGGCGATGGAGACTACGTGGCTATAGATAAAAATGGTGGAGTTTTCTTTTTAAAGCATGATCCTTTATCAGTAAAGAAAATAGCAAAAAACGTGGATGAATATTTAAAAAATGTTTTGTGATGGTCTTGTCGGACAATGGAAAGACAAGCCGCTATACCTGCAATGCATCGGGCGAGCGTATTGTCAAGAACCATGGCAATATGGAGGGAGTATATGTAAATGGTGCGCCACAGCGCATCGCCTCCAAGATAGGTGTGGGCAGATTCAATAACGTCTATGGCATCAATGGAAGTCGTGTCACTGCCGGACAGAAGGATTATGCGGCGAGGATGAGCCAGATAGAGGCGCAGAAGGAGGAGTATTACAAGAGCCTTGGCATAGCCCCTGGTGTTCCAACAATGAAGGGCAGCTATGGAGATCCTGAGAACACAGGCGTCGGATATAATTCCATCCTGACGGAATTGGGCAAGCACGATGTTCCTGAGAACTGGATACAATTGCCAAAGAACGATGGAAAGGGCAACTCAGCAGGGAGTGGCGCAAATGCTACTCCTGGGGTTCCTATTGCTTGGGAAGACCCGAGCAATCCCGAGAATGCCCAACCTGGTTATGGCTATGTCGCAGGTGATACCACAGAATTGGAGGAGACATTTTATTATCATAGTGACCACTTAGGCTCAACAAGCTATGTAACAGATGGCGATGGCAACATCACGCAGTATGAAGCCTATCTTCCTTATGGTGAGTTGTTGGTCGATGAGCACTCGTCTTCAGAGTCAATGCCGTACAAGTTTAATGGCAAGCAACTTGATGACGAGACGGGACTCTATTACTATGGTGCAAGGTATATGAATCCTGTGGCTAGTGTTTGGTATGGGGTGGATCCTTTGGCTGAAAGCAATATGTCAATTAGTTGTTACAATTTTAGTAGAAGTAATCCTATGATATTTGTAGATCCTAATGGTAAAGACTCATATTATACAAGAAACGGGAAATTTGTATTTAGAAATACTGCAAAAACAGATAAGATATATGTAGCAGATAATTATAGGATTGTAAAACGACTAAAAAATGGAAGAAAAATCTATTCTTTTACTAATAGGGAAACTTTGGGCGATGCAGATCTTTCTGCAAAAGCTTATTCTGGCATCTTTACTTCTGAGTTAAAGAAAAGAGGAATTAATGTTAGTAAATTATTGGGTGGTAAAGTGTCTGTCAACAAATTAGCTTCTGTTTGGAATGGAACGTCTTTTGAGACGGTAAACACTGATTCATACAATGTTTATGATCCTAAAGGGTCTTTTTTGTCATATGATCCGACAAAGACCGAAGGTGTTGCATTTGCAATTCTAAAACGACTGGATAAAAGATTTGAACTTTGCGTAAATATTTATCCATTAGATACTCCTGAAAAGAAAATCTTATCCACGGAATCAAACGTCTATAATATGTTGGGCATTCATGAATTTAAAGGACATGGCTTGTTGAATTTAAACAATGCTGATCATTCGAAAATATTAAAAATGCAACGACAGGATGATTCTTGGAGGCAAACTACGCAAGAATTTAAAGAATTATATAAAAATTTAGAAAAATATAATTATGAATATAAGTAAATATATTGTTTTTATTCTTTTATGTTTGCTGGCATCTTGCAGCAAGAATCGTGCTGATGTATATTTGTTTAGGGTAATGGATAATTACCCTAAACAAGTATCGAAAGAGAATGTGCCTCATTATCAACGACTAATAAAATTGCAATTTTGGGTCAAGAATAATACGATGAATAAAATGTACATTCCATTAAATATAACTTATGGTTGTGCTATGTTTAAATCATCAATAAAAGTTCTGTCATCCAAAGGAACAGCAGATAAAATTGAACAATCGATGAAAGGTGGAAATCGTTGCGTTATAGGTGCAGGTCAGGAAGTGAATATTGAATTGAAGTTACATCAAGATGATTTAGAAAGACTTGGTTTTGTAAAGCACGTACCGACATATTGCTTAATTAAAAAAATTAAGTTCATTTATGACAAAAGCAATGAAGATGAGAGTCTGATGACTATTCCTAACGTAATATTCCATAATATCAATATAAAGAAAGATATGAAAACAATATGCCAAGAATCTTCATTGAATTGGAATGTAGATTTTGATGCGTCTCAAAACATAGTTTATTGTTATGTGATTCCTGGGCGAAAAGTGCGAGAGATAAGAAGTATAAAATAATATTGGTGCTTATATTATGAAACTTTCTATAAAAAGATCAAATATTAGCATACCACAAGCATTGGCTTTGGTGATTGGAGGAATAGTCTTATCTTGTTTCTCTACCAGCTTATTGCTTAATATTGGAGGATATTTATTGCTGCTTTTTGTGGTATGTTCTTTTATATTTACAAGTTTTTGTGTTCACGATACAATTATAATTGATTCTTTGGGCCTTCATATCGAAAAAGCGCAAAGAAGGCAAAGCTATGAATGGACTAGTATTGTCAACATAAGATTTAAGTGTAATGTTAGTACCGTTGATGAAAATGTTGAATCTTGGACTGTGGATGGCAAAATGATTCATTTTGATGTTAAACAAGTATTAAGAGTGACTTTGATGAAAGAAACTTTATATGTTAATGTCACAAAATATTGGTTTACTATACCGATATTACTTGTATATTTGTACAATGCAAAATTGGAGAAGAAAATAGATTCTGAGTCTTATCGTGAATACATAAGATTTTGCTTCCGTTTGCTGGTGATTTTGTTGGCTGAAATAATTATTGGCGTATGGGCTGTATGATGATGTCAAATGCGTATAGTTATGATGCCGTTGACAATATCCTTGGCATGGAGAACTCTATCAGTCCTCAGTCCAACAAGGGTATGAATCCATCCAAGTTGGGTGGTACATTCTCCCATTCCTATCGTTATGACAAACTCGACCGTTTGTTGAATGCGTCTGGTACGGCTAAGAATGCCCGCTATGTTATGGACATGGCTTACAATGTGATGAGTATGCTCCTGCACAAGTATCAGGAGGTGGATTCCTCATTGACGGCCCATAGCTACCGCAATGACTATCTTTATGAGGACACATCCCATCCGACTGCTCCGACGCAAATCGGCCATGAGCATTATACGTATGATGCCAACGGCAACCCAACGTTGGTGGAAGATGACAGCCTCGGTACGACTCGTCAGATGTTCTGGGACGAGGATAACCGTCTGATGGTCTTGTCGGACAATGGAAAGACAAGCCGCTATACCTACAATGCATCGGGCGAGCGTATTGTCAAGAGCCATGGCAATATGGAGGGAGTATATGTAAATGGTGCGCCTCAGCGTATCGCCTTCCATGAGACGGATGATTTCACGCTATATCCGGCGAGTATCTTGAGCGTGAGTCGGAATCGTTTCACCAAGCATTACTTCATAGGCAGTCAGCGCATTGCTTCCAGGATAGGTGTGGGCAGATTCAATAACGTCTATGGCATCAATGGAAGTCGTGTCACTGCCGGACAGAAGGATTATGCGGCGAGGATGAGCCAGATAGAGGCGCAGAAGGAGGAGTATTACAAGAGCCTTGGCATAGCCCCTGGTGTTCCAACAATGAAGGGCAGTTATGGAGATCCTGAGAACACAGGTGTCGGATATAATTCCATCCTGACGGAATTGGGCAAGCACGATGTTCCTGAGAATTGGATACAATTGCCAAAGAACGATGGAAAGTGCAACTCTACAGGGAGTGGCGCAAATGCTACTCCTGGGGGTCCTGTTGCTTGGGAAGCCCCGAGCAATCCAGAGAATGCCCAACCTGGTTATGGCTATGTCGCAGGTGATACCACAGAATTGGAGGAGACATTTTATTATCATAGTGACCACTTAGGCTCAACAAGCTATGTAACAGATGGCGATGGCAACATCACGCAGTATGAAGCCTATCTTCCTTATGGTGAGTTGTTGGTCGATGAGCACTCGTCTTCAGAGTCAATGCCGTACAAGTTTAATGGCAAGCAACTTGATGACGAGACGGGACTTTATTACTATGGTGCAAGGTATATGAATCCTGTGGCTAGCATTTGGTATGGGGTGGATCCTTTGGCTGAAAAATATCAAAGTATGGGAGGAATGGTTTATTGTGAAAGCAATCCTATAAAGTACATTGATCCAAATGGTATGATAAAAAGACCATATTTTGGTCAAGAAGAAAGGTTAAAATCGCCGATTTTATATAGAAATTATCTTCATTTTAAAGATAATCCAACAGTATTAAATCTGTTTGCACATGGAAGTTTTAATGGCTTTTCATATAAAGGGAAGACATCTGGTTCTACTGGTGAAAAATCCGTAAAATTCTTTTATGATATGATACAAAAAGATAGAGGTTTGAAAGAAAGTTATTCAAAAAGTAAAATAATCGTTCTTCATATGTGTTCCACAGCAAAATTTGCTGAAAAGATTTCTCGTGATCCAAAATTTAAAGATGCTTTAATTATAGCTCCAAGTGGAGATTTGGCGGTTTCTGAAAAAACGCCAAAAGTGAATGATAAACTTATAAAATCAAAAGCAGAATATTCATATAGAATTATTGGAGCTACTAATAAAAAAGCACATGGTGTTTGGAAAGCTTATAGGAATGGGCGTGTCGTAGCAAACTATAAAGATAGTTCTAAACCAGGATCTATTGGATTCATTTTTTTTAATACTAAGGGAAAAAATGGGAAAAAATAATATAATCGATTTGCTTGTTAATATAATAATTGCATTTATTATATTGATTTCATTTGATAATTGCGCAAAAAGAAATGCGAGGGAGGATAAAATAGATTCTTCTCTGATACAATTGAAGACTTTAGGTATATTCTACTGCAATCCGATTAAAACGGCTGAGTATTTGAAGGTGAAAATCTGCCTTAGACAATTAGATACGTTTGCTAATGATGCAGAATTGGTGCGTTTGTCTAAAGACGATAAATCTCCGATTATCAGACTATATGCTTTCCAAGTATTGCTAAATCGCAATTATCAGAAAGCTGAATCTATTGCATTTCGTGAGTTGACTGATACCATTAGCGTTCCTATTAGCTATGTTTCCTTTTATGAAAGAATTGGGGAGGACAATATTTCAAATTTGAGGATTAACTTGTTGGCAAAGTACTGCAAGAAACATAGAATTAGTACAAACAAGCTAGATAGAGTATTGCTGCGTAGCTTGGGTTTAAAGAACATTGACTATTATAAACAGCTATTTTTGAGAATTCCACCAAGTGAAAGGTATTATTATCTCGTAAAGAGGCATTATGTTGTAGATAAAAATCCTTATGCCTTGGTTTTGCTTGCAAAATACCATAAGCCATCTGATAGAGTTTTGGTTAATGAAGCCCTTAAAACATTCGAAAAGATAGAAGAAGCTTGTCGAAATATAGCAGATGTGTCATATAAACCAGTACTTCCTGACGAGGATTTGTTTCCTATGTCTTTATTAGCTGTGTCTTATTGGCCAGATGAATCTTTTCGAAAAACATTAGAAGATATAAGTAAACTATATTTATACAAAGCAGATGATTTTTCGCCAACTCTCGATTATTTATATCAAGCTTTGATGGCTTATAATGACGAATGGTCTTATCGCATAATAAAAGATAGCTTTAATTATCAGAAGAGAAGTATGAATGAAATGGATTTATACGATTATAAAGAATCATTCAAAAATGCGTATTTGAAGAGACCTTTGCCCAAATATAGATCTTTCTTGTATGGTTCCAAATAAGAGGGTGTGTCATAAGCCATGATACACCCTTTTTCTATCTGTATTTTCCTACAATAAATGTTAAGACATGCCCTTCTCGATGACACTCCCA
>ERZ772831.2271-NODE-2271-length-16273-cov-3.326057_pt1 | contig 16273 bp, 16 predicted proteins | sample MGYA00580858_ERZ772831 | MGnify/ENA primary metagenome ERZ772831 (study PRJEB29015, sample SAMEA2737694) | human gut metagenome | biome: human gut; feature: human-associated habitat; material: faeces | place: China | collected 2012 ... | reverse complement strand
GTGTCCGCCGCCGCACCTACTACGATCTCCACGGCAAGGAAAAGCGGCTCCACCTGCTCAAGGGCCTTGCCGCCATTCTGCTGGATATCGATAAGGCCATCCATATCATCCGCACCACTGAGGAGGAGACTGAGGTGGTGCCCAACCTGATGATCGGCTTTGGCATCGATGAGGTGCAGGCTGACTATGTGGCTGAGATCAAGCTGCGTCACCTGAACCGGGAATATATCCTCAAGCGGACGGGTGAGATCGAGCAGCTGGAAAAGGACATTGCCGACCTGAACGATATTCTGGCAAAGCCTGCCCGCATCCGCCGCATCATCATCAATGAGCTGAACGATGTGGCCAAAAAGTACGCCCAGCCCCGCCGCAGCGAGATCCTGTATGATCTGCCCGAGGAGGAGAGCGGTGCCGAAGAGGAATCTATCCCGGATTATCCCGTTACCGTGTTCTTCACCCGTGAGGGCTACCTGAAAAAGATCCCGCCCCAGAGCCTGCGCACCGCCGGTGCCCACAAGCTGAAAGAGGGCGATGAGATCATCCATCAGGTGGAGACACGGAACAACGTGGAGGCCCTCTTCTTTACCGACAAACAGCAGGTGTACAAGGTGCGCCTGAACGAGCTGGAGGACGGCAAGGTGGCCCAGATGGGCATCTACCTGCCGGGTCGTCTGGGAATGGATGAGGGCGAGAATATCCTCGCTATGGTCATCACGGGCGATTACAGCGGCTATGTCCTCTTCTTCTTTGCGGGCGGCAAGTGCGCAAAGATCCCGCTGGTCTCTTATGCCACCAAGCAGAACCGCCGCAAGCTGCTCAAGGCCTACTCCGACAAGGAGCCGCTGGCAAAGCTGCTCTTCCTGCCCGAGGACACGGAGCTGGCCATCCGCACCAGCGCAGGCCGGATGCTGCTGGTCAACACGGCGCAGATCGCTGCCAAGACCACCCGTGACAGCCAGGGTGTTGCTGTTGTGACCCTGAAAAAGAACCAGACCATTGCATCTGTCGTCCCGGCGGAAACGCTGGAGCTTGCCAACCCCCACCGCTACCGTGTCCGCAGCCTGCCCGCTACCGGCGCTCTCATCCGCGCCGAGGACGAGGGCGAGCAGCTGACAATGCTGTAAAAAACTCCCCCAGTCTCGCATTCGCTCGACAGCCCCCTCTAGGATGGGGCCTTTGGCATGGCGGGAAAGCTTTTGCTTGAATTGCAAAGTATTCGGTTTCGCCAGAGGCTCCCTCTCCGAGGGAGCTGGCACGGCGTAAGCCGTGACTGAGGGAGTTCAAGCAGTAGCGGAGACAATTTTAAATCGTTTATCCTGAAAAGAGGAAGCTGTAATGCAGAATATTGACCTGATCTGTATTGGTAAAATGAACGCAAAATATTTTGCCGAGGGCGTGGCAGAGTACCAGAAGCGTCTGGCTGCCTTTGCGGCATTCCGGATCATCGAGCTGCCGGAGGAAAAGATCGAGGAGAAAAATGCCTCCGATGCTGTGGTGAAAAAAGCACTGGAGAAGGAAGGAAAAGCCATCCTCTCCAACGTCCGCAAGGGTGCTGCCATCGTTGCCATGTGCATTGAGGGTGACGCCGCGCGACAGGATCGCGATCATGGGCGTGGGCGCGCTTCTCGCCGTGCAGTGGACGCTCTTCTATGCCTCGATCAAGGCCTCGAACGTGAGCATCGGCGTCGTGGCCTTCTCGTCGATCGGCTTTTTCACGGCGCTCATCGAGCCGCTGATGAACAGGGCCCGCATCTCGCTGCGCGAGATGCTTTTCTCGCTCGTGACGATCTTCGGCATCTCGCTCATCTTCCACTTCGACGCGCAGTACCGCCTCGGCATTGCTCTCGGCCTCGTGGGCGCCGCAGCGGCGGCGCTTCTGGCCGTCTACTTCAAGCGCTACCGAGCCAAGTACTCGAGCGTCACCGTCATGAGCTGGCAGCTACTCGGCGGCTTCGCCTTCTCCTGCGTTGCGATCCCCATCTACGTCTCGCTCATGCCGCCCGAGCCCTTCATCCCGACCTGGCCCGACACGCTCTATCTGCCGATCTTCGCGATCTTCTGCACGCTCTTCATGTACATCCTGCAGATCCAGTCGCTCGAGCATATCTCGGCCTTCACGGTCAACCTCTCCTACAACCTCGAGCCGATCTACTCGATCATCCTCGCCATGGTCATCTTCGGCGAGGCCCGCGACCTCGGTCCTTCCTTCTACGCAGGCATCGGACTCATCGCACTATCCGTGGCGCTGCAAACCAGTTCGGTCGTGCGCGGCAGGAAGCGCCAGAAGCGCATCGAGGCCCGAAAGGCCGCCGAGTCCGCGAAGGCCGGGAAGACTGAAAACTCTTGAGACAAAGTCGTTTGCGGTTTTTTCCCGTTCGCACGCGGGCGGTGGCACGATTCTGCGTGTTCCTTTTTCACATCAGGAAAGCCCATGACCCACATTCTCAAGAGACTGGCCGCGGCCGCCTGCATGACGCTCACGCTTGGCATCGCCTTCGCCGGCCAGCCCCTCAAGATCGAATCCATCACCTACGAGCCGCAGGCGAACGTCAACGGCGAGCAACTTCTGCTCAACGGTGCGGGCCTTCGCACGAAAATCTTCTTCAAGGTCTACACGGCAGGGCTCTACCTGAAGGCGCCCGCCCGCAGGAACACCGAGGTCATGGCCCAGAACAGCGCTGCCCGCGTTCGTCTCGGCCTGCTGCGCGACGTCTCCTGCGCGAGCTTCATCGACTCGCTCAACGACGGCATCAAGGCGAACCTCCAGCCTGCCAAGGAAAAGGCGATTTCCGCCGGACTTGAGGCCCTGCGCAGCCTCATGAGGTCGATCGGCGACGTGAAAACGGGCGACATCATCGACTTCGACTATTCGCCCGACAAGGGCACCACGGTCCATCTGAATGACAAGCCCGTGGGCGAGCCCATCGGCGGCGGCCGCGCGCTCTACAACGCCGTGCTCGCCATCTGGCTTGGCGACAATGCCATCGACGACGGCCTCAAGAAGAAGCTTTTGAAATCAGGCGACTGAATGCCCTGAAAAATACAACGGCCCGGAACCGCAAGGTTTCGGGCCGTCTTTTCATTGAAGGACTGCGGGTCATTCGCCCCTGAGCTTCCTCAGGAAGCGCTTGGCGGTGCCGCACGCATAGCCGAGCGCATAGAAGCGCTCGCCCATCGCGTGGATGATGGCCTCGACGTCGGGCAGCGGAAGCTTGTCGGCGATGTAGCCGCGAAGCTCCTCACGAAGAACGTCCTCGGCGGGACGGTTTCGCATTTCGGAGACGGCGCGAAGCGTGCGCATGGCCTCGGGGGAAAGACGCCCCATGATCTCGCGGGTGACGTCGGGAGCGTGCTCTTCAAGCGGACTGCGCGCCATGGCTAACCTCAGGCGAATTCGGGCGGAACGCCCGTGAAGACCTGCGCCCACATGCCTGCGACCTGCGCCAGCGCCTGACGGGCCGCGGGCGTGTCGAGGCCGCCGCGCTCGACGATCTCGCGCGCGAGGTTGTCGGCGTCGTCGGCAAAGAGCGCGGCCGCATGCGTGATCACCTGACGGGGCGAATGGCCGTGATAGTCGAGCGTCTCGGCCAGATAGTCGGCGAGACCGCCGTTGCCGTGCCACTCGGAGTCGGCCTCATAGTGAGGATTCTCGCCCGAAAAGGCGTTGACGAGCCAGCGCACGAGCTTGCTCTTGGCCTCCTCATACTCCTCGTCGCTCATCATGCCCGCGGCGCGCTGAGCGGCGCGAAGCGTCATGTTGCGGACGGCCTTCGCGAAGATCTCGCCCGTCACCTCGACGCTCAGAAGATTGGGCAGACGCTCCGCCCTGGAACTGAAGTCCTTGCAGCATCCTGCGCTGCAGTTCGATCCGCAACCGGCCATGTCCCGTCTCCGATCGTTCAGTTGAGTTTGTCGGCCCTGCGGCCGGTGAAGCGCAGCGTCCAGAGCGCGGCGGTCGAATTCACGGTCTCGGAGAGCTTCTCGGGCGTCATCTCATCGGCCTTCGTCAGCGTGCGGACCATGTCGTAAATGCCGTGCAGGAAGGTGCGGCACACGTAGACCATGACGGCGCGCGGATTGGCACTGTCGATCTCCTCGGGGAGCTCGTCCTCGGCATAGTCGGGAAGCTTGCGCAGCTCCTCGACGAGCGCGGGACCGACGAGCGGAAGCGCGCTCGTGAAGCCGGGATTCTCACCCATGAGCGTGCGGGCGAGGTGACGCGCAATGGCATCGTCCTCCTCGGTTGCCTGGTCGGGCGTGATGGCCTTCGTGGCAACGCGGTGCATGCGGCGGAGCACGTCCCAGATGCAACCGACCAGCAGCTGTTCGAGCACGTTCTCGTCAAGAACGACAGCCTCGACCTTTTCCTCGCCCTGCTCCGGGGCCTGCTCCTCGATCTTCTTTTCGTCCGTCATTCCGTCTTGTCTCCTTCGCTGTCATCCGCCGCGCCTTCCTCGTCCTCCTCTTCGGGGGCAATGCCGAGGATCATCTCAGCCCAGGTGGCGAAGTGGGCGGAGAAGAGTTCGTCATGAAGGACGCCGTTCAGAATGGTCTGCATGTCCGTCGTCTCGTGGGCATCGGCCCAGTACTCTGCGATGGCGGCGGCCTCCTGGAAGCAGGTCATGACGGCGAGCACAAGGAGACTCTCGTCATCGGCGAAGGTCCTGCGGTCCTCCTCGGGCATGTTTTCAAGCATGTCGGAAAGAAGCGGACGAAGGGCGGCGCCCCGCGCGGCGGGATCCCAGCCCTCGGGAAGCTCGAGCGAGTCGGTGTGCCCCATGAAGATCGAGGCGACGCCGAAGACGATCCTGGAGAAGTCATTGGGATCGCCCTGCTCATTCAGCATGACGGCGATCGCATCACGTCCGGTGTACATCAGGATCTCGGCGAGAACGGCGGAATCGCCGATCGAAGGAAGCGCCACGACGGCGCCGCTCGTATTCTGTTCGGTCATAGGAAATTTCATCCTTTGGGGCCATCATGCAGGGGTGCCGCGGCTCTTGTGAAAACATGCCGACATTATACAGAGCGAAGGCCCCGCACCCGCTTCAGGAGTACGAAACGGCATGCGGTGCAGGTGATGATGGAGGTGCGACGGAAAAGGCGCCCGCGGACGAATCCTGCGGGCGCCTTCGGAAGGTGCTTCAAAGGACGGCTCAGGCCTTGGGCGGGAGCTGGGCCTTGGCGCCGTCGACGATCTTCATCGCCGAGGCGATCATGCCGGAGATGTCGCCGAGGTTGCCCGGGACGATGAGCGTGTTGTTGGTCTTCGCGAGCTGCGAGAAGGCCTCGACGTACTTTTCGGCGACCTGCAGGTTGACGGCGTTCATGCCGCCTTCGGCCTGCGTGGCGGCGGCAACGCGGCGAAGGGCCTCGGCCGTTGCCGTGGCAAGGGCGAGCGTGGCGGCCGCCTGGCCTTCGGCCTTGTTGATCTCGGCCTGCTTTTCACCCTCGGACTGGGCGATGGCGGCCTCGCGGGCGCCGGTAGCGAGGTTGATCTGCTCGAGCTTGCGGCCTTCGGATGCGGCGACGACGGCGCGCTTTTCGCGCTCGGCCGTGATCTGCTGCTGCATGGCCTGCAGGATGACGGCGGGCGGCGTCAGGTCCTTGATCTCGTAGCGGAGCACCTTGACGCCCCAGTTGAGGGCCGCCTCGTCAATCGCGGAGACGACGGACTTGTTGATGAGATCGCGCTCCTCGAAGGTCTTGTCGAGCTCCATCCTGCCGACGACGGAGCGAAGCGTCGTCTGGGCGAGCTGCGTGATGGCGACGACGTAGTTGGACGTGCCGTAGGAGGCGCGCTGCGGGTCGGTCACTTGGAAGAAGAGGACGCCGTCGACCGTGAGCTGGGTATTGTCGCGCGTGATGCAGACCTGGCTCGGCGTGTCGAGCGGGATCTCCTTGAGGGAGTGGCGGTAGGCGACGCGGTCGATGAAGGGAATGATGAAGTTGAGGCCCGGCGTGAGCACGGCGTGGAACTTGCCGAGGCGCTCGACCACCCACGCGGTCTGCTGGGGCACGACCTTGACGGACTGGAACGCAAAGAGCACCGCCACGACGACGAGCACGAGCGTAAAGATGAGAAAGCCGCTGACGTTCATTTTTTCAATGACTCCGTATGACGTGTGAAATGGGCGTCGCCTCTACTTGAGGGCGGCGGAACGAAGGACGAGGCGAGTACCGTCGACGCGGGCGATGATCCAGGTGCCCGGCGTGAGATCGCCCTCTTCGGCGCAGGCGATCCAGGGCGCGCCGCGGTACTGCACGACGGCGGTGCCGCCCGTGCCCACTGATTCGACTCGGATGCGCTCGCCCTCGTCAAGATTCATGAGACGATCGGCCTGCGGATTCTTCCTGCGGCGCAGGAGATGCGCAAGCGCGCAGCCGATGACGGTCACGAGGGCGCAGACCGCGAACTGCCAGCTCGCCGAGAGGCCAAGCCAGCTCGCGGCGCCCGCGGCCGCGCACGCCAACGTGACGGCCAGAAGATAGACCGTGCCCGTCACCATCTCGACGGCGGCGACGATCAGCGCCAGTATGAACCAGAGAACCGTACCTGATATGAACAACGTTCCTGCCTCCGCAAGCGCCCCTGATCCGCCGCAGGAACCGCCCTGCGGGCCACAGAGGCCGTACCAGAACACTCTAGCACAGCGGCGAACGGCGGCACTCCTAGGTTTTCACGCACTTACGAAACGACAATCGGGAAGACAAAAAGACCGGCGCCCGCATTCCTCCGAAGAGAACTGCGGGCGCCGGTCCTCACTCAACTGCAGAAGTCGTGAAAACTATTCTCCGTGCGTACGGTCTCGAATCGCATCCAGTCCTGTCGCCGCGGCAAAGGCAGCGATCGCCGCCGCAAAGCTCGCCTGCGGCGCGAGAAGACCGAGAACGGGCGCCGCAAGAAAGAATGCGGAGACCGAAAGACCTGCGGTTGAGGCGGCTCTGAGCGCCGTGCGCGTCCTTGCAGCTGCATGCTTCGTCATGTTGCCCTTCCCTGCGCCCGAAAGGCGCCTGTGATTCGTGTGGTCCTGCCCGTTCGCACCTGCGAATGGTTCTCATTCGTGTTAATGATAATCATTCTCATGGCACATGTCAAGCACGGACGTGAAAACATCTCGGGCACACGCGATTCGAAGGGACCAGACAAAAGCCCCCGGCGCCTTTCGGAGCCGGGGGCTTTGTTCGGACTAGCGTCTCAGCGCGTCAATTACTTGACGGCGAGGCGACGCCACGTGTCGACGACGGTGTCGGGGTTGAGCGAGATGGACTCGATGCCCTGTTCCATCAGCCAGGCGGCGAAGTCGGCGTGGTCGGAAGGACCCTGGCCGCAGATGCCGACGTACTTGCCGCGTTCGCGGCAGGCCTTGATGGCCATGGCGAGGAGCGCCTTGACGGCCGGATCGCGTTCGTCGAAGGACGCGGCGACGAGGCCGGAGTCTCGGTCGAGACCGAGGGCGAGCTGCGTCATGTCGTTCGAGCCGATGGAGAAGCCATCGAAGTACTCGAGGAACTGGTCGGCGAGGACGGCGTTGGACGGGATTTCGCACATCATGTTGAGGCGAAGGCCGTTGACGCCGCGCTTGAGGCCGTACTGTTCCATGATTTCGTTGACGCGCTTGGCTTCATTGAGCGTACGCACGAACGGAATCATCAGTTCGACGTTGGTGAGGCCCATTTCGTCGCGCACGAACTTCATGGCGCGGCATTCCATCGCGAAGCATTCGGCGAACTGGTTCGAGATGTAGCGGGAGGCGCCGCGGAAGCCGAGCATCGGATTTTCTTCATCCGGCTCGTAGAGGGCGCCGCCGATGAGCTTGCGGTACTCGTTAGACTTGAAGTCGGACATGCGGACGATGACCTTCTTCGGGTAGAAGGCGGCGGCAATCGTGGCCACGCCTTCGGCGATGCGCTTCTCGAAGAATTCCTTCGGGCTGGCATAGCCGGCGGAGAGGCGTTCGGCGGCGTCGCGCAATTCGCTCGGGACGTTCGGGTACTCAAGAACAACCTTCGGGTGGATGCCGATGTTGTTGTTGATGATGAACTCAAGGCGGGCAAGGCCGACGCCCTTGTTCGGGATGGCCTGGAACTCGAAGGCGAGCTGCGGGTTGCCGACGTTCATCATGACCTTGACCGGGATTTCCGGGAGGGCGCCGCGCTGGACTTCCTCAACGGCCACTTCCTGGATGCCTTCGTAGATGTTGCCCGTGTCGCCTTCGGCGCAGGACACCGTCACTTCGTCGTTTTCGCAGAGGCGTTCCGTGGCGTCGCCGCAGCCGACGACGGCCGGGATGCCGAGTTCGCGGGCGATGATGGCCGCGTGGCAGGTACGACCGCCGCGGTTCGTCACGATGGCGGAGGCCTTCTTCATCACCGGTTCCCAGTTGGGGTCGGTCATGTCCGTGACGAGAACGTCGCCGGCCTGAACGCGATCCATTTCAGCGGCGCTGTCGACGATGCGGACCGGGCCCGTGCCGATCTTCTGGCCGATGGCGCGGCCCTGACAGAGCAGGCGGCCCTTGGACTTGAGCGTGTAGCGGAGCTGCACGTCGGCCTTGTTCTGCTGGGACTTCACCGTTTCAGGACGGGCCTGAAGGATGTAGATCTTGCCGTCGTTGCCGTCCTTGCCCCACTCGATGTCCATCGGACGACCGTAGTGCTTTTCAATGATGCGGGCGAAGCGGGCCAGTTCGATCACATCTTCGTCGGTGATGGCGAACTTGCGGCGGTCTTCGGCCGGGACATCGACCGTGCGGACCGTGCGGCCGACGGACTTGTCGGATTCGAACTCCATCTTGATGAGCTTGGAGCCGAGCGTCTTGCGGATGATCGGATACTTGCCGGCATCAAGGATGGGCTTGTGGACGTAGAACTCGTCGGGATTCACGGCGCCCTGAACCACGGTTTCGCCGAGGCCGTAGGAGGCGGTGATGAAGACCACCTGGTCGAAGCCGGATTCGGTGTCGAGCGTGAACATCACGCCGGCGGCGCCGCGGTCGGAGCGGCACATGCGCTGCACGCCGGCGGACAGGGCGACTTCAGCGTGCGTGAAGCCCTTGTGGACGCGGTAGGAGATGGCGCGGTCGTTGTAGAGGGAGGCGAAGACCTCCTTCATGTGCTTGAAGACGGCGTCGATGCCGACGACGTTGAGCACCGTTTCCTGCTGACCGGCGAAGGAGGCGTCGGGAAGGTCTTCAGCCGTGGCGGAAGAGCGAACGGCAACGGAGATTTCCTCCTGACCGTCCTTGAGCCATTCGTAGAATTCGCGGATTTCCTTTTCGAGCTCGGCCGGGAACGGAGCGGCTTCAATCCAGCCGCGGATCTCGGCGCCGGCAGCGGCGAGCGCCTTGACGTCGTCGACGTCAAGGGTGGTGAGACGCTGAGCAATGCGCTCCTCGAGACCGCCTTCCTTCAGGAAGAGGCGGAAGGCTTCGGCCGTGGTGGCGAAACCGTCCGGCACGCGGATGCCGGCGCTCGTGAGCTGGCTGAGCAGTTCGCCGAGCGAAGCGTTCTTGCCGCCGACGCGATCAACGTCGGTCATGCGAAGCTGACTAAAGGGGAAAACGTAACGACCCTGTACCATGCTTATCCTCTTAAGCCCCAAGAACCGGGGCGGTGGTTCAATTGTGGGGGATTTTACCCGTTCAGAGCGCTTTATGCGCCGGAAAATGGGCCTACCCTGCATATTTTTTGATCCCGCAGGACAATTTCAGGGATTTTCCGCAGGTCCGATCCGCCTCAATAGATGAAATCTAGACGCAGGCAGAGTGTCATTGTTCCCATCTAGGTGGTTTTGAGTAGGGCGAGGCACTTTCACGCGGCAGCAGATAAAATGACCTGATCCGATCCGGCCGGCAGGCGCCGCCCCCGCGGCCCCGCCCCGCCGCCTCCAGACCGTCTATATATAAAGAGCAAGCCCGTGGTCACCCAGCAGCTGCAGGACTTTGCGCGTCAGTCCGTCTACGACGCGCTTTCCGCCCTCTTTCTCCAGCCCGAGGCGAAGGGCGCCTATGAAAATTATGTCGAGGCGATGCGCGCGGCCGCAGGGCTCGCAGCCGAACTCGGCACGAACGCCGCCCCGTTCGAGGCGGTGCTCGACGCCCCCGCGCCCGAGCCGCTTGAGCTCGAACGCGAGTACGCCAGACTCTTCCTTGGCACATGCGAGGGCACGGTGCCCCTTGCCGAATCCGCCTGGCTCCACAGGGACGAGATCCCGCTCTCCCAGCTCGAGTGCCGCAAGGCCTACGCCGACGCGGGGCTTGAGACCGCAGGCATCCTCGGCGTGCCCGAAGACCATCTCGGCCTGCAGCTCGGCTTTCTCACCGTCCTGATCCTCAAGAACGACCCTGCGGCCGCCACCGCCTTCTTCGAGGCGCACGCCGCCAAATGGCTCCCCGCCTTCGCCGTAGCCGTTCGCGCACGCAGTGACGCCCGACTCTACGCACTGGCGGCCGGCGTCCTCGAGGGCGTCATCGAAATCGAAGCCGCCCTCGCCCAGAAGGCCTGACGGAGGGGAGGCTCTGACCTCCCCGTCTTCATCCACCCCTCCACCCTCTTTTCTTGGCAGAGCTGTTCGCTATTCCCATTGCAAATAGCGAACAGCTCTGCCCATGATCTCCCTTCACTTCACGACGCGTCTTCCGGGTTTCACGCTCGAGGCGGACTGCGATCTGCCCGGCGACGGCTTCACGGCCGTGCTCGGCCCCTCGAGCTGCGGCAAGTCGACGCTCACCGGCAGCATCGCGGATCTCGTGAAGCCCGCATCGGGCACGATCAGCGTCAACGGCCGCGTCTTCAGATCGGACGATCCGTGCATCGACCTTCCCGTCGAATCGCGCGGCATTCTCGCCGCCGAGACGCTCCTCATCATGGACGAGCCGCTCGCGAGTCTCGACTCGGAGCGCAAGGCCGAGCTTCTCGGCTACTTCGAGCGCATTCCCGAAATCACGGGCATTCCCGTCCTCTACATCACGCACGCCGCCGACGAAGCCGAGAGGCTCGCGAAGACCGTCCTCACGATGAAGGACGGCCGCATTGCGGACATCCGCACGCCAGCCTGACACCGACCACTCCCAACCCAAGGACATCATCACGAAACCCAAGCCGCTCCTCATTACCCTTGCCGCCGTCTCCGCTCTTGCCGCGAGCGCCGCGAACGCCGCGCAGGTCGTCGTCACGACGGGCGCGAGCTACGTCAAGATGGTCGACGCGCTCGCCGCGCTCTATCAGAAGGAGACGGGCGTCGCCGTCGAGACGAGCTTCGGCGGCAACATCGGCCAGATGCTCGCCCCGGTGAAGCACGGCAGCGGCGTCAACGTCGTCATCTCCGACGAGGCGAGCCTCGAGAAGTTCCACGATGCGCTCGCACCCGACGCCAGGCGCCTCGGCGACACGCCGCTCGTCGTTCGTCCGCTTCAGGCAGCGTTCGCCTCGCCGCGCCTCATCGAACTCGAGGAGGCCGCCCGCATCCACGGCGCGAGCAGGCGCGACGTCTTCCTCAGGGTCACGCTCCCGCTCGTTCGGCCGCGTCTCGGGCGAGGTGGGCATCACCATGATGCTCGGCGGCAACATCTCGGAACGCACCAACACGCTCTCGCTCGAAATCTTCAACGCCGTCTCACACGCCGACTTCGACGCCGCGAACGCGCTCTGCCTCCTGCTCTCGCTCTTGGCGGCCGTCATCTTCCTTGCGGCCGAGCTCCTCATCAGGCGCAGCCCAAGGCTCTGACCTCAAACGCCCGTGTGACGCGGGAAACCCTCAGACTCGACTCATCGGGAATGGCCGATCGGGTAAAATGGAAGGATTACCCAATCCTTCTCAACTATCCGCCATGACAGACACCCAGAAGTGCGCCCCCTGCCGACAGATCTTCATCGTGAGCGACGGCACCGCCATCACCGCCGAAACGCTCGCGCATTCGATCATGACGCAGTTCCCCGACCTCGACTACCACCAGACGCGCATCCCGTTCGTCAACACGGTCGAGAAGGCGCTTGAAACCGCGCAGCGCATCAATCAGGTGGAAAAGGAAGAAGGCCTTCGTCCGATCATCTTCACGACCTTCGTAGATCCGGACATCATGCGCACCTTCAACGAACACGTGAGCGGTCACATCATCGACCTCTTCCGCAAGTTCGTCGGCCCGCTCGAGACCGAGCTCGGCATGAAGAGCGCGCACTCCATCGGCCAGAGCCACCGCATCCGCGACGACGCGAAGTACAACCGCCGCATCGCCGCCATCGACTACACGCTCCAGCACGACGACGGCCAGACGAACCGCGGCCTCGACGAAGCGGACGTGATCCTCGTGGGCGTCTCCCGCTCGGGCAAGACCCCGACGTCGCTCTACCTCGCCATGCAGTTCGGCATCAAGGTCGCCAACTACCCGCTCATCCCCGAGGACTTCGACCGCGGCTCCCTGCCCGACGCCCTTATTCCGCTTCGCGAAAAGCTCTTCGGCCTCTCCATCAAGCCCGAGCGCCTTTCCGAAATTCGCAACGAGCGCCGTCCGAACAGCCGCTACGCCAGCATCGAGAACTGCCGTCAGGAAATCGCCGACGCCGAAGGCCTGATGGCCCGCGAAGGCATCCGCTGGCTCAACTCCACGACGAAGTCGATCGAGGAAATCTCCGCCACGATCATGGCCGATCTCGGCCTCGACAAGCGCCGCAACTCCTGACGCCGACGACAGTCAAACCCCAAGAAGGCCCGGCTTCTTCTCGGAAGGCCGGGCCTTCTTTCCCGGGCCTCAGGCAGCTACGCCAGAAGCTGCGCCTGCGCAGGCGGCTCTCTCCAGGGGCCGTTCATAAGCTCCTCGTACGCCTCAAGCCAGCCGAGCCTCTCGACGGCTGACCTGAAGGGACCCTCGACGAGCGGCGCACGGATGTCGATCTCCTCGCCCGTGACGGGATGCGGGAGCGTCATCCTCGCACAGTGGAGCATCAGGCGGTCCGCACCGAACCATTGCGCGACCGCACGGTTGAGGGGGCCCTTCCCGTAGGTGGCGTCCCCGATGACGGGATGCGCAAGCCACTTGAGATGACGGCGGATCTGATGCCTTCTGCCCGTGAAGAGCTCGGCCTCGACGAGGCCGAGGCGGGTCGTCTCGAACCTGCCCGAAGGAACGGGCGCCTCGCCCCTTGCGCGCTCGATGAAGACCGTGCGCGCATCCTGAGGCTCCGACGGACCGCGTCGTTTCTTCAGATACGGATCCTCGGGGAGCGAGAGCGGATGGCGGCAGTCGACGGATTCCTCGAGCCAGCCGCGCACGACGGCCGCATAGCGCTTCTTCACCTCGCCCGCCATCATGATGCGCCCGAGCCTCGAGGCCGTGTCCGCATTACACGCAAAGACGAGCACGCCCGACGTCCCGCGGTCGAGCCTGTGCACGGGCCAGACCCGACGGCCGAGCTGCTCACGCACGCACTGCACGGCAAAGACCGTGTCGCCGTTGGCGATCTCGGTGCGGTGCACGAGAAGCTTCTCGGGCTTCATCACGGCACACATCACGTCATCAAGATAAAGGACGGGAAGAACGGGAGGAACGGGCTCGGCCTGAACGGCCGCTTCGGCTTCGAATGACAGCATGGAGAGGCGGAAATGGCGTCGGTTGACGGAACGGGCGCCCATCATACCCAAATCCGGGCCTTTTTCGGCGGGATTCGTCGACAAAACCCGCCTCAGGACGCGCAACGGCGGACCTTCACATGCCGACACGAGGCCCCAGTCCGTGACCAGCATCCGGCATCCATTTGCCTTCGACTGCGGCTCTAGCGAAGAAAACGGAATGAAGCACAAGCGTCACGCCTTGATGATGTAACAATTTGTGTATCCATTCGCCACATCGAAAACCCATCTATAAAATGTGGTCAATTTAGCCGCAGAAACGTCATCCCTTTCAAACCGACGTATCCGCGGCTTTTTCCTGAGTACTGACGGCAAATACCACTTTTGTTTTCGCTAACTGCGAAGGAGATGTTCTTAATGTCTACGCCAAACGCCCCCCTGACGATTCGCGACATGATCGAACCGGCCATCATGGCCGCCGGCGGCTGGGTCAACACCCACGCTCATGCAGACCGTGCCTACACCCTCAGCCCCGACGTTCTCGAGATGCGCCGCACCTGCACGCTTCAGCAGAAATGGGACGCCCTCGACGCCCTCAAGCGCAACTCCACGGAAGAAGACTTCTACCGCCGCTTCTCGATGTTCTTTGAAAACCAGATCGCCCAGGGCGTGTCCGCCCTCGCGACCTTCGTCGACATCGACCCGCAGTCTGAAGACCGCGCCATCAAGGCCGGCCTGCGTGCCCGCGAACACTATCAGGACCAGCTGACCGTCAAGTTCGCCAACCAGACCCTCAAGGGCGTGATCCATCCGGAAGCCCGCAAGTGGTTCGACATTGGCGCTGAACTCGTCGACATCATCGGCGCGCTCCCGAAGCGCGACGAACGCGACTACGGCCGCGGCGACGAAGCCTTCGACATCATCATGGAAACGGCCAAGTCCCGCAACAAGATGGTCCACGTCCACGTCGACCAGTTCAACGAAAGCCTTGAATACGAAACCGAGCAGCTCTGCGAAAAGACCATCCAGCACGGCATGCAGGGCAAGGTCGTCGCCATTCACGGCATCTCGATCGCCGCTCACTCCCGCGCCTACCGCCAGCGTCTCTACACGCTCATGCGCGAAGCCGACGTGATGATGATCGCCTGCCCGACCGCCTGGATCGACACCCCGCGTTCCGAACAGATTGGCCCGATGCACAACTCCATGACCCCGGTCGACGAACTCGTCCCGGCCGGCATCACCGTCGCCCTCGGCACGGACAACGTCTGCGACGCCATGGTGCCCTGGAACGCCGGCGACATGTGGCACGAAATGACCACGCTCGCCACGGGCTGCCGCTTCGACTACTTCGACGAACTCGTCAAGATTGCCACGGTCAACGGCCGCAAGGCGATCGGCATCGACTAATTTTCAGGAAAGAGATATAGAAAATGTTCAAGTCCAAGATTGCTGAAAACATCCTCGCCGAACACCTCATCAACAACGGCGCCGTGTCCTTCCTGACGGAACGTCCGATGCGCCTCAAGTCCGGCTTGATCACGCCGATCTACGTCGACAACCGCCGCCTGACGGCCGTCCCGGAAGCCTGGCGCGACATCCTTGAAACTATGGCCACGAAGGTCGTCGAACTCGGTCTCGAATTCGACATCGTCGCGGGCGTCGAAGGCGCTGGCGTCTCCCACGCCGCCGCTCTGGCCTACCGCCTCAACAAGCCGAGCATCTTCGTTCGTCAGGCCGCCAAGACCTACGGCAACAAGAGCCGCGTCGAAGGCTGCGACATCGCCGGCAAGCGCGTCCTCCTCATCGAGGACCACATCTCCACCGGCCTCTCGCTCCTCTCCGCCGTCGAAGGCCTCAAGGCTGAAGGCGCCACGGTCACGGACTGCCTCGCCATCACCTCCTTCGGCATCGACGAGACCAACAAGCTCTTCGAAAAGCAGCAAGTCCGCTGCCACGAAATGATCGACTTCACGAAGGTCATCGACAAGGCCATCGAACTCGGCACGATCTCCGCCGACAAGAAGGAAGTCCTCAACGACTGGCTCGCCAATCCGTGGACCTGGGCCGCTCGTCACGCCCTCACCCCGATGGACAACGAAAACTAATTTCCGTCGATCGGTTTGAATAGTCCCGCGTTCTTTGTAAACGCGCGCGGGACAGTCGAAAGGAGCGCTTTGCGAAAGCAGCGCTCCTTTTTTGCATCAAGTGCACGCCGCCGCGAAGATCAGCCGCACACCCTCCCGAACGACAAGCGTGAAATCCTGATTTCATTTCTGGTAGAATTGATTCGATAAGCTTCGGCAGAAACTGATGGAGTCTCGAACATGATGCGCACGCTTCTGCTTGCGTCACATACTGACGCACCCCGTCATATTCTTCCCTCATGCAGATGCTGAAGCCCACCAAGGAGGAGAGAAACAATGAATGCAGTTGTCCGCAACGGTTGCTGTGAGATCAGAGGCGGCGCCGGCAAGCCCCGCGTCACGCTTCCCCCGATGAACATCGACGAAGCCATCCTTCATCGCGACCATGTCGCCGTCGTCCTGAGAAACGGCTACTGTCAGCTTTACAACACCGAAGGCAAGCTCGTCACGACGTACAGTGTCAACGACGCCAAGTTCGTCCGCTTCGTCGGCGACGACCAGCTAGCCATCCACCGCCCAATGCCGAAGCGGAATACTCTTCGGCATTATTTGTCATAAA